>Ga0182742_1003150_pt1 | contig 16682 bp, 14 predicted proteins | sample eDN5th37CBELigMG_FD_128880 | JGI IMG/M metagenome (GOLD analysis project Ga0182742, IMG submission 128880) | Enriched Miracle-Growth compost microbial communities from Emeryville, California, USA - eDNA 5th pass 37_C BE-Lig MG (version 2)... ...
TAAAATTGTAACAGATGGTGTTCTTTTTGTATTTAAAAATGTAATGCCGATGCCATTTTTACTTTCGTAAAAACGACATCGGCATTTTTGTTTGGCTAGGTTATTTTTGTCCCAGCCTCTTTAGTCTTATTATTGAATTAGAACGTTGTTAGCCATAACGAAGATAGAGCCTATCACGATTGTTAGTAACATTAAACCTGCAAATACAAGTGCAACCATGTTGTACTTAGGACCTTTTTCATCACGTATATGCATGAAGAAGAATAGTTGAACAAGTAATTGTGCTACAGCACTAGCAAGTAATACAACCATTGTAGTTGTTGTATTAAACATATCGTTTAATACAACAACTAGAGGAATAATCGTTAAAATAATAGATAGCACAAAGCCTAAAACATATTGTTTTAATGAGCCGTGAGCGTGCTCCTCGTGATGTTGAGATGCCATATTACATCACCTCCATCAAGTATACGATTGTGAATACGAAGATCCACACAACGTCTAGGAAGTGCCAATAAAGACTTGTAATATTTACACGACGTCTAGTATCAGGTGTAATGCCACGCTTAGCAAGCTGTAAGCAAATACCGATAATCCAAACGATACCAACTGTTACGTGAAGACCGTGAGTACCAACTAAAGTAAAGAACGCTGACCAGTAAGCACTTGTATGAATAGCAGCACCTTCATGTACAAGATGGATAAACTCACTAATTTCAAGTCCAAGGAATCCTAAACCTAAAGCAACAGTGACAACTAACCAGAAAATAAGACCTTTCTTATTTCCTTTGTTCATTTCAAGTAAGGCAAGACCAGAAGTGAAGCTTGATGTTAATAGAATAAATGTAGACACAATAATCCCATTAATTTCGATTAAATCAGCCCCAATTGGACCTGCTGAAGTATTGTCACGCAAAACAATAAATGTTGCGAATAGTGAAGCAAATAAAATAACGTCTGTCATCATGAACAGCCAGAAACCAAACTGCTTAAGTTTATTCTGATCAATGTGACCATGATCGTGATGCTCGTGATCATGAGATACAGCTTGTGACATCTAGACAGCCCCCTTTGCAGCAGCAGCGGCTTCGATACGCTCAATTTCTTCAACTTGTACGTAGTAGTCATCATTATAGTTGAATGAACGAGCAATCATCGTAGCGATAACGCCGATTAAGCCTAGTACAATCATCCATTTCCAATCCCATACAAAACCGAAACCAGCGATAAACCAGAAGCCTGACATAATAATAGGAATACCAGAATTTTTAGGCATGTGAATTGGCTCAAGTGGAGCTTCTTCTGCAGCTTTTACAATTGCAGGATCAGCTTCGCCTCTTTCAGCACGCATTTTCTTCTCCCAGAAATCATCTTGCTCTGTAACAACTGGTACACGTGCATAGTTATAGAACGGAGGAGGAGAAGGAATACCCCATTCAAGTGTACGACCAACGCCCCAGCTGTCCGCTTTATGCTCGCGCTTAGCATTTTTAATACTATAAACGATATCCCAAACTTGGAATAAGAATGCAGCACCCATAAAGAATGCACCGATTGTTGATAAGATATTAAGCTCTAACCAACCCATATCGAAATCGTAAGTGTATAGACGGCGTGTCATACCATCTAAACCTAAATAGTATTGCGGCATGAAACATACGTAGAAACCGATGTTCCAAAGCCAGAATGCCCATTTACCAAGTGTAGCATTTAGTTTGAAACCGAAAACTTTTGGCCACCAGTAGTAGAATGCAGCAAAGTAACCAAATACTACACCACCGATAAGAACTTGGTGGAAGTGAGCAATTAGGAAGTAACTATTGTGGAACTGGAAGTCAGCTGGTGCTACTGAAAGCATAACCCCTGTCATACCACCCACAACGAAACATGGTATAAATGCGATTGCCCATAACATTGGTACTTCGAACGTAATACGTCCACGGTACATTGTAAATAACCAGTTAAAGACTTTAACCCCTGTCGGAATAGCGATAATCATTGTTGTAACTGCGAAGAATGCATTTACGTCAGCACCAGAGCCCATTGTAAAGAAGTGGTGAGCCCAAGTGAAGAATGATAAGAAACTAATTGACATCAAAGCAAAGACCATTGATTTGTAACCAAAGATTTTCTTTCTAGAAAATGCAGAAACAACTTCTGAGTAAATACCGAATGCAGGAAGTACAACGATATAAACCTCAGGGTGTCCCCACATCCAAATTAAGTTTAGATACATCATTGGGTTACCGCCACCATCAACAGTAAAGAAGTGAGCGCCCATATAACGGTCTAAGAATAGTAAGAATAATGTTACTGTTAAAATTGGGAATGCGAACATAATTGTGATACAAGAAGCTAATGTTGACCAAGAGAACATAGGCATTTTCATTAGTTTCATACCAGGTGCACGCATTTTTAAGATTGTAACAACAAAGTTAATACCTGTTGCTAAAGAACCAATACCGGAGATTTGAATACCCCAAATATAGAAGTCCTGTCCGACCCCAGGTGAACCTGTGAGCTCTGATAATGGTGGATAAGCTAGCCAACCTGCTGCTGGTGAACCACCTATTACGAATGATAAGTTAAATAGCATTGCCCCTGCAAAGAACATCCAGAAACTGAATGCGTTAAGGAATGGGAATGCTACGTCTCGTGCACCAAGCTGTAATGGTACGATAACGTTAAACAAACCGAACATTAATGGCATAGCCATGAATAAAATCATGATTACACCGTGAGTAGTAAAGATTTGGTTATAGTGGTCACCGTGTAGGAAGCCTGCATCAGGTATCGCTAACTGGATACGCATTAATAATGCGTCGAAACCACCACGGAACAGCATGAGTAAAGAGGCCATAATGTACATTATACCAATCTTTTTATGGTCTACAGTAGTAAGCCATTCAGTCCAAAGCCATTTCCATTTTTTGAAGTACGTTAACACAAATAAAATTGCTAAAGATACTAGTGCAATTGAAATTTGTGCTCCAAGAATCATTGGATCGCCTGTTACAAAAAATTCACCAGCGAACTCCTTGATTGTTTCTAACATGGAGATATTACTCCTTTCATCGTGTGTTAATTATTTACATGCTCTTCATGATTGTGATCAGCATGGTCTTCATGATTAACTTCTGCGTGCTCATCGTGGCTTTCATGACCAGAATGACCAGCATGTGGATTGTGAGCCCCTTCTTCTACATATTTCGTTACAATGTCATAGAATAGGTTTTCTGGGAAAGCTGAGAAATATTGAACTTCTTGAACATTTTGTTCTAGTAACTCTTCAACTTTAGCATCACTTAATGGTTCATTATTAGCTTTTACTTCATTAACCCATGTATCATATTCTGCATCAGATACAGCATCTACAGAGAATGTCATGTGAGCGAAGTATTCACCTGTAAAGTTGGCACCAGATCCATAGTACGTACCTGGTTCATCAGCTTGAAGATGTAAAGTCATCGCCATACCGCTCATGGAATAAAGCTGACCACCTAGGCTTGGAATCCAGAAAGAGTTCATAGCCATATCAGATGTTAGTTTAAAACGAATCGGTGTATCCTCAGGAATAACAACATGATTAATTGTTGCAATGTTTTCCTCTGGATAAGTGAACAACCATTTCCAGTCAAGTGATGTAACTTGAATTTCAATAGGTTCTTTATCTGATGCAAGTGCAACAGACGGCTCAAGCTTGTAAGTGTAATTTACAGTTACAAGAGCCAAAATTAAAATTGCGACAGCTGGGATGCCCCACCAAGTTGCTTCTAACTTAGTGCTATGTTCCCATTCAGGTTTGTAAGTCGCACTTTTATTACTTGCACGATAACGCCATATGATAACAGCTGTGATAATAAACACTGGTATCGCGATAACTGCACAAATAATAACAGTAATTAGAATCAAGTCCTTTTGAGCACTTGCGATAGGTCCTTTTGGATCAAGTACCATGGCATCGCTACAACCTGAAAGAACAAGTAACATTGCCAATGACATTAAGATTGACAATTTACGTAAAGCAGGTCTCATGTTATTCACTCCTTGAATAGTTAACTACAATATAAGATACCAAAAATCACATTAAATAATAGGTTGTAAATGTAGGATTCTATAAAACGTAAACAATTTGACTTAGTTCCGACAAACAATTTTCACCCTTTAGACATAACATTAGAAAATTAAGTTAAAAAGGGCAAAATAAATAAAAAAAGTCATTATACACCTACACAGGTAGTATAATGACTTTTACAAAAATTATTTTTAGAAAATTGTGCTAGTTTATCTTATCATCGTCCAATTTATCAGTAGTTTGAGGCATTTGCGGCACGTTAAACATTAATGCCATAAATAGACCTATAATGTAAATAAACACACTCGCAATTAAAAAACCAACGCCAATCATAAGAATATGATTTTGGTCACTATAATTACTAATTGTAAGTAAACTAAGAACGACACCGGTGATTAAGCAAAACCATGCTATGATCGTCATCATTTTTCTCATTTTAGTGCCATCATGGTCATTATATGGAACAGCATTTATAGGTTGTCGTTTTGGAAACATAGAAATCAACCTCCCTAAAGGTGAAAAGAAAATGCTTTCATTTATATAATACCATAATTTCTCAGTTTTGTTCAAACTTTTTTAACAATTTAGTAACAATTTTGACACTTTTATTCATATATCCATTTTCTTAGGTAATCCCACCAATGCTTCTGCTGCTTTTCCTGTTGCTCTTGCACTGGTATAGACTCTTCCTGAACTTCTGTAGCAAAAGGGTCACAATACGCAGTAGGCTCAGTTCCGCTTATAAAGTGCTCTACGTAGTAGCCTGGACAAGATACACTAGCTAATAGCTTTGTTTCAGGGTCAATAAAAACAGTTGCTACATTATTAGGAATGCTAAACATCTTAGGTGGGACGTCCAATAATGCTTGATTCATAAATTTTGCAAAGAGTGGAGCTGCAAGATGAGCTTCAGAGATAGACAATAGCACATCCTTATCATAGCCGACCCAGACAGCGGTACTTAGCTCTGGTGTATAGCCTACCATCCATGCATCGACAGCCGTTGTACCACTTTTACCAGCGACTGGACGGTTAATAAGATGACTAACTCGATTTGCAGTTCCGCCTTGAGCAAATACCTCTTGTAATAATGAAGTCAACACATACGCCTCTGCTTCATTTACAACAGCTTGCCCATCATAGTTAGCCTCATAAATTGTTTTTCCTTCCTTATTCACAATTTTCAATATAGAAATAGGCTTATGATATTCGCCCTTATTAGCAAGAACACCATAAGCACTTGTTAATTCTAAGGGGCTAACTGGTGACGTACCAAGTGCTAATGAGGGTACCCTTTCTAACGGACTTGTTATGCCTAAAGCTTTTGCTTGTTCGATGACCTTGTCGATGCCTGTATCTAAAATAGTATGAACGGCATATATATTATCCGATGTAGCGATAGCTTGCCTTAATGTTATAGGAGAATTAGCGTATCGTTTTGAATAATTATGAGGTTCATATGTTTTATTATTGTCATAAGTGAAAGTAGTAGGCTCACTTATATATGTAGTAACAGGTGTAACTGTCTTTTGCTTCAATGCTGTTAAGTAGACAATAGGTTTAAATGTTGAACCTGGCTGACGCATCGTTGATAGCACACGATTAAATTGGCTTTCCTTATAATCTCGCCCTCCAACCATTGCTTTAATATGACCATTGCGAGGGTCAATAGCGATTAGTGCTGCCTGAAGCTCAGGCTTTATAGCTAAGTCTTCGTTAACAAGCTGCTCCGCTAATTCCTGCATGTGAATATCTAAAGTCGTATATATGGTTACACCGCCATTAAATAATAGCTGTTCGTCAATATTCAATGAATTTATTGCCTCGGAAATAACGTAGTCTTTAAAGTAGCCAGCATTCGTCTCAGTATTTGATTTTTCGTGGTCACTGAAATTAAGAATTTGCGAAAATGCAGCATCTTTTTCAGCTTCAGTAATAAAGCCTTCGTTAACCATAGCTTGTAAAATAAGCTTTTGCCTATTTTTAGCGTTTTTCATATTATTAAACGGAGAATAATAAGTAGGTCCTTTTGGTATACCAACTAATAGGGCACTTTCAGCTAATGTTAAGTCGGAAGCTGGTTTATTAAAAAAATACTGTGCAGCTGCTTCAATGCCATAAACTCCATGTCCGAAGTAAATTTGATTTAAGTAAAGATTGAGAATTTCATCCTTTGAATAATGTAGCTCAAGCTGTAATGTATGATAGGCCTCCTTAGCTTTTCGTTCAATTGTTTTTTCATGACTCAAATATAAATTTCTGGCAAGCTGCTGAGTGATGGTGCTAGCTCCCTGCCTACTAGAATTAGACTGGATGTTAACGACGATTGCTCGAGCTAACCCTTTAATGTCTATTCCGAAATGCGAATAAAATCGTTTATCCTCTATTGCTAGCGTAGCCTGTTTTACATAATCAGATATATATTCCAAACTAACGGAATGTCGATGGTTTCCAATATTAAAATGGTCAATTAAAATACCATTACGATCCACAAGCTGTGATGATTGACTAATATTCATAACTGGAAGTGGTTGTTTTTTTATTATATAAAGGGTTGTTAATATTAAAGATAACGAAATAAAGGTTAGCCAAAAAAGCACAACAATCGTCTTTTGCATCTTAATTATTGCAGGTAAATATCGTTCTATTATAATAGAAGAAATAAAAGAACGCTTACGTCCATGCTGATCGCTCATTGTTATCCCTCTTTTCCTATGCTTTATTAACAGTATGGTAGAAAGAGAGATAGTCTATTCAATAGATATTAATGTGCGATATTAAATTAATATTAACTTTGAAACTGTAGTGTGCATTGAAAATAACGCTATAACTCGTTATAGTTATATGATGTGAAGCTGAAAATAGGAGCTTTTAGATGAACGAAAAAAGACAAGTAAAAATTAAATTTGAAAGTAAGCAAGATGAAATTGTAACAAATAACTTTATCGGTGAATTGTATGTAAAAGGACAAGCCAACTATATCAAATATATAGAGACTATCGAACAACAGGAAATACGCCACCTCATTCGTTATACTCCCAATGAATTAAAGGTTACACGACATGGGATTATTCAATCAGAACAAACGTATCGTTTGCATGAAAGAAGAGCAGGGTCTTATAGCAATAATGTCATTCGACTACAGGTTGAAGCTTATACAAAGCGTCTAGTTGTAAAAGATGTCCATAATAACACGATACTCGGTATACCTAAATTGTTACCGTTTCATTTATATTTTGATTACGATTTATTTGTAGATGGTCAATCTACGGGTAGCTTTGAAATTCGACTTACTATTGAGGAGGCAAATGTATAATATGACTAACTATGTATTAGATCAGCTATACAACACAATTAAAGAAGAAATCAAAAAAGCAGTTTTAAAAGCAGAACTAGTAACAGAAAGTGAATTACCTGTATTTGTGTTAGAGGTTCCAAAAGATAAAACACACGGTGATCTTGCAACAAACGCGGCAATGCAATTAACAAAAATCGCAAAAAAGAATCCTCGTTTAATCGCTGAAACTATAATTGACAATATAGATTTAGCTGCTGCATCAATCCAGTCAGCAACTATAGCAGGGCCAGGCTTTATCAACTTTGTAATGGATAAAGCTTATTTACATGCTGTTGTAAATCAAGTGTTAGAAGCAAAAGAAAACTATGGTCGTACAGAGCAAGGTGATAATCAAGCGATTGAGGTTGAGTTTGTTAGTGCCAACCCTACAGGAAGTTTACATTTAGGTCATGCTCGTGGTGCAGCAGTTGGTGATGCATTATGCAATGTGCTTGATTTTGCTGGGTACGATGTAACGCGTGAATATTATATTAACGATGCTGGAAAACAAATTGAAAATTTAGCCCTATCTATTGAGGCACGATACTTACAAGAATTAGGGAAAGAAGCAGAGATGCCTGAAGATGGCTACTACGGTGAAGATATTATTGGCTTTGCTAAGCAGTTAGTGGCAGAAAAGGGAGATAGCTTATTACAGCTTCAAGATAATGAAAAATTTGCTTTTTATCGCCAATATGGGTTAGAGAGAGAACTTGATAAAATTAAACGAGATTTAGGCAAGTTCCGCGTTAATTTTGATATTTGGTATAGTGAAACTTCTTTATATGAAGAGGGTAAGGTTACTGCTGCTTTAGAAAAATTAAAGCAGTCAGGCTATATGTATGAGGAAGAAGGGGCAACTTGGCTTCGTACTACAGATTTCGGTGACGATAAAAATCGTGTATTGATTAAAAATGACGGATCATATACGTATCTAACACCAGATATTGCTTATCATTTAGAGAAATATAGTCGTGGATATGATCGTATGATTAATATTTGGGGTGCTGACCACCATGGTTATATTCCACGTATGAAAGCGGCTATGGAAGCTCTTGGAAATGATTCGAACAAATTAACTGTACTCATTGCACAAATGGTTAGCCTATTCCAAAATGGTGAGAAGGTAAAAATGTCTAAGCGTACAGGTAAGGCTGTTACGATGCAGGATTTAATGGAAGAAGTAGGGGTTGATGCGATTCGTTACTTCTTTACAATGAGAAGCATGGATTCACATTTAGACTTTGATATGGATTTAGCAGTATCAACATCTAATGAAAACCCTGTATTTTATGTTCAATATGCACATGCTAGAATTTGCTCGGTGTTACGTCAAGCAAGTGAACAGGGCATTGAGTTTAATTTAGCAGAGGCTGAATTAGCAAAGCTTGTACATGAACAGGAATATGTTCTATTAAGAAAACTTGGTGAATTGCCACAAGAAATTAATGAAGCGGCAAGTGGTTATGCTCCTCATAGATTAATTCGTTATGTATATGAATTAGCATCTGAATTCCACAGCTACTATAGAGCTGAAAAAGTTATTACAGAAGATCGCAATTTAACTCAGGCACGTCTGGCTTTAATCATTGCTGTTAAGCAAGTGCTTGTTAATGTCCTTTCAATTGTTGGTGTATCTGCACCAGAGCGTATGTAATAGATATAACTCATACAAAAGAACTGCTCATCTACTATCCGAGCAGTTCTTTTGCTGTTTGTAGCATTTTAATAACATCGAGCTCACCTGCACGAGTTTTTTTGCTTTGCTTTAAGGGATGCATGGATCGTTTTAGTATAGCCTTTATATCTGCTGGTGTGCAGGTTGGATATTTTTCTAGCAGTAAAGCTACGGCACCTGTTACATGTGAGGTGGCCATACTTGTGCCACTCATTTCATGGTATTCACCTCTGGACCAAGAAGAAACAATTTGATCACCTGGCGCATATATATCAATATAGGCACCTCTATTACTAAACGGAGCAATTCTTCTTTGAGCATTAGTAGCTCCAACACTGATCGTATGTGGATATTTAGCAGGATAATCTATTGATTTAGAACGACGATCGTTACCTGATGATGCAATAATAATAATACCTTTAGCATAAGCACGTAAAACGGCGTTTAACATCGCTTTACTTTTTGTCCTCATCCCAAAGCTCATATTTATAATATTCATTTTATTTTGTACGCACCAATCAATGGCTTGAACGATATCTGAAACATATGCACTGCCTTGCTGATCAAATGCCTTTACAGGTGCGATTAAAGCATGAGGGGCAACACCAATCATGCCTAATGAAGGGTTGGAAGCTGCGATAATACCTGCTATATGCGTGCCATGACCATTGTCATCATAAGGTAACTCTCCACGATTAACTAAGTTTATTCCCGAAATAATCGATCCTTGTAACGCTGGATGGTTAAAATCTATCCCCGTATCGATTACTCCTATTTTTATACGCCGACCGGTTGTTTGCGACCATGCTTGTGGGGCTCTAATTTTTTCTACCCCCCAGGGCATTCCCGATAGCTTTACTGGCTGAGAATGCCTAGTGGAGGTGCGGCATAAATTAAAACTTGGGTAACCGTTCACAACTGTCATTAAGAGCCTACTCCCTCCTTATATGCATGAAATATAGTATGTAAAGAGAGAGGAGGCTGCGTAGTCGATAGCCTTATTTGAAAAAGATAGGCTTACATCAATGTCATTTCGTTGGTAGATGCATAAACTATAAGGAGCTTAATGCTCTATTCAGGCATTGTTATGCAATGTTCAGGATACGGTCGAAGCGAAAGGGCAACCTTTCGCTTATTCGGGTTTATCTAAAAAAATATTTCATTCGACGTGTTTCAACTTGCAATTTGCGTGGAAATACTGTTTACTATATGATGACTAATGTTAAAATGATAAATAAATGTACTTAATTTAGATAGCACGAGAGGATGTGTCGTTTGTGAGTAGTTTCAATCTGAAGTTTAATCCTGAACAAATTCAAGAAATGCCACTAGTAGATTTGGCATATGAGATTCTTAAAAAAGCTAATACTCCTTATTACTATCGCGATTTAATGAATGAAATCGCTGAAATACGTGGTTTAGGTGATCAAGATATTAACCGTTTTATCGCACAAGTGTATACGGAAATTAATATTGATGGTCGCTTTGCTTGTGTAGGTAATAATGTTTGGGGATTAAAAAGATGGTATCCAGTTGAAAAAGCTGAAGATCCAGTTGGTAATGCTAAAAGAACTCGTATTATTAACGATGAAGATGATCTTGAAGACGAAGATGATTTATTCGTTGATGAAGAAGAGGGCTTCTTAGCAGAGGAAGAAGAGGATAACTTCACAGGTTTCGGTGAGCGTGATGAATTTGATGATGCTGATGACGACACAGCTGATGAAGAAGTAGAAATTGAAGATGACATTGAAGAAACGGAAATTTCCCTTGAAGAAGTTGAAGAGGAAGAATACGAAGATTTCGATGAAGAAGAAGAGAATATTTAGTAGCTCTGTGACAATATGAGTAAACATTTTAAATGTTAAGTTTTGTTCTGCTAGACAGGCTTGACAGGTTTGTTCTGTAAGAGTAAACTATCCTATGGGCTATAGAAACAGCTAAACAAATTGAAGATTTCTTATAAACGAAGTATAAAAGTGCCCCCGTTCTGTACGGGTGTCACTTTTTTTGTTTAGAGGGACAATATATACAGCTTCAAGTAGATGAAATTAATAAAATTATGCGTGGTTTTCAAACAATTGGAGAAACTAAATCACAAAGAATGCATGGAGGGTTTTACACAGTGACCAAATATATTTTTGTAACAGGCGGTGTTGTATCGTCTTTGGGAAAAGGGATTACAGCAGCATCTTTAGGACGTTTACTAAAAAACAGAGGACTAAAGGTAACAATCCAAAAGTTTGATCCATATATTAACGTTGATCCAGGGACGATGAGCCCTTATCAGCATGGAGAAGTTTTCGTAACAGATGATGGAGCAGAAACAGATCTAGATTTAGGTCACTATGAGCGTTTTATTGATATTAATTTATCTAAAAACTCTAACGTAACAACGGGTAAAATTTATTCTAATGTTATTACGAAAGAGCGTCGTGGTGATTATTTAGGTGGAACTGTTCAAGTTATCCCACATATTACAAATGAAATTAAAGAGCGAGTGTTCCGTGCAGGTCGTGAAACGCATGCAGACGTTGTAATTACTGAAATTGGTGGTACTGTTGGTGACATTGAAAGCTTGCCTTTTATTGAAGCGATTCGTCAAATTAAAAGTGACATCGGTCGTGATAATGTTATGTATATTCATGTCACTTTAATTCCATTTATTAAAGCTGCCGGTGAAGTGAAAACAAAGCCAACTCAGCACAGTGTTAAAGAGCTGCGTTCAATTGGTATTCAGCCAAATGTTATTGTATGTCGTACTGAGCACCCATTAACAGACGATCTAAAACGTAAAATTGGTTTGTTCTGTGATATTGATGAAAATGCGGTTGTGGAATGTATTGATGCATCTAGTCTTTATGAAGTGCCACTAATGCTACAAGAGCAAGGCTTAGATGAAATCGTATTAAATCATTTGAAGATTGAAGCACCTAAAGCAGATATGACTGAGTGGTCTGATCTTGTAAAACGTGTGAAATCTTTAAAAGAAACAGTTGAAATTGCCATTGTCGGTAAATATGTAGCATTACATGATGCGTATATTAGTGTTGTTGAAGCATTAGCGCATGCTGGCTATGCACATGACTCTGAAGTGAAAATTCGTTGGGTCGATGCTGAGGAAGTAACAGTAGAAAATGTATCTACTATTTTAAATGGTGTGAACGGTATTTTAGTACCAGGTGGATTCGGAGATCGTGGTATCGAAGGAAAAATTGCTGCCATCAAATTTGCTCGTGAAACTAAAATTCCATTCTTTGGTATTTGCTTAGGTATGCAAGTTGCAGTAATTGAATATGCTCGTCATGTACTAGGTTATGAGGGTGCAAACAGCTCTGAAATTAATCCTACTACACCGTATCCGGTAATTGATTTACTTCCTGAGCAAAAGGATATTGAGGATATGGGCGGAACTATGCGTTTAGGATTATATCCTTGTAAAGTTGTTGAAGGTACTCGTGCTTACGAGGCGTATGAAGAGGCTTTAGTTTATGAGCGTCACCGTCATCGTTATGAGTTCAATAATGAATACCGTGAAGAGCTTGAAAAGGCTGGACTCATTATTTCTGGTACATCACCAAATGGACATTTAGTTGAAATGGTTGAAATTAAGGATCATCCGTGGTTCTTAGCTGCTCAGTTCCATCCAGAATTCGTTTCAAGACCAAATCGTCCACAACGTTTATTCAACAAATTTGTTGAAGCGTCCTTAAAAAACAAATAAATTTCTCAACAATCCTTACTTTTTTTGTAAATCGAGTCAAAAAAAGAAGGATTGTTTTTTTTATTCTCGAATATACATGGTATTAAGATAATTTAAAACATGTTTATGTTTGTAATTAAGGTAGGAGGGAATACGTTGGCTATTGAAGAAACACCAAAAGTATTAATTGTTGATGACCAGGCAGGCATACGATTATTACTACAAGAAGTGTTTAGTTATGAAGGTTTACATATTATGCAGGCTTCCAACGGAAAAGAAGCATTAGATATCGTTCGCAGTAATAGACCGGATTTAGTTTTATTAGATATGAAAATACCAGGGATGGATGGCTTAGAAATTTTAAGTCACATAAAGCAAATAGATGAATCTATTATAGTTATTATGATGACTGCATATGGAGAGCTTGATGTTATTAAAAAGTCTACAGCACTTGGAGCGGCTACTCATTATACTAAACCGTTTGATATAATGGAGCTTCGTGATGAAGTGCTAGAACGTTTAAATCGTAAAAGTATGTTTCACTCGTAATAAAAAGGAAAACTAATAACAACTACAGGAGTATCGAATATGTTTATTCGATACTTTTTTTATTACTATTCAAACTGTGAGTATAAAGTATGATGAAATTGAAATTATCGTATGCTATAATTAGCTACGTTCTATGAAGTAAACTCATGCTTTGCAAATAATATAGTTAAAGCTTATAGTTTATTCATATAGATTAATGTAAAATTAAGTGAAGTAGAGGAAAATAAACCGCCACGATTATGTAGATATACATGCTTCATAAGCTACATAAGTTTGCGGTTTTTAGTTTGTTTTTTACTGCTTACAGGAGGACCACAAGGTTATGGAAAAGCTGATGATTCGTGGAGGGAAACCACTACACGGAACTGTAACAATTAGCGGAGCAAAAAATAGTGCCATTGCATTATTGCCAGCAACTTTATTAGCTGATAGTGAAGTAATTTTAGATAATTTACCGAATATTAGTGACGTTGCAATTTATGTAGATATATTAAGAGAACTTGGTGCATCAGTTGTTCGTCATAAAGATGAAATACGAATCAATCCTATTGATGCCAAGTCTTTCCCAATGCCAAATGGTAATGTGAAAAAATTACGTGCTTCATATTATTTAATGGGTGCATTATTAGGAAAATTTAAAGAAGCTACAATTGGACTACCAGGTGGGTGTAATTTTGAACCTCGACCAATTGATCAACATATTAAAGGGTTTGAAGCACTAGGAGCAGTAGTGACAAATGAGCAGGGTGCATTGCATATTAAAGCAGAAAAATTAAAGGGAGCAAAAATTTATTTAGATGTCGCTAGTGTTGGTGCTACAATAAATATTATGCTCGCTGCATCTCGCGCAGAAGGTACAACAACTATTGAAAACGCAGCTAAGGAGCCGGAAATTGTTGATGTTGCTACATTACTAAATGCAATGGGTGCAAAAATTAAAGGTGCTGGTACTGAGACGATTCGTATAGAAGGCGTAAATAAAATGAACGGTTGTCGTCATTCAGTTATTTCTGATCGAATTCAAGCGGGTACATATATGATTATGGCAGCAGCAACTAGAGGAAATGTCTTAATTGATAATGTTATTCCAAAGCATCTAGAAGCATTAACGGCGAAGTTAACAGAAATGGGTGTAGAAGTCATTGAATATGATGAGTCTATTCGTATTATTGGTAAACATCAATATGCACCCGTTGATGTAAAAGCGCTTGTATATCCGGGATTTCCTACGGATTTACAATCACCTATGACATCATTGCTAACCTGCACTACAGGTACAAGTTTATTGTCTGACTATGTCTATGGTACTCGTTTTAAACATGTCCCTGAGTTAACGCTAATGGGTGCAAATATTAGAGTAGAGGGGAGAACTGCAGTTATTAAGGGCGGCCCATTAACCGCTGCTAAGGTGAAGGCTGCTGATCTAAGAGCAGGAGCTGCACTTGTAGTAGCTGCTTTAACTGTATTTAACGGAGTAACTGAAATTACTAATGTTGAATACATTGATCGTGGTTATGATAGGTTAGTAGAAAACTTATCCCTATTAGGAGCTGATATTTGGAGGGAGTATGACTAGTTCATATTTCTTTCAAATTATTGATTAGATAGAATATAAATAATAAAATGGGGAAAACTAAGTAGTCGGGAAGTAAAAGAGGGAATAATACTAATTAAAAGTGGTGAGTATATGTCGGAACTTCAAATTAATGATTTGGAGGAAATGAAATTAACTGATCTTTACAAGTTGGCGAAACAATATCAGATTCCGTACTATGGAAACTTTAAGAAAAAAGAATTAATATTTGCTATTTTAAGAGCGCAAGCAGAGAAGAGTGGATTTCTATTTATGGAGGGAGTACTTGAAGTACTGCCTGACGGATATGGCTTCTTAAGACCAATAAATTATTTACCAAGTAAAGATGATATTTACATATCTGCTTCACAGATTCGAAAGTTTGATTTAAGAAATGGTGATTTAGTTTCAGGTAAATGTAGATTACCAAAAGAAAATGAGCGCTATTATGGATTACTTCAAGTTAACGCTGTTAACGGTGAAAGTCCTGAAATTGCCGCTGAACGTTTACACTTTCCTGCATTAACTCCTCTTTATCCAAATGAAAGATTAATTTTAGAAACAGGCTCTAATAAAATTTCAACACGTATTATGGATCTTTTGGCTCCAGTTGGGCTTGGTCAGCGTGGTCTGATTGTAGCTCCTCCTAAAGCAGGTAAAACTCTCTTAATTAAAGAAATCGCAAACAGTATTTCTACAAATCATCCTGATATCGAACTATTTATTTTATTAATTGATGAGCGCCCTGAAGAAGTGACTGATATGCAACGTTCAGTTAAAGGAGAGGTAATAGCCTCTACATTTGATGAGCTACCAGAAAACCATATTAAAGTCGCAGAGCTTGTCCTAGAGCGTGCGCTTAGATTAGTTGAGCATAAAAAGGATGTTGTTATTTTATTAGATAGTATTACAAGATTAGCTAGAGCGTTTAACTTACATGTCCCTCCTTCTGGCCGAACATTAAGTGGTGGTATTGATCCAGCTGCCTTCCACCGTCCTAAACGCTTCTTTGGTTCAGCACGTAATGTTGAAGAAGGTGGTAGCTTAACTATTTTAGCAACTGCCTTAGTTGAAACTGGTTCGCGTATGGATGACATCATTTATGAGGAATTCAAGGGTACTGGTAATATGGAGTTGCATCTTGATCGCAAGCTTGCAGAAAGACGTTTATTCCCAGCTATAGATATTCGTCGTTCTGGTACTAGACGTGAGGAATTATTAATGCCTAAAGAACATTTGGAAAAAATTTGGGCAATTCGCAAAAATATGAATGATTCATTTGAATTTGTTGATCAGTTTTTGAAAAAACTAAAAGAGACAAAAAATAATGAAGAGTTTTTAAATACGTTAGAGAGTATTTCTGAGGAAGCTTCAATGGATTTGCCTGATGCTCCAAACCAAGGTACAAGTCAGGTAAAGCGTACAGCAACACGTAAACCGAGAACAACAGCAACCCCTTCAAAATAAAAATGTAAAAAAAGAAAATCTTACCGTTGCATTTATTGAAGTATCCTGCTAAAATCTCTTTATGTGTATAAAACTCTGGTCCGCATGAGATTCAGGGCAGAAAGAGGTGAACGAGATGAAACAAGGTATTCATCCGACATACCACAACGTTACAGCAACTTGCTCTTGTGGCAACACTTTCGAAACAGGTTCTATTAAACAGAATCTTAAAGTAGAGGTTTGTTCCGCATGTCACCCATTCTATACGGGTAAGCAAAAGTTCCTAGATGCTGGTGGCCGTGTAGATCGTTTCAAAAAGAA
>Ga0182742_1003151_pt1 | contig 16681 bp, 12 predicted proteins | sample eDN5th37CBELigMG_FD_128880 | JGI IMG/M metagenome (GOLD analysis project Ga0182742, IMG submission 128880) | Enriched Miracle-Growth compost microbial communities from Emeryville, California, USA - eDNA 5th pass 37_C BE-Lig MG (version 2)... ...
ACCGCGACAACGGCTATGACGTGAGCGACTACTACGGAGTCGATCCACGCTATGGCTCGAGCGGCGATTTCGTGGAGTTCGTGAACCATGCGCGCAAGCGCGGCATGCGCGTGATCCTGGATCTGGTCGTCAATCACACCTCCGACGAGCATCCCTGGTTCCAGGAGGCCCGGCGCAATCCCGATTCGCAGTATCGCGACTGGTATCTGTGGTCGAAGAAGCGGCCGTCGGGCTGGAACAAAGGCATGGTGTTTCCCGGCGTGCAGAAGGCGGTGTGGACGCGCGATTCGGTGGCGAAGGCGTACTACCACCATCGCTTCTACGACTTTCAGCCGGATCTCAACATGGCCAACGCGCACGTGCGCGCCGAGGTGCGGCGGATCATGGGCTACTGGCTGCAACTCGGCGTCGATGGATTCCGGGTCGACGCCGTGCCGTTCATTCTCGAGCCCCGGCCGAAGAGCCAGAAATTGAGTTTCGAGTATCTCGCCGAGATGCGCCAGTTCCTGCAATGGCGCGCCGGAGACGCGGCGTTGCTGGGCGAGGCCAACGTCAAGCCTGCGGATACCAAACGATATTTCGGCGATGGTCGCGACGGGTTGAACATGATGTTCAATTTCTGGGTGAATCAGCATCTCTTCTATGCGCTCGCCACGGGTGATACCGCACCGCTCGAGGCGGCGCTCAAAGAGACCCGCAAGCTTCCGCAGGCCACGCAGTGGGCGGTGTTCCTGCGCAACCACGATGAGCTCGATATCGAGCGGCTGCCCAAGCAGAAGCGTGAGAAGGTATTTGCGCGCTTTGCCCCTGAGCGAAACATGCAGCTGTATCAACGCGGCATCCGTCGTCGACTCGCATCGATGCTCGGCGATCGTCGTCACATCGAGCTTGCGAACAGCCTCATGTTCGCATCGCCGGGCTCGCCGGTGTTGCGCTATGGCGATGAGATTGGCATGGGCGAGGATCTTTCACTGCCGGAGCGGGCCGCGGTGCGCACGCCGATGCAATGGTCCAGCGAGCGCAACGCCGGCTTTTCCACCGCGCGGACGCTGAGCAATCCGGTGATTTCGAAAGGCCCTTATGGATATCAGCAGGTGAACGTCGATGCGCAGCGACGCGATCCCGGCTCGCTGTTGAATTGGATGATCAAGATGATCCGAGTGCGCAAGGAGTGCCCCGAGATCGGCTGGGGTGACTGGACCTTGCTGCGCACAGGCGTCCCAGGCGTGCTGGGTTTGTGCTACGCCTGGCGTGGCAATCGTGTCGTCGTCCTGCACAACTTCAATCGACAGCCGCAGCAGGTGAAGGTGACGCTGGAGGGCGAGGGCAGCGAGCTGCTCGTCAATCTGCTCGAGCGCGGCGACAGCCGGGCAAGCAAGCAGGGTCATCACGAGATCGGGCTTGCGGCGTTTGGTTACAAATGGTTCCGGGTCGGCGGCATGAACTACGCGCTGCGTCGTCAGCCGCCCGGGCCGCCCGCCAGACAGTAGAGGTTCAGATGCGCATCGGATTTCATGCTTCTCACGAGCAGTTCCCGCCCTCGAAGATGCTCGAGTGCACCATCGCCGCCGAGCAGGCGGGCTTCGAGTGCGCGATGTCCTCCGATCATTTCAAGCCATGGAGTCGCTCGCAGGGGCATTCAGGCTATTCGTGGTCGTGGCTGGGCGCGGCGATGGCGAGAACGAAATTTCCGGTCGGAATGATCTGCGCGGCGGGCTACCGATATCATCCGGCCATCGTTGCGCAGGCCGCGGCGACGCTTGCGGAGATGTTTCCAGAACGATTCTGGTTTGCGCTCGGTAGTGGCGAGCGGGTGAATGAGGATGTGACCGGGCTCGCATGGCCTTCCAAACCCGAGCGCAACCAGAAGCTCAAGGAATGCGCGCAGATCATTCGCGCGCTGCTCAACGGCGAGCGCGTGACGCATCGAGGGTCGGTGACCGTGGTCGATGGCGAAATCTTCTCCCGACCGAAGAGCGCGCCGCCGATGCTCGGTGCGGCGGTGACGGAGTCGACGGCTGAGTTTGTGGGTGGCTGGAGCGATGGATTGCTCACCGTGGCGTCCAAGCCCGATGCGCTCAGGAAAGTCATCGACGCATTCCGTCGCGGCGGGGGCGAGGGCAAACCCATTCATTTGCAAGTTGCGCTGAACTGGGCGCCTACGGAGTCCGTGGCGCTGAAGGGCGCCTTCGATCACTGGCGCTTCGTGACGTTGGGCGGAGATATCGGCTGGGAGCTGCGATCGCCCGAGGATTTCGAGACGGCCACGCGTTTCGTGCGTCCCGAGGACATGCACGACAGCGTGCTGATCTCCTCGGATCTATCCAGGCACGCGGCGTGGTTGCAGGAGTATGCGCAGTTGGGCGTCGATCATGTGTACCTGCACCAGGTCGATCTGAATCAGCGCGGATTCATCGATGCGTTCGGCGAGAAGGTGCTGCCTCAGCTCGGAAAATAACATCGCACCGTCAACGCCCGTCGGACGCGCTCACCAGGCGACGGTACTGCCCGAGGTGCCGGATGGCGTGTTGTTCCTTGCCCTGCGCTTCGTAGAGCCTCGCGAGATTGAAGTGTCCATCGGCCATGTTCGGATCTTCGCTGAGCGCCGACTGATACGCTTCGATCGCCTCATCGATCTTGCCGAGGTCCTCGAGCACGACGCCCAGATTGAACATGAGCAGCGGGTTGACGCCGCACTCCTGGAGGCCGCGTCGATAGACCATCTCCGCTTTGTGCTCATCGTGACGCGCATGGAGCAGGCGGCCCAGGTTGATCCAGGCGCCGACGTAATCGGGTTCGAGCGCGACCACGCGTTCGTAGGCGGCCTGCGCGGCCTTGGTGTCGGTCTCCTCGAGCTCGAGCGCTTTATCGAACCAGTCATCGGCCGTCTCGGCGGGCGGCGCTTCGGTTGCAACCGCTTCCTTGTGATCGACGACCCGGATGACCCCGTTCTCGACGCTCACATCCAGCCCCAGCACATACTGACCATCGTCGACCTGGAAATGATTCTTGCCGTCGCGGACCACGACGCGGTCGCCAATGGCGCTGATGCTGAGGCCCGACAGCGGCACCTGTTCCGGCAGATGACGACGCAGATCTTCGAGTGAGCGATTGATGCGACGGCGGGAGATCTTCGCCTCGAGCAACGCGCGAGCCGCACGCAGCACGATCAGGTCCTGGAAGGAAAAGAGCAGCTGGCGTTTGGGGCCGCGAGCGGGCTGAACGAAGCCGGTTTTGATCAGCCCACGAATGGTGCTGCGAGACAAGCGCAGGAACCGTTCGACATCTTGGACGCTGTAAGTCTGCACGGAAGAGGACAGTGGAAGGCGGCTAAAGGGGACAGATCTATTTTCGCTGACCGCCCGGGGTGGGTAGTTCAGCTCCACAGCGGCGAAAATAGATCTGTCCCCTTTAGGCCCCTTCAGGCTCAGCGTTTGCTGGCCTTGCGCGCAGGCTTCTCCGCCTGTTCGACCCTCTTCGGCGCCTTCCGTGGTCCGAGCTTGGCGACATTCGCCTTGGCGGTTTCGGTCTTGGTGAGACTCGCGCGCAGGGCTTCCATGAGATCGATGACCTTGCCGCCGGTCTCGACCGGGCCTTCGGCGACGGAGATCTCCTGGCCTTCGACCTTCTTCTGGATCGCCGCCTCGATCCGGGCGCGCACGTCATCGACGTAGGCGGAGGGATCGAAGCGCGCGGTGGTCTGCTGCTCGATCAGCTGTTTAGCAAGCTTCAGCTCAGGCGCTTTCACATCGGGCTTGGTCACATCGACTTCGGTCGCCGCGCGCACTTCGTTCGCAAAGTGCAACTGTTGCATCGTGAGCACATCGCCGACGGGCCGGAGCGCGACCAGATAGGACTTGCCGCGTGCGGCCCAGCGGCCGATGGCACAACGTTTGGTGTCCTTCAGCGCTTCGTTCAACAACCCGTAGGGTTTGGCGCCGCCCTTGTCGGGCGCGAGATAGTAGGTCTTGTCGAAATACACCGGATCGATGGACTCGATGGGCACGAACTCGGCGATGTCGATCGAATGCGTGCCGATTTCTTCCATCGCCTTGATCTCATCGCTGCTGAACTGGACGTACTGGTCCTTCGCGAACTCGTAGCCCTTGACCATCTCGTCGCGTTCGACCGTCTGCCCGTCTTTGAGGCAGACGTACTGTTGTTTCAGCCGCGAGCCACAACCTTTGTGTAAGAGGTTGAAGGAGATGGAATTCGCAGTCTGTGTGGCGGTGTACAGCTTCACCGGAATCGCCACCAGACCGAACGAAATCGTCAATGAACCGATCGAGCGCATGGCCATGAGGGGTACCTTTTCGACTGGCTTGACCTTCAGTCGAGTCTCACTTTCGGGCTTTACTTCTGAAGGCTTTCGCAAGGCTCTGTTTCGCCGAGAGAACATCATGCCACCGGTCCCCGGTTTTTTCCAAGCGCGAGAGCACATTCCGCAAAGTGAAGTGGCCCGGCTCGGCGGCTTCCAGTTCATCCCAGGTGAGCGGCATCGAGACCGGCGCCCCCGCGACCCCCCGGGGCGAATACGCCACGTTGAGAGTCTTACCACGCACGTTCATGTTGTAGTCGATGAAAATTTTTCCGGTGCGTTTTTGCGTGGCCCATTCCATGGTCACATCGCGCGGATGCTGTTTGAGGATGTGACGGCCGACCATCTCACAAATCTCCCGGGCGCCATCGAACGTGACCGTACGCTCGATGGGAACGAACACGTGCAGACCGGTCTTGCCCGAGGTCTTCACCACCGCGCGTAACGACATCTGCTTGAGCAGGTCGTTGATCCAGAACGCCACGCGCTTGCCCATGGCAAAACCTCGCCGGTTGTATTCGGGTTCCTCGCCCTTGGCTTCGCGGCCCGAATAGATGTACGGGTCGATATCGAACACCAGGTAGTCGGGGTAGTTGAGCACCGAGGACTGCATCGCTTCGAGCGAGCTCGAGTAGTCGTCGCTGGCGCTCACGCAGTCCTTGGCGGGCCGGGCGCGCGAGTGCCAGACATGGAATTCCAACGTCCCAAGCTGGCCGAGCCACAGCAACGTGGGCAGGTTGTGCGCGAGGATGTAATCGTGCGCGCCGCCGACGTGCTCGGAGAACGTCGTGACCACCTCGACGAACTCCGGACGCTCCTGATCCCAATGTTTCTGGAAGAATCGCTCACCGCCGATGCCTTCGGGCATGCGGATCAGCGTGAGCGGGCGATCGCGCAGATGCGGCAGCATATAGGGCGAGATGCCGGCGAGATAACACAGGTACTCACGCTTGGTGACTGCCGGAGATTTACTCTGCGGATCTGCGGGCCAGTACTCGCGATCCAGATTCGTCAGGCGAATCTTCACCGCATCCGCGCCTTGACCGACGCTCAACTCGAGCCGGTTGGATGAGCTCTGCAGTTGTTCGAGCACGCACTGGATCTCGTTCTTCGGCAGCGATTTCGCGGCGGCTTTTTTCTTTTTCGCAGGTCCCGTCTTGACGCTTTCGACCGGCACATCCTCGCGCAGGCGATGAAACACGGGGGCGCGCAACAAGCCGTCCTCGGTCCACGATTCGAAACTCACTTCGGCGACGAGCCGCGGCTCGATCCAGGTCGCAGGTCCGTTGAGCGGTGGTTGGGTGGAGAAGGGGTTGCTCTTGCGAGCGAGCGCAGTGACCTGCTTGTAAACGCTGGCAAGCGATGCCTCGTTGAAGCCCGAGCCGACGTGACCCACGTACTGCAGCTGATCCTTGTTCCAAAAGCCGAGCAGCAGGGCGCCGAGCGCGCGGCGTTGACCCTTGCCGGCGGTGAAGCCGCCGACGACGAACTCGTGCGTCGTGAACGATTTGAACTTCAGCCAGTGCGGCGAGCGACGGCCGGGCTGGTAGGTGCTGTCCTTGCGCTTGGCGACCGTGCCTTCGAAGCCCGCCGCAAGCGACGCTGCGTGCAACTGCTCGCCATCATCGGACGCATGCACCAGCTGCAGATGCTTGCCTGGCAACAAACATTGCGACAGGTAACGCCTGCGCTGCTCATAGGTCGAGCCGCGCAGATTCATGCCCGCGAAGTGCAGCAGATCGAAACAGAGATAGATGACGGGCGACTGGCGCTGCGCTTCGGCGAGCGCCTTCGGTCCCTTCACCTGCGCGCGGTTTTGAAGTGCGTTGAACGAGGGCCGGCCTTCGGCATCGAGCGCGACGATCTCGCCATCGAGAATCATGGAGCCCACGCACTGCTCCTTCAGTTCCGCCACCAGTTCGGGAAACAGCGCGGTGTAGTCCTGGCCGCGGCGGGACTGCAGATAGACCGACTCGCCGTCGATGAAGGCGATGATGCGGTAGCCATCGAGCTTGGGCTCGAAGCTCCAGCGCGCATCGGATTGCAGATTCTCTCCGGGTTCCGCGAGCATGGGCTCGATCGTGTTCGGCATGCGCTCGGTGGGCCCGCAGGGCGCAAGCTCCATCGCGGCCAGGCGCTCGCGATTGTCACTTTCGGCCACCTCGTCCAACGTCTCGCCGGTGAGCACGGAGGTGTTGTGAGCGAGCAGGTCGTCGCCGCCGATGAAGCGATCCTTGTGTTTGATCAGCAGCCATTGCTTGTCGGTGGCGGTGCGCACCAGCGCGAAGGAGCCTTTGAGCTTCATGCCGCGCAGGAAGAAGCTGAGCTTGCCTTGCTTGTATTCACGACGCAGCCGCGCCTCGGCTTCGGCGCGATCGTCGAATGAGTACTCGCTGCCTTCATCGGGGGAGTACACCCCACAGTCCCAGACGATGACATTGCCCGCGCCGTAGTTCTTCTCGGGGATCACGCCTTCGAAGGAGGCATAGTCGAAAGGGTGGTCCTCCACCTCGAGGGCGAGGCGTCGCTCGCCGGGCTGCAACGAGGGTCCCTTGGGCACCGCCCAGGACTTGAGCACGCCATCGAGCTCCAGGCGAAAGTCATAGTGCAGCCGGCGGGCCGCATGCTTCTGCACGATGAACAGCAGCGGGCCCTGCCGGCCCGCGGGCACGGCCGGGGCCGGCTCCGGCGTCTGCGCGAAGGAGCGCTTCTGCCGGTACTTTTCGAGCGGCTTGTCCACGGAGCGTTTCATGCTGCGATGATTCTGTACTGTTCGATGAAGACGCGGAAGCGTGCGTCCAGCCGACAGGGCGCGCGTAGAAAGTGCAGCGTTTTGAACTTCAGCAGGGGATCGCGCATTGAAACGGCGATCTTCCGCCACTGGTGCACCTCGCATGGCCGCTGCCCTCAGTCTCGCCCCCGATGCGCCTTTTCACATCGTCAGCAACGCAGGCTCGGGCTCGAAGGATGCGCACGAGGCCCGGCAGCAGATCGAGGCCGTGCTCTGCGCGGCGCACCGCTCGCACGAGTTCGTGCTGATCGAGAATCCGCAACAGATCGCGGCCGTGGCCCAGAAGGCGGTGGATGCGGCGGTTCGTAGCGAGGGCGCCGTCGTGGTCGCAGGCGGCGATGGCACCATCAACGCCGTCGTGCAGGCCGTGCTGCCCGCGCGGCGGCCGCTCGGCATCATTCCGCAAGGGACCTTCAACTATTCGAGCCGGGCGCATGGCATTCCGCTCGATGCCTCCGAGGCCACCCGTGCGCTGCTCACCGCGAGGGTGAAGCCGGTGCAGGTGGGCATGGTCAACGATCGCGCGTTTCTGGTGAACGCGAGTCTCGGTCTGTACCCGGAGCTGCTGCAGGATCGGGAGGAGTACAAACGTGAGTATGGTCGCCGCCGATCCGTCGCGATGTGGGCGGGACTGAAGACGTTGTTACGAGAGCATCGGCAGTTGATCGTCGAGGTCGAGCACGAGCAGGGCGGTGAGACTCTGTTCACGCCCAGCATCTTCGTCGGCAACAATGCCCTGCAGCTCGAGCAGGTGGGGCTCGAGGAAGCCGAAGACGTGAAGCGGCACCGACTGGCTGCGGTGATCGTCGAGCCGGTCAGCACCACGGAGCTGCTGTGGCTGGGCGTTCGCGGCATGCTCGGACAACTCGGTGAAGACGAGCGCATTCGTAACTTCCCCTTTCGCAGCATGACGGTGCGCCTGTTGGGCGGCGCGAAGCAACGAGGCATCAAAGTCGCGGTGGATGGCGAGATCCTGTGGTGCAAGTCGCCCCTGACCTTTCGGGTGGCCGAGCATCCGTTGTCGCTGTTGACGCCCGCGACCGCGAAATGACGGCGCTGCTGCAGATCTCCGATCCGCACTTCGGCACAGAACAGCCCCCCGTGGTCGAGGCGCTGCTGCGCCTGGCTCGGCAGATCGAGCCTGCGGTGGTCGTCGTCTCGGGCGATATCACGCAGCGGGCGAGGCGCGCGCAGTTCGATGCGGCCCGCGAGTTCCTCGCTCGCATGTCACCCCCTGCGATGATCGCCATTCCCGGCAATCACGATATTCCGTTGTTCAATGTCATGGCGCGACTGTTTTATCCGTACGCGGGCTTCGAGCGCGCGTTCGGTGCGCTGCTGGAGCCGGAATGGCACAACGACGATTTTCTGATCATCGGCCTGAACACGACGCGTCCGTCGCGGCACAAGGATGGGGAAGTCTCGAGCGGGCAGATCCAGCGAGTCGCCGAGCGCTTGAGAAGCGCAAGCGCGCAGCAGATTCGTATCGTCGTGACCCATCAGCCGGTGCACGTGCTTCGTGACAGTGAAGTTCACAACCAGCTGCATGGTCATGCAGAGGCCGTGCGAGCCTGGTCCGCCGCCGGTGCGGATGTGATCCTGGGCGGGCACATTCATTTGCCGTACATCGCCGCGCTTCACGAGCAATACGAACAACTGCAACGACGTTGCTGGGTGGTGCAGGCGGGAACGGCGGTGTCGAGCCGGGTGCGTCGGCGCCATCCCAATTCAGTCAATCTCATCAAACGCGACGATGCGCAGGGTTGTCTCGCGCAGCGCTGGGACTACAGCGCCGAGCGCGATGAGTTTCACTGTGTAAATGTTGAACGACTGAATCTGGATCGATAGCCAGACTCAGCACATTTCAAGGGAACTTTCCCGAGCCTGTGAGGCGATGGCGACGGCCGTTGTGGGTCGCTCGCCCACAATTCAGCCATGATTCAGCACTAAAAAGCCGCGATGCGTCACCCGCCGGACGCGTTGATGCGTTGTATTGGTAGTCAGGTCACCCGTGAGGGTCCGCATGATGAAAGTACGATGGATGAAACTCGTTGGTATGTTTTCTATCGCCGCCGCATTGAGCGGGTGTGTGAGTTACGGCAATACACACGCGTTGATCACGCCGCTGGGTGTGGCCGGCTATCACAAGTTCAAACCGGACAACACCGCGCCCGTGATCCCGCCGCCGCCGAACGCGGATCGCCTGGCGGCCGCCAATCGCACCCAGGACTCGGAGCCGCGGGGGCGCGATTAACTGTCGGGCGACAGCTCGATGCGCTCGGCCTGCAGCAAACGAATCATCGACGCTGCCACTTTCGATTCCAGATCCGACTCCACATCGTCCGCCGCGCGGCCTGCCCCCGGCGGGCTCGCTTTGGCCAGCGTTTTGGTGGCGGAAGTCACGGTGTGCGCCGTGGCGAGCACGTCGCACACTTTTTCATCGAAGTCCGTGAGGGTGACCGCCGGGGAGCCCGTGCGCGTTTCGGTCCGAATGTAAGCCGCGTCTCGTCGCAGTTGGGTCATCTCGGCAAGCCTCCGTGAGTCTCCGTCAGGGACGCAACGAAAGCCGCGTGAGTTCCCCGACCGAGAGACCGTGAGGACTTCTATCGCGCGTGGTCTCAATAACCTCGGCTTCGATCCACGACCCCGCTGACCGGCTGATTCGCCGCGAGCGCTCTGATCTTCTGCGCGATTTGTTTGGCTGCCGGGCCCATCGGCGTCACCGCGGCCGTATGAGGCGTCATGCGAACCTTCGGATGCGTCCAGTAGCGATGCTGAGCGGGTAAGGGCTCCTGGCGGAACACGTCCAGCGCGGCGCCGTGCAAATGCCCGCTGTCGAGCAACTCGAGCAGTGCTTCATCGACGATCAGCCCGCCACGCGCCACGTTGATCACACAGGCACCTTGCGGCAGAAGCTGCAGCGTCTTGCGATCGAATTTGTCCTGTGTCGCCGGGGTGAGCGGTGCGAGGATGATCAGCACGCGCGTGGCACGCATGAATGTTTCAAACTGATCCGCACCGTGGGCCTCGGTGAACAATCGCACCGTCGACTCACTGCGGGTATTCGAGCGCGAGAACGCGTTGACCGTAAAGCCATCGGCAGCAAACGCGTTCGCCACCTCCCGGCCGAGCACGCCCAGGCCGAAGACGCCGATCGGCCAGTCCTCACGAGAGGATTCGGGCAGCTGTCGCCACACGCCCGCGGCCTGCTGAGCGGCGTATTCGTCGCGACGTTGCATCCAGCGCAGCACTTCAAAGCGGCAGTACGCGACCATCTGCTCGCCCATGCCGGCATCCTCGACGCGGACGATGGGAAGATCGGGCGGCAGGTTCGGGTTCTTCAGAATGGCCTCGACCCCGGCCCCGGTCGGCAGAAACGCGCGCAGTCGGGGCTGATCGACGAAGAAGCGGGCCGGCGGCGCCCAGCCCACGGCGAAATCGGCAGGCTCGGTGAAGCCCGGCTGCCAGATATCCACCTGAGCATCGCGCAATTGGGCGGCGAGGGCATCGCGCCATCTTTGAGCTTGGTCGCTGCCGTAAACGATGACGATGCGCATGAGTTCTATTTGGCCACGGGCATGGAGAATTCCGCGCCCTTGTCGATGCTCTCGGGCCAGCGTTGCATGACGCTCTTGTAGCGAGTGTAGAAGCGCACGCCTTCCTCGCCGTAGGCATGATGATCGCCGAACAGCGAGCGCTTCCAGCCGCCGAAGGAATGCCAGGCCATCGGCACGGGGATGGGCACGTTGATCCCGATCATGCCTGCCTGCACCAGACGCGAGAACGTGCGCGCGGCGTTGCCATCGGAAGTAAAGCACGCCGCGCCGTTTGCGAATTCGTGTCGATTGATGAGCTGCACGGCCGCGGCGAGATCCGGCACACGCACGACCGAGAGCACCGGCCCGAAGATCTCTTCCTGATAGATCTTCATGCCGGCGGTGACGTGATCGAACAAGCTCGCGCCCGTGAAGAAACCCTGGCTTGCCGTGCGCACGCTGTGCTTGCGGCCGTCGACGACGAGCTTCGCGCCTTCCTTCTCACCTTGCGCGATGTAACCTTCCACCTTCTCTCGATGCGCCGCGGTGACGAGCGGCCCCATCTCGCTGTTCGCCTCCATGCCGCTGCCGATCTGCAGCGTCTGAGCGCGCTTCGCCAGCGCGCTCACGAGCTTGTCGGCCACATCGCCGACCGCGACGGCGACGGAGATCGCCATGCATCGCTCGCCCGCGGAGCCGTAGGCGGCGCCGACCAGCGCGTCGACCGCTTGATCGAGATTGGCATCGGGCATCACGACCAGATGATTCTTCGCGCCACCCAATGCCTGCACGCGTTTGCCGTGCTTCGCGCCTTCGGTATAGATGTATTGCGCAATCGGCGTCGAGCCGACGAAGGAGATCGCGGCGACCTGCGGATGCGTGAGCAGCGCATCGACCGCGACCTTGTCTCCCTGCACGACGTTGAACACGCCCTCGGGCAGGCCGGCTTCGCGCAACAGCTCCGCCACGATGAGACTGGGCGAAGGATCCCGCTCCGAGGGCTTGAGCACGAACGTGTTGCCGCAGGCGAGCGCCACCGGATACATCCACATGGGCACCATGACCGGAAAATTGAACGGCGTGATGCCCGCGACGACGCCGAGCGGCTGACGCAGATTCCAGTTGTCGATGCCGCCACCGATGTTGTCCGAATGTCTACCCGTCAACAGATGCGGGACGCCGCACGCAAACTCGACGACCTCGATGCCGCGGGTGACCTCACCGCGTGCATCGGAGAGCACTTTGCCGTGCTCACGCGTGATCGCGGCGGCGAGCGCGTCCTGGTGGCGCTCGAGCAGTTCCTTGAACTTGAAGAGGATGCGGGCGCGACGCAGCGGGGCCGTTTCGGCCCAGGCAGGAAACGCGGCCTGCGCGGCATCGACGGCGAGGTTCACATCGTGCGCGCTGGCCAGATGCACACGCGCGGTGATCTGTCCGCTCGCCGGATTGAACACGTCGCTCGTGCGGCCGGAGGTGGCGACGAGCGTGCGCGCGCCGATGACATGATGGATCTCGGAAGGGGATTGCAGGACGGCGCTCACGACACAACCTCATACGCTGGATATCGCACCATCTTAAGCCAGCGGCGAGGCTGGCCGAGCACGTTGCGAAGATGTGCGCCGAGGACGGACCCATGGGCCATTGGATCGCTTGTACTGCAACGGCGCAGGGATTATTGTCCGGTCCGACGCGAGGGATGTGCGTCGTTTCCAACCTCCAACTAAGTCAGCGAGTTACGGACACATCCAACCGATTTCATGACCGCCTCCGACGTTGCCGCTTTGCCTCTCTGCACTGGTTTCGGTCTTGCGACCGAGCCGTTCACCGATACCTCGGATGACCGCTTCTTCTTCCCGAGCGACCAGCACCTGCGTGCGCTGGAGTTCATGGGCCATTCGCTGTGGACCAAAGCGCGGCTGGGCGTCGTCACGGCGGAGAACGGTTGTGGCAAGAGCCTGTTGATCAGGCGGCTGCTGAAGGATCTGGATGAGCGCGTGAACGTCGCCGCCGTCCAGCGCGAGCACATCGGCCCGCGCGAATTCCTGCTGGAGATCCTGCGTCAGTTCGGTTTCTCGCTGGCGGATGACGACAAGACCGATCGTCGCCGGCTGCTCGAACGCTATCTCGCGCACCAGGCCACGGCGGGTCGGCTGTGTCTGTTGATCGTGGAGAATGCGCAAAGCATGCATCCTTCGGTATTGGAGGAGCTGCGCTGTCTCGCCGCCGTCGAGCAGGACGGCATGCGCGTGCTGAAGATTCTGTTGCTCGGGCAACCTGCACTCAACCTGGTGCTGGAATCCCCGCGCATGGCGGAGCTGGTGAAGGGCAATGTCTCCCGGTTCTCGCTCAACGCGTTCACCGAAGACCAGACCTCCGCCTACGTCGCGCATCGGCTGCGTGCCGCGGGGGCGCCGAATCCGGATGCGCTCATGCCCTACACGCTGCTGCCTCAGATCCACGCATGCAGTCTCGGCATCCCGGCCAACATCAATAAACTGTGCCAGCGGGCGCTGGTCCATGCGCGCGAGGAAGGCGCGGGGCAGGTGACGCACTCGGCACTCGATAAGGCCATCGAGGATCTGGGCTGGGTTCGTCGTCGGCTGCAGCGGGAGAACGCGGTGCTCGAACAGGTCGCGGCGCTCGAGTCCACCCCGAGCCAGGCGAAGCTCGTCGTCACCATGCAAGGCGAGCCGGAACGCGAAGTGTCGCTGAAATCCGACCGCGTGCTGGTGGGCCGCGGCGAGGAAGCCGACCTGCGCATCGATTCCGTGTTCATCAGCCGCTATCACGCACTCATCGTTCGCGACGGCAACCGCGATCTGCTGCTCGATCTGGGCAGCACGAACGGCTTGCTGGTGAATTCGCGGCGGGTGCTGCGACGGGCGCTTCGGCATCGCGATCTCATTCAGGTCGGCCCGGCGCGCGTCATGTACGTCAATGAACAAGCCAATAACGCGTCGCCCGACCCGGGCGAGACGCTGTGCTTCGCCCGTCCAGGCTTTCCCGCGGCGGCGGGCGAGGAGGAGGCCAGCACCCTGCTGGCCTTCGGGCGCCCCGATCCGTCGGCCTGAGCGCCGGGGCGAGCCTCACCGGGCGCCAAAAAATGCCGTCAAGACGGCAGCTTGCGCCATTCTCCTGCTGTCAGTAGAGTGTCGCCCTCCCAAACGCGGTCCCCTCCCGAGTCAACTGATCCTGTGCCGGTCAGGCCGACGGGAGGGTGTGCGTGCGCGGGTTTGGCATCCTCAAGTTAGTAGAGATGGGACAAGTGGAGCGCTGGCGCGTACATAAATTCGGCGGCTCGAGCGTCGCCGATGCGGCTTGCATGGAGCGCGTGGCTCGGATCCTCGAACAGGATCCGCATCCGCGGCTGGGCGTGGTTCTTTCAGCATGTCGCGGCGTGACCGACGGCCTGTTGAATCTGGTCATTGCCGCCGAGAAGCAGGAAACGACGCTCGCCGAGCGCATCGAACAACTGCGCCATCGTCATCAAGTGATCGCCGACACGCTGCTGCCCGACGGCGCGCGCGTCGAGTACATGGCGAAGCTCGAGCAGGAATGCCGCGACATCGCCGGCATCCTGCAGACCGTACAGCTGATCCGCTCGGCGTCTCAGACCGTGCGCGATCTCATCGCCGGCTACGGCGAGATCTGGTCGACGCGCTTGTTCAGCGCCTATCTGCGTCATCGCGGCCGTCGTCCGGGCTCCGTGCAGTGGGTCGATGCGCGCGATGTCGTCACGGTCGAGTGGGGCCCGCTGGGTCCGGCGGTTCGTTGGGACCTGTCGCAGGCGAACATGGATCGGATCAAGCCCTCCGAGCCCGCCACGCTGATCATCACCGGCTTCGTAGCGCGCGATCCGAACGGCTTGCAGACGACGCTCGGCCGAAACGGCAGCGACTTCTCCGGCTCCATCTTCGGTGCGCTGCTCGATGCCGAACAGATTCACATCTGGACGGATGTCGATGGCGTGCTCAGTGCCGATCCGCGCCTGGTGCCCGATGCGAAGGTCATCGACTCGCTCTCCTATAACGAGGCGATGGAGCTGGCGTACTTCGGCGCCAAGGTGATCCATCCGCAGACCATGGCGCCGGCGGTGCGCAAGAGCATTCCGATCTGGATTCGCAACACGTTCGCGCCCGAGAAGGCCGGCTCGCTGATCTGCGAGAAGCCGAACTCGCAGATCGCGGTCAAGGGCATCACCTGCATCGACAAGATCGCGCTGGTGAACCTGGAAGGCGCCGGCATGATCGGCGTGCCGGGCACCGCGCATCGTCTGTTCGGCGCGCTGCGTGACCATGGCATCTCCGTGATCCTGATCTCCCAGGGCAGCTCCGAACATTCCATCTGCTTTGCGATTCCGCAGGCGGAGGCGACGCGCGCCGAAGCAGTCGTGCGCCAGGCGTTCGAGCGGGAGCTGCGTGAAGGACAGATTCAAAGCGTCGAGGTCGACGTGGGCTGCAGCATCCTCGCCGTCGTCGGCGATGGCATGGCGGGCTCGCACGGCACGGCCGCCAAAGTGTTCGGAGCACTCGGCTCCGCGGGCGTGAGCGTGCGCGCGATCGCGCAGGGCGCCTCCGAAAGAAACATTTCCGCCGTGATCGATGGCAGGCATTCCTCGCGCGCGCTGCGCTCGGTGCACGCAAGCTTCTATCTATCGCCGCACACGGTTTCGATCGGCTTGATCGGTCCGGGCACGGTCGGTGGCGTGCTGCTCGATCAGATGGCCTCGCAGGTCGAGCGGCTGTCGCGCGATCTGAAGCTGGATCTGCGCGTCCGCGGCATCATGGGCACCCAGCGCATGCATCTGTCGGACGCCGAAGTGCCGCTCGCCGGTTGGCGCGATGCATTCAAGACCAAGAGCGAGGAGGCGGATCTGACGCGCTTCGCCGAGCACGTGCGCGCCGATCATCTGCCGCACGCGATCATCATCGACTGCTCCTCCAGTTCCGAAGTGGCCGCGCGCTATCCGGCGTGGCTCGCCAGCGGCATTCACATCGTGACGCCCAACAAGAAGGCGAACAGCTCGGAGCTCGAGCTGTACGCACGGCTGCACGAGGCGCGTCGTCAGGGCAATGCTCACTATCTGTATGAGGCGACCGTCGGCGCGGGCCTGCCCGTGATCCAGACGCTGCGTGATCTGCGCGATACCGGCGATCAGATCTGGCGCATCGAAGGCATTCTCTCCGGCACGCTTGCATACCTGTTCAACGTGTGGGATGGCTCCGAGCCGTTCTCCTCGGTCGTGCGCGCCGCGAAGGCGAAGGGTTACACCGAGCCGGATCCGCGCGATGACCTCTCGGGTCTGGATTTCGCGCGCAAGCTCATCATTCTCGGTCGCGAGATGGGGCTGCGGCTGGAGTTGGGCGACGTGCAGCTCGAAGGTCTGGTGCCCGAGGCGCTCACGCAGTGCTCGCCGCAGGAGTTCCTGGATCGTCTGCCCGAGTTCGATGCCCCGATGGCCGAACGCCTGCGGGCCGCTCGCAGCCGCGATCGCGTGCTGCGTTATGTGGGTGCGTTGGATGCGGCCACCGGCAAGGCCTCGGTCGGCCTGGTCGAGCTGGAACGCTCGCACACCTTCGCGAACATCAATCTGACCGACAACGTCGTGCGCTTCCTGACCTCGCGCTACAACCAGAATCCGCTGGTGGTGCAGGGCCCGGGCGCCGGTCCGGAGGTGACCGCAGGTGGAGTGTTCGGCGATCTCTTGCGCGTATGCGCGTATCTTGGAGCAAGGCTTTGAGCAGCCCGTTGAAGAAAATGGCGGCAACGGCATTCGCGCCGGCGAGCATCGGCAACGTCGCGGTCGGCTTCGATGTGCTCGGCCACAGTTTCCAGTCGATCGGCGACCGCGTGACCGCGCGTCGCATTGCAACGCCCGGTGTGAAGATCACGGCGATCACCGGCACGACGGCGGATCTGCGCGGGAGAACGGCCACCCCGCCTCAGGCCGCCTCGGCCAGCGCCTCGCCCTCGCCCTGGCGGTCCCGCTCGACCAGCGCCGCGTAGTGGCCTCCCCGGGCCAGCAACTCCAGGTGC
>Ga0182742_1003153_pt1 | contig 16673 bp, 10 predicted proteins | sample eDN5th37CBELigMG_FD_128880 | JGI IMG/M metagenome (GOLD analysis project Ga0182742, IMG submission 128880) | Enriched Miracle-Growth compost microbial communities from Emeryville, California, USA - eDNA 5th pass 37_C BE-Lig MG (version 2)... ...
CGAAGGATTCCGACCCTCCTGATCGAAAAATCCAAATTCCGCGCGGGGATTTTCAGATTTCTGAAATTTGGAGCCTTCCGCCGCTGACCGTATGAAGTGGGAAGGTCTCGCCTCCCCCGGCTCTTTAACAATTTGAAAATCAAAGGGACGCCGCGAGTCGCGCGATTTCGGCCGAACGAACCCAATCCCCCGCCGCGGTCGAACGACGCAAGTTTCTGGCGAGATTGGCCTTGGGTCTAAATCCGTCCTCCAGAACGCCGCGCCGAACGAACCCAATTTTGGAAGGGGTCGGTTCGGGGGGGGTTGACGTTCGAGGCCCTTTTTGGGAAAGCCCAAAAGCGGAGGGGGACGGCGTTTCAGCGCTGGCGAATTTGGCTGAGAACGACCTCCCCTTCGGGGCTAAAGCCCCAATCCTGTTCGGCGCGAGATTTGAGGCGGCGTGATCCGCTCGCGCGCGCTCGAAATAGCCATCGGCAAGCCTCCTTCTCCCCCCGCAAGATTATTCACCGCCGACGCAACTCCGTATCCGACGGACGGCTGGCGCGCCGAAAACCGCGCGAGGCCGTTGGGAAGGTCGGTCTTTTTAGCCCCTTCGGGGCTTCCGGCCGCTCTCCCGCGCGTTGGCCGGTCTGATGGATGGGGTTGCGTCGACGGTGAATAATCTTGCCCCGGGAGAAGGAGGCTTGGCGGCGCCTCTCGGGAAGGCTCAAATCTCGCCCCGAACAGGAGTGGCTAAAGCCCGACGAATTCGTTCGAACGAACCCAACCACCACGTCGCGCAAAAGTCGCAAAGCTTTGGAGCCTAAGGCTTTGAATCTAGAGAAACCGTTTCTCCGGCCGCGCCGAACGAACCCAATTTTCGGATTGTCCGGAGACTGGCCGGCGCGGGCGGGATCTCTCTTCGGCCGTATCGGCGGAGCGCCCTGGTTCGGGCTGACCCGCGGGGCGCCCCGCGGGTCAAGCGATTCACTCAAGGAGAACTTGCTCTAAATCTCCCACCCCTTGCGGTAGGTGGTTTTCAGGTGCTCGGCGGCGGTGGAGCTGTTGGTGATTTGGCCGGTCTCGCCGTCGTACTCGATGGTTTCGCCGGTTCGGATGGCGATGTTGCCCAAGAGCATCGCCTCGGTTTGGACCGAGCCGAAGTCGAAGTTCGAATAGGCGATCTTGGGATCCCCGGCGCGGATGGCCTGGAACCATTCGAGCTTGTTGGCGTCGTCGTTCCCCCGGCCCCCTTCGATTCGAGGGATGGTCGGCTCGGGATCCTTGTAGTCTCGGAACCGCTCTTCGGGCCAGAGGACCTGCTCGGAGCCGTTGTCGCCGGGAGAGTACATCACGCCCTTTGAGCCGATCAGAAGCGAGCCGCTGTCGGACGGGGAGACCCCTTCGGGGAAGAGGCTCGCGGGCGGGAGGTTGCGTCTGCCGTCGCGGGCGCCCTCGTACCAGATGAACTTCACCGGGGGGAGGCCGTCGCGGGCTGGGAATTCGTAGGTGATCCTCGCCCAGGCGGGATAGGTCTCGGGGTTGACCTCGCCGTTTTCGGCCGAGACCCGCGTCGGCAAACCAAGCTTCAGCGCCCGGAAGGCGAGGTTGGTGGTGTGGCAGGCCATGTCGCCGAGGCAGCCGGTGCCGAAGTCCCACCATCCCCGCCAGAGCGAGGGGGTGTAGGCGGGGCTGTACGGCCGCTCGGGGGCGGGGCCGAGAAAGAGATCCCAGTGAATGTGGGAGGGGATCTCGGGCGTTTCGGGCGGCCGGGCCGTAATGTCCGGAGCCTGCTTCCAGTAGTGGAGGGGCCGGTTGGTCCAGGCGTGAACCTCGGCCACGTCGCCGATCGCGCCGGCCTGAACGACCTCGACCCCGCGCCTGAGGCCCGGACTGGCCGAGCCTTGATTTCCCATCTGGGTGCAGACGCCATGCTTGCGGGCCGTTTCGCGCATCAGCCGGGATTCCCAGACCGTGTGGGTCAGGGGCTTCTGGCAGTAAACATGCTTGCCCAGCCGCATCGCCATGACCGAGGCCGGCGCGTGGGTGTGGTCGGCCGTCGAGACGGTCACGGCGTCGATCTTCGAGCCCATCTCGTCGAACAGCTCGCGGAAGTCGAAGAACCGCTTGGCGTCCTTGTACTTCTCAAGCTTCCCGTTGAGCGGGCGCTCGTCGATGTCGCACAGCGCGACGACCCGGCCGTGGTTGGCGGCGTGGTCGGTGTCGCTGCTTCCCTTGCCTCCCACGCCGATGCAGGCGACCTGGATCGACTCGTTGGGCCCAAGGCCCCCCGCCCATCCCCGACGCCCCTGACACAAAATCCCGAATCCCGCGACCGACGCCCCATACAGAAACGCCCGCCGATCCATGCGTTGGCTCATCGGACAAGTCTCCCCGGTCATCACGCGGCGAAAACCGGCCCGCGACCGGGCCGACGAATGTTGAACATTCTAGGGGACCGGTTGACCGGTCGCCAGCGGGTGGTTCCCCTCGCCGCGTTTCCCACTCGTGAACGAAGGGGCCGGGATCGGCTCGATTCCCGAAGCGAGGGTCCAGGACGCGACCGGGAGCCGCGGGGCCGCCTCCCCAGCCGCCAGTGGTCGAGGAAATTGGCTTGGCGTCAGGCTGGGATGGGGAAAGGGGCGGTAATAGGCGTATTTACGGGACTTGCGCCGGATCCCCAGCCGAGGCTTCAGCGCGTCCTTGACTTTCCAGAACCACTCGAGCAGCAGCGTCCTCCACGAGAACCGCTCGCCATGTCCCCGGTCGGGACTCCATTCCGCGTGGCCGATGAAACGGAACGGGGCGTTGTGGATTTTGGCGATGCGATGGCCTCGCGCCACGATCTCGAGGGAGAAGATCACTTCCGCGGCGACCGCGTCCTCGTATGTCGGGCCGAAGCGACGGAATCCCCCAACCTCCTCAAGGACGTCGCGACGAGTGAACAAGATGATCGAGGGGATGTGATGCGCGGTGGGTCCCAGGTCGATGCCGTGCTCCTTGAAGAGCGAGAGAGTGAAAGCATAGAGATATTTGGAGTCCGAATCGTTCAAGGAGCGCTTTGCCCTCATCGCCCAAGTGAATTCCCAAGGCACCCCCGCGTTGGACTCGACCTCGCCCAGCAGCCCAGCGCCGCGATCGAAGTCCATCCGCCTCTCGAAGGCGTAGAGCCAGTCGGAATCCTTGAGGAAACAGTCGTCCTGCAAAAACAAATAGTAGTCATAACCCGGCGCGTTCCTCCAGCCGTGGTCCCACGCCCCCAAGTTGTAGTTGTCGTTCTCCCGGTTCAGAATCCTCGGCTTGAGTCCGTCGAACCGACGGGGAAGCGTCAAGGGGCGCTTGTCGCCGCCGTTGCACACCACAACCACATCGAAGGGGCTCCCCGCGTCGATCATTTTCATCTGTTGAAGAAGCCTGTGCAGGCGACGAACCGGAAGTCCGGTCCAGTAGGAGACGACCACGCAGGTCCTCGCGCCCCTCTCGGTATCCGTCTTGAGCACGCTCATCGGCGACCTCCGACCGACGGTTCGGCGGCGACCATCTCCGCGTCCAAGACGGAAATGCTTTCGTCGATTCCGAACGTCCTTCAGCAGGGGCCTTGAGACGAACGACCTTGTCCGCCGGATCGACCGAACCGCCCCCATCGGCGTTCGTCCGAATCCTCTCAGGCCAATGCAATCGTGTTGGCAAGCACTGTGGAAACATGCGTGTCATAGGTCACCGGCGGAACTTCCTGAAAAAAACGCTCCCGATGAATCACGGTGTCGTCAAACTGTTCAAAAACCTCAACGCGCGTTGCTTAAAGGGCCGGTCGATACAGCCCGTGGGCGTCGATGTAGGCTTCGACGGCGCGGGGGATCTGGTAGCGGACGCTTCGGCCGGCGGCGAGGCGCTCGCGGAGGTCGCGCGAGGCGATGCCGATGGGGGGGATGGTGACGGTTTGGAGCGGGAGGGCGCCGGGGCCGAAATCGGGGAGGGGGTCGGCGGGCGCGTCGACGCCCGGACGGTTGACGACGACGATCGAGGCGAGCCGGGCGATTCCCTCGGGCTCGCGCCAGGTGGGCAGGTCGACGAGGCTGTCGGCGCCGATCAGGAAAAAAAGCTCGTCGTCGGGCCGCCGGGCCTTGATCTCGGCGAGGGTCTCCACGCTGTAGTGGGGGCCGGGGCGGTTCGCTTCGATGTCCGAGACTTCGAACGCCGGGTTGCCCGCGATGGCCAGCCGGGCCATCTCCAGCCGATGCGACACCGCCGTTCGCTCGCCCCCGCGCTTGTGGGGCGGCTCCCCGGCGACGACGAACCAAAGCTTCTCAAGGCCGAGGGATTCGCGGCACTGCTCGGCCAGGATCAAATGCCCCAGGTGGATCGGATCGAAGGTGCCGCCGAAGAGTCCCAATCGCATTGAACCCACAACCCTTTCCGACCTGAGTTTCGGTATACTTGTTCGGCGGCGCGCGTCCGGCGGGCGACGCCCGCCCCACGGGCGAACGCGCGAGGCGCGTCTCGCCGACCCACTCGATATAGGCCCTCGCGATGAGCGTTGTCAATCAGGATCGGAACGACGAAGGGGCGCGACCGGCGGGCGAGGCGATCCGACAGGCCTCCTGGTTCGGTCTCGACGCCCAGGATGGAAGCCAGTCCGACGCCGACCACGAGGCCGGGGGGCTGTACGTCGGCGTCGTCGTCAATCGGGCCTTCGACCATGTGTTGACCTACCGCGCCCCGAAAAAACTGGTCGGCCGCATTCAGCCGGGGCAGCGGGTGAAGGTCCCCCTGGGAGGCGCGCGGGGTCCGGTCGTGGGCTACTGCGTCTCGGTCGATCTGCTGCCCCCCAAAGACCTCGACTTGGCGAAGGTCCGGCTGAAAAACGTCGTTGAGATCCTCGACGCCGAGCCCCTGATCGACGCTCGGATGCTGGAATTGACCCGCTGGATGAGCCGGTACTACCTCTGCTCGTGGGGCCAGGCGCTCGACGCGGTGGTTCCCGCGGGAGTGCGAAACCAGGCGGGGACGCGCGTCGGCACGTTTCTGGTCCCCTCGCCCGAGGCGCGCCAAGCCTGGGAGGAGAAGACCCTGGAGGCGACCCTCACCGCCAAGCAGGCCGCGGCGATCGAGGAGCTTTGCCGCTCGGAGGAGACGCTGACCCTCTCCGACGTCTGCCGCCGAGCCCGATGCGGCGCGGGGGTCATCAAGAACCTCCGCGACCAAGGGTTGGTCCACACGGTCAAGCGCCGGCTGTCGCTCGACGAGATCCAGACCGACGAGCCCGAGCCCGATCCCTCGGCCGACGTCGCGCCGAAGCCGGCGGCGATCCCAACCGCCGAACAGGCCGCGGCGCTCGAGGCGCTCGGCCCGGCCCTTGACGGCGACGCCTTCGCCCCGTTCCTGATCTTCGGCGTCACCGGCAGCGGCAAGACCGAGGTTTACCTCAAGGCCATCGAGCGCGTCGTGGCCCGGGGGCGCGAGGCGATCGTCCTGGTTCCCGAGATCAGCCTCACGCCCCAGACGATCCGACGGTTCCGCCGCCGGTTCGATCGGGTGGCCGTCCTGCACAGCCACCTCAGCGACGTGGAGCGGCATCGGCACTGGAGGCGGATCGCCGCGGGAGAGATCGACGTGGTCGTCGGCGCCCGCTCGGCCATCTTCGCGCCCACGAGACGCCTCGGCCTGATCGTCGTCGACGAGGAGCATGAAAACACGTTCAAGCAAGAGACCGTCCCCCGATACCACGCCCGCGACGTGGCCGTGAAGCGCGCCTCGCTCGAGAACGTTCCGGTGCTCTTGGGCTCGGCCACCCCCTCAATGGAGAGCTGGTCGAACGCCGAGCGCGGGCGATACACACGCGTCGACATGCCCAGCCGGGTCGGCGGCCGTCCCATGCCGAACGTCGAGCTGATCGACCTGCGGAACGAGAAGCGTCTCATCGGGGGGCTGAGCGACTCGCTTCGCCAGGCGATGCATCGGGCGCTCGACGACGACGGCCAGGTGATTCTGCTTTTGAACCGCCGGGGCTACAACACGTTCGTCATCTGCCCCAAGTGCGGCGAGGTGGTCAAGTGCCATCATTGCGACGTGGCGGCCACCTACCACAAGGGGCGGCATCGCTTAATCTGCCACACCTGCGACGCCGAGCGCGTCTGTCCGCCGGCCTGTCCAGCCTGCGGGGCGTCGATTCTCCACTACGGGGGAATCGGCACCGAGCGGCTGGAGCGCGAGGTTCGGGCCGAGTTCCCGTTCCACGAGTCGCGGCGGATGGACTCCGACACGATGCGCAAGCACGGCAGTCACGAGGCGACCCTGGCGGCCTTCAAGTCGGGCGATGTGCGGATCTTGCTCGGCACCCAGATGATCGCCAAGGGGCTCGACTTCCCCAACGTGACGCTCGTGGGCGTGGTCGACGCCGACGTGGGCCTTCACTTGCCCGACTTCCGCGCGGCCGAGCGGACCTTTCAGCTCGTGGCCCAGGTCGCCGGCCGAACCGGCCGGGGGGACCGTCCCGGGCGGGTCTTGGTTCAGACCTTCAGCCCCGACCACCCGGCGATCCTTCACGCGGCCAAGCACGATTATGAGGGGTTCGTCGGCTGGGACCTCCCCAACCGCTCCGGCCCCCTGGCCTCCCCCTTCGGCCGCGTCGCCCGGCTGATCGCCCGAGGGCGCGACGAGGCCCGAACCGAGACGTACCTTCGCGACCTCTCGGCCCGGCTCCGGGAATTCGCCGACCCGAGCATCCGGTTCCTCGGCCCATGCCCCGCGCCCGTGTTGAAGATCCGCGAGGAGTTCCGCTTCCATCTCCAACTCCGATGCCCCACCACCGCCCCCCTCCGCGCCCTCTTGAGCGACCTCTCCAAGCCCCCAATCCCTCCGAAGGTCGAACTGGCGGTCGACATCGACCCGATCAGCATGTTGTGAGGGTCGGCGACGCCCAACTTGAAAACGCCAACGGAGGAGAAGAGCCGATCAGGAGATCGGCGGTCCCGGGGGGGGAAAGCCTCACCCGGGATCGCCAATCTCCCGATTGGCGTCCGGGCCAACCACCGATGGGGGAGAAGAGCCGATCGGGAGATCGGCGTTCCCGGGCGGACGCGCCGTCGCGCCTCTTGGGGCAAATTCATTTAAAGAATAGCGGAGGCGGGCGAGCCGGGGGACCAAAAAGAAAACGGGCGGGGCCTCATGAGGCCCCGCCCGTTTGGGTGATCGAAAGAGCGTTTCGAGGGCGGATCAATAGCGACCGCCGTAGCCGCCGCCACCACCGCCGTAGCCGCCACCGCCGCCATAGCCGCCGCCACCGCCACCGTAGCCGCCGCCGCCACCGCGGGGGCCGCGGTTTTCGCGAGGCTTGGCTTCGTTGACCGTGAGGTTGCGCCCCTCGTGGGGCTGGCCGTTGAGGGCGTCGATGGCGGCCTGCGCCTCTTCTTCGGTCTCCATCTCAACGAAGCCGAAGCCCTTGGAGCGGTTGCTGTCGCGGTCGATGATGACCTGGGCGCTGCGGACGGCGCCGTACTGAGAGAACAACGCCTCCAAGGTCGAGTCGTCGACGCTGTAGGCCAGGTTGCCGACGTAGAGTTTCTTGCCCACCGCCAATCTCCAAGCAATTCGCGCGCGAAACGCCCCGCGTGTCGCTCGCCGGGTCTCAAAAAATACGGGGCCTCAATCAGGCGAAGGCCCTCGGGCGGGATAGGCGAAAGAGGGCGGCGTCGGTTTCGTTTCCATGATGAATAAAACCTCGGCGACGCTCGGTCGTCCAAACCAACCAGCAGGTAGGATAACAAAGCCGGAAGCGTCGCGGTAGGCGTCGCCGCGCGTTCGGTCTCGATTCGCTCGACTCAACCGTGGAGCGAGCGCGCGCCGGTTCGCGACGGCCGCGAACCGGGGAAGCGGCCGGAGGCGAGGAGCGGCGGCGGCATCGGAATGACGGAATCGACGCGCGAGACGCCGGCCCCGTTCCTTCGCGCTTTGCGCTCGCAGAGCGCGGCGTCGGCCCGATGGATCAGGTGGTCCAGATCGAGCCCGTCGGCCGGCGCGACGGCGGTGCCCACGCTGGCGTCGATCGTCAAGACGCGTCCCGCGATGACGCAGGGGGCCTGGATCGCCTCGACCAGCCGCCGGGCCAAGGCCAAGGCGTCGTCCTCGCCGGTCGCGCCCACTTGAACGACGACGAACTCGTCGCCGCCGACCCGAGCCACGAGGTCGCCGGGCCCCGCCGTTCGAGACAATCGCCCGGCGACGACCTTCAGCACGGCGTCGCCCGCGGCGTGCCCCAGGGCGTCGTTGACCGGCTTGAAGCGGTCCAGGTCCAGACAATGGGCGGCGATCACGGTTCCGGCCTCGCGGTCGGCGCCGTGAAGCAGCTTGTCGCGGCGCTCGCGGAGGGCCAGGCGGTTGGAGAGGCCCGTCAACTCGTCGACGCGCGCCAGGTTCTCGAACTTTCGCCTCAAGGCGATCTGGGCCAGAAAGTCGTCATGGAGCCGCTTCAGCCGCTCCAAGCCGCCGGCCAGCATCAAGACCATCAGCGTCCCCAGCGCGAGGGACGGGGCGTCCCACTTCCAGAATGCCGCGACGATCATCGGCGCCGACGCCAAAAACAGGCTCGGCACGCTGACCCAGGGGCGCGAGACGCCCCGCATCAAGAGCCCCGCGGCGTAGCCGATGGCCAGCGCGACGACCAGCGTGCGCGTCCCCTCGTCGCCGACGATCAGGGTCCGCGCCCCAAGCGCCCCCAAACAGGCCGCGAAGGCGAAGCTTCCCAAGGCCGACGCCGCCGGCCGCCGGGACAAGACGACGATCCGGGCCACCGCGATCAACGCCCCGGTGTTCGCGACCACGCGCAAAACCGCGTCGTCGACCTTCGAAGAGACGATCGCCCCAACCAGGACGAACGCCGCGCCGATGATCAACACCGACGCTCCGTCGGACGGTTCGGCCCGCGACGACTCAAGCCGCGCCATGTCCCGCAACGTCAGATCGGCCGATGACCACATCAAACACGCTCCCAGCAAGAGCCACGACCCGCCTGGTTCTTCTACGTTGCGGCGCTTCCCTTTGTTCCCAAAGCGCCCGGCGCGCCCAAGGCGCCCGGCGCTGGGATCGGACGGACATCCCGGTCGATCTTGGCCCGCCTGGAACGCCCAAATCACGATCCGGGTGAGCGGGGCGCGTCGGCCCCCCGTCTGGTTGCGGCGGCTTCCCCCGCTCGCTTCTCTAAAATCCTTTCTTAAGGCGCCGCCTCAACGGGGATCGCCCTCCCGGCGCCTTCGGTCTCCCTCGCCCGCTCCGCCTCCGCCACCCGATGCGCGGTTTCTTGGAGGAAACGCGCATGGTCCGGATCGACCGCGTCGGGATGAAACGAGTTGCCGACGACGCTCTTATCAAAGAGTACGTCATAAAACACGCAGGAGCCCAAATACCGACCGGCCGCGCTGGCGTGATGGCCGTCCATGGCGAGCCTGTGGCCGCCGTCGGCCGCCGAGCGCCAGAGCCAGCCCACGTGCAGCGAATGGGTCTGGTCGGGAAGCTCGGGATGGGTCGCCGTCTGGAAGTCGAAGGACGTGTCGACGCGATATCCCCATTCGGGGTCGTTGTCGGCCAGATAAAGGGCGTCGCCGACTGGGATCACCCTCGTTCCAAGCTCGTCGGCGATCGTCCGATACGCCTGGGAAAGCCCCTCGTGCATGGCTTTTTGGTCGACCGGCTCGCCGGGCGCGGGCGAGACGGCGAAAAACCGCGGATCGTCGCGGCGATAGGCCCAGGTCTGATGGACGATCACCGTGGCCTCGGGCGCGTGTTGCTTGATGTAGTCGTAAAGTTCCCGGGCGAACGGCCGGTAGGTCGAGACGTCGTGGCTCTTGATGCTCGCCTGCTGGATGGTGATGAAATCCCAGGGCTCGGCGGTCAGTTCCTCCTTCAGGCTCTTCTTGGTCGAGTAGAGCCCCGCCGGGTCGTTCGGGTCGCTCTCATGGATCCGAAACTTCTCGCAATGCTGCTGAAGCGTTCCCCCCGGAATGGCCGCCTGGTGATGAATTAAGACATCCCCCGCCGCTTTGACCAGCTCGTCCAGGTACGTCGTGGCGTCCCTCGAAAAACTGTTGCCCACCGTCAACAGCCGAACCGTCTTGGCTCCCTCAACCGGCTGCTGGCCGAGCGCCGGGCTCGAAACCACCAGCGCCGCGAGGGCGAACAACCAGGCCGCGCGTCCAACGAATCGGGACATGGGATGGGTCCTCTTGCTGACAAGCATGGAAACATATCAACCCTCTCCCCCCGGGGGAGGGTGGCCCGAAGGGCCGGGTGGGGGTCGTCGGGCTCCAAGGTGAATGAGGGACGCAAAGGCCAATGGCCAAGGCGTTTTCCTCCCCCCCCTCGACCCTCATCCGTCCGCCGTCCGCCGCTCACTCGACTTCGTGAACGAGGATGGCGTTGTGGCTTGAGTCGCTGGTCATGAGGCCGCGGACGACGACGATGTGGTCGCCCGAGTCGATCAGATCGTTTTGGCGGCTCCATTCGTCGGCGAAGCTGAGAATCTGTCCGGTGTCGAACAATTCGGGGATCAGAAGCGGGGTAACGCCCCAGAACAGGGCCATCGCCCGGGCGACTTCGGGGTCGTCGGTCATGGCCAGGGTATGCGTGGCGTTGCGGAGCTTCGAGAGCGCCAGGGCGGTTCGGCCCGAGTGGGTGGCGACGGCCAAAAGGGGCGCCCGCAGCCGATGGGCGACCAGGCTGGCCGCCTCGACGACGGCCTCGGTGATCGGCCGAACGTGCCCGGCGCGGGCGACGGGTCCGACCGATTCGAGCGTTCCCGACCAGCCCGGAATCGCCCAGGTCGCCGGGCAATTCCCCCGGGGCCTTGAGAAAATCAGGGCTTCGGCCTCGTGGGCGATCTGGCTCATCATGGTGACGGCTTCGGTCGGGAAGCGGCCGATGGCCGTCTCGCCCGAGAGCATGACGGCGTCGGTGCCGTCGAGCACGGCGTTGAACACGTCGGACGCCTCGGCGCGGGTGGGTCGGCTCGACGACTCCATGCTGTTGAGCATCTGCGTCGCGGTGATGACCGGAACCCTCGCCTGGTGGCAGACCTCGATGATCCGCTTCTGCACGGCGGGGACCCGAGTCACGTCGATCTCGACCCCCAGATCGCCCCGGGCGACCATCACGGCGTCGACTTCGGCGACGATCGACTCCAGGTTGGCCACCGCCTGGGGCTTCTCGATCTTGGCGACGATCCGAGCCCGAATCCCCCGCTGGTCCAACTCGGAGCGGAGCCGGGTGACGTCGGCCGCGTGCCGGACGAACGAGAGCCCGACATAAGAGACCGGGTGCTCGGCCGTCCAGTTCAGGTCGTTCAGATCCTTCTCGGTCAGGGCCGAAACGCTGAGCGCCGCGCCGGGGACGTTGATCCCCTGATTCGATCGGATCCGCCCCGGCAGCGTCACCTTCATGCGGACCCAACCGGGGCGCTGGTCGACAACCTGCATCGCCACCGTGCCGTCGGCGAAGAGGACCGACTGGCCGATCTCCAAGTCGTCGGGAAGGGTTTTATGGGTGCATGTCAACTCGTGGGGATCGTCGGGATTTTCGGGGTCGCTCGTCAGGGTGAACTCCGCGTCGAGTTCGCAGGAGACGACGTTGCCGGCGATCAACCCAAGCCGGATCTTCGGCCCGCAGAGATCCTGGAGCACGGCGATTTCCCGCCCCAGCTCGCGACGGATTTGCTGAATGGCCTCGTAGGTGGCGGAGTGCTCCGCGTGCGAGGCGTGCGAGAAGTTCAGCCGAAAGACGTCCACCCCCGCCTCGGCCAGCCGCCGCAGCATCGCCGGCTCGCGCGACGCCGGGCCGACCGTCGCGACGATCTTGGTTCGCACCTTGTAAGCCGGCTCAAAATGGCTCTGCGGCATAACTCGCCCCACCTTCTCCAAACATCCTTCCCCTCGGCGCGCGCCGGATCGACGCGCCCCACCCTTCCTGGAAAGGGTCTCATTCTAATGAATTCGGGCGAAGCGGGACAGGCGGCCTCGGACGGAGTCGGGGGGTTGAGCCGATCATGAGGGGGCGAAACCCGCGCCCGGAATTGACGAAAACCGGAACGTCGCGGACAATTGAATGGAGGGAGCGGTTGAAGTCGTCTTGGCGAGCGGGGGCGCGAGCCCCTTTGTCCGGCCGGTGGTCGCCCGCTCGCCTCAATCCCTAAACCCCAAATTCTCCTCCGGCCCTGTTTGGATCAACTTCCCCCCTTCGACGGACCCTCCATCGGGAGCCTCTCTCAACGATGAAGCGAACGTTCGCCGTCGTCGCCCTGCTGGCGGCCCTGGGGGTGATGGCCAAGCTGGCCGTCAAACCCGCGGCGGTCGCCCCCCGCTCCGACTCGGAACCGGCCGCGAGCGCCGCGCCGGCGGTCGTGGAAACGTCGGCCGAAGACGAGCTGATCGCCCGGTACCGGACCGCGACGGACGACGACCGCGCCCTGGTGGCTCGAACCCTCGAGCGCTACCGGCAAAACGCCGTGGCGATCGAGCGGGCCGGCGGACTCCGGGGGCTGAAGCTCTTGGACCGGCTCGACCTGGAGGCGATCTTCCTGTTCGAGAAGCACCCCGGCGACTTCCACCGCCTCCGCGACGCGCTCGACGACGATGACGACGCCGCGGCCGATCTCCTGCTCCACTGGCGCGAGTATTTCGGGATGAAGCGGGCCGACGAGACCGACCGCAAGATCCTCATCGCCGAGCTTGAGGCGCTGAGCCCGTCCCAGCGCCGGCTGGCCTCGCGATTCCCGAGCGCCCTTCCCTTGATCTTGGCCGAGCCCGAGGGCGTGACCGAACTCTTGGCCGCCAACGAGGGAGACGAGCGGACGATCGCCGACCAGTTGACCATCCTCGCCCTGATCGATCTGGAGGGAGGCGCCGCCGACATCCGCGCGGCCGTCCGAACCCTGGAGGACCGGCCGATTTTGGCGCTCGACGCCTTCCGGCAATTCGGCCTGGAGGGCTTCGCGATGGCGAGCCTCTACGGCCCGGTGCTCGACGCCTTGGGAAGCTCGATGCCGCTGGACGAAAGCCTAATCCTGCTCCGCGTCAACGCCGACTACGTCGACGAGCTGCTCGACACCCACCGGCCCGAGACGGTGGCCCGACACCTGGCCCGCGTCAAGGCGGCCGGCCTGGTCAAGCGGGTGGGCGACGGTCCGGGCGCGCTCCGCCTGGCCGTCGAGTACGGGACGCTCGGCGAGAAGGCCCTCGCCAACGCGGGCGCCGACGCCGCCAACTTGGTTTACGACGAGTTCACCGACCCGATCCTCCGCCGGCAGGCGGTCGCCGCGATGGCCGAGCATGGCGAACCAGCCCTGGCGATGGTCGAGAAGTACGCGACCGATCCCGACTTCCGCGAAATCCTGAGACGACACGGCGGGGCGATCATCCCCCCCATCGTCCGGGCCGACGTCGGACCCGAGACCCTCGCCCTGCTTCAAGCCAAAGACCAGCGCTCGGTGACCGAATCATTGGCCAAGACCGCGCTCTTCCTTTCGGGAGACGACGGCCAGTCGGTCATCCGAACCATCCGAACCGACGGCTTGGAGCGGGTGGCGAGCCTCAGCGACCAGGAGCTTCGGTATTACCATTTCCTGCCCCTCTACGACGTGCTGCATTTGGGCAACGTTCTGCGACGGGGATACTCGCCCACGTCGGGCGAGATGGCCTGGGCGCTTCTGGACGGTTGCTTCGTGGCGGCCGACGCGCTGAGCATCGCGGCGATCCAGCCCGAGGTCGCCGTGGCGGTCGAGGCCGCTCGGGCCGAGGTCAAGGTGGCGGTTCGCGAAACGGTTCGGTCGACGGGACGCGAGTTGATCGAGGCCGGAACCACCGCCGCCGCCAAGAGCGCCGCCCGAGAGGCGGGCGACGAAGCCGCGCAACGAGCCGCGCGGTGGTGGACCGTCCGCGCCGCCGGGGGCGTTTACGAGATCCTCCGCCGGGCCCCCGAGGCCCTAGAGCGGATGTCGCTGTCTCAAATCGCCTCGACGGCCCGCCCCCTCTGCGCCAAGGCCGGGCTGCGGCTCAGCCAATGGACCCCCGTCACCCTACTCCGCGACGGTGCCGAAGTGGTCCTCCGCGTCCCCCCCCAGCGCGGCCTGAAGTACGTCGGCGCCCAGTTCGCCCAGGCCGGCGTCGGCGTCGTCGCCATGCACAAGATGGAGGAGCACCTCGCCTCGCGACGACCGAAAAACCCGTGAGCCCTCCCCATCCGGCAACCCGCCGAATCGTTGAAATATCCGACCCTCACGGTCGAATGGACTTGAGGGCGATACAATAAGTAAGAGGTCGATGGGTCTACGGATGAGCTTTGGCGATCCCCCCCATGTAGGGGCGGCCCCCCGTGGCCGCCCTCGTGGGATGCGCGCCCCGCGCCGGTCGCTGGAGGGCGGCCACGGGGGGCCGCCCCTACATCGCCGATCCCCACCCGGCCATTCGACCGATATTTGTTCAATAAATTCGCCGGCCACCGCTCGGTTTTTTTAGCGATCCTGGAGGAAATTGGAAACATGCGACGCCTATCCGCGGTGGTCCTGGCGCTGGTTCTCTCGACGCTGATGGCGCCCGCCTCGGCGTTTGGGGGGAAGTTCTCGTGGCTTGACGAGGTGGTGCAACAGATCCTCGTCGAGGCCCGCGGGGGCAAGGCGGTTTTGCGCGGGGGAGACGCCGCGGGGATTGAGCTTCGCGCCGGAGGCAAGCTGTTCACCCACGGCGCCGACGAGGGCCTGGAGCGGCTGGTCAAGCACTCCGACGAGTTCGCCCGCGCCGCCCATCGGGCCGAGGAGCCGGCCGAGGCTCTGCTCCAAAGCCGCTTCGGCCGCTTGTTGGGCGATGATCCCGAGGCCCTTCGGGCCTTCTCGGCGCTGAAGCCGGCCGAGAAGCGGGTGGTCGTCGAGATGGGCGAATCGGCCCGTCGGATCGCCCAGCGCTATCCTCAAGAGGCCGAAATGATGGTCCGGCGCCTCGGCCCCGAGGGTCTCACGGCCGTTCGGACCTTCGGCGACGACGTGGCCGAAGTGCTCGTTAGAGAGGGCCCCGAGAGCCTGAGCGTGCTACGCAAGACGGGCAAGGGGGGCTGGGAATTCTTCACCACCCAGGTCTTGCCCCACAAGAAAAAGCTGGCCGCCGCGGGCGTGCTCGCCGCCTTCCTGGCCGACCCCGACAAGTTCGTCGACTACGCGGGCCGGGCGACCGAATACGCCGCTCGCGAGTTCTCTCGGGCCGGCGTCTCGCTGGTCTCGGCCGTCGGCGGGGGCGTCGCGCAAGGTCTGGAGGCCTCGATCAGCGAAGCGCTGGCCGCCCACGGCCTCAATTTCCCGATCTTCCGATACCTGGGAATGGCCCTCGCCGCCCTGGTGGCCTGCGGCGCCCTGATGGTGCTTTTGGGCTTCCCCCTTCGCATGATGCTCAGGCCGTTCACCCTGGTCGCCCGATTGTTCAAGACCAAGACGCCGGGGTCGAAGCTCCCGGTTTAAGCCGAACAGCGGAGCGGCCCGCGACGTACCAATCACGTCGCGAGCCCCCGCGCCGAGCGACAAACTCGCCGCCGGTTGATTATCCAGCCCAACCCTTGGCGCGTTTTCGCAAGACGCGGTGGCTTCGCGATGTCGGGCCGGACGATCTATGAGGAGACCCCACGAAAGAGGCCGTGCCGGATGAGGGTCATGGAATTTCGGAACGGGTTTGGCTGGCGAAGAGCGCCCGCCCAAGCTTTCCCGTAAACCCGACAACCCTCATCCGCCCCTTCGGGGCACCTTCTCCCGGAGGGAGAAGGATGTTCGCGGCGGTCGTTGATTCGATCGAGAATCGGCGACCACCCCGAAATCCGCCGCCGCTCGCCAGGGGGTCGCCCAAGTCTTTTCCGTGATGCACGGACGCATCAGAGTTCAAACATAGGACTGGAAACGAGCGTGTCAAACCGCCGCAACACGCGACTGGACGCCCTGGAGGCCCGGCTGACGGGGCCGAAGCGGATCGCTTTGTTCGGGCATCGCAACGTCGGCAAGACGACGCTTTTGGCGATGTTTTACCGCCAGGCGGCCGGGGGGCTTGTGCCGGGGGTCCGCCTCGCCGCCGCCGACGCCGCCAGCGCCGAGTATCTGGCCGAGAAGATCGCTCAGATCGAGTCGGGCGAGCCGACCGTCGGCACGCTCTCGGAAACCGAGCTGAACCTCCGGCTCTACCATGGCCCCGCCCGGTTCGAGCTGGTGGTCAAAGATTACCAGGGCGAGCACGTCACCCTGGGGACCGACGAGCCGATCCAAGAGTTCTTCGCCGGCTGCGACGCGGTGCTTCTCTGCCTCGACCCCGACGGCTCGAACGACCCCGCCGAACGCCGACGCCGCCAGCAAGAGGTCGAGAGCCTCTTGGAGCGCTACATCGAGCGCTCCGAGGACCTGAACGCCGACCGCCCCGTCGCGCTCCTCTTGACCAAGTTCGACCGGATCCTCGCCCGAGAGGGGATCGACCGGGAGGACGAGGACGGCGCCGGCGCGCTCTTTGACGAAGCCTTCGTCGAAAAGCTGGTCGACGAGCAATACGGGATGACCCGTCACGCGCTCCGCCAGCACGCCCCCGACGGCGCGATCTTCGCCGTCAGCTCGTTCGGGCTCGGCTCGACGGGCAACCGCCCCCCCGAGGTGATCGAGCCGATCGGTCTGGAGGGGCCGCTGGGATGGGTCG
>Ga0182742_1003154_pt1 | contig 16671 bp, 15 predicted proteins | sample eDN5th37CBELigMG_FD_128880 | JGI IMG/M metagenome (GOLD analysis project Ga0182742, IMG submission 128880) | Enriched Miracle-Growth compost microbial communities from Emeryville, California, USA - eDNA 5th pass 37_C BE-Lig MG (version 2)... ...
AGCTTCTTGCGCAGCCGGTGCACGACCACTTCGATGGCATCAGGCCCGGCCTCGCAGGACTGCTGGAAAACCTGTCCGAACAGCACGCTGCGCTCGACCGGACGCCCGCTGTGCTGCAAAAGCACGTCGAGCGCCGCATGCTCGCGACGCGTCAGGGCGAGCGGCTTGCCCGCCAGGGTGTAGAGCTTGCTGTCACTGTCATAGGCCAGGGCGCCGCAGCGTAGTCGCGGGTAGCTGCCGCCATGACTGCGCCGCACCAATGCCAGCAACCGGGCCTCGAGTTCTGACAGGGCGAAGGGCTTGGAGAGGAAATCGTCAGCGCCGAGCCGAAGCCCGCGGACCCTGTCGCTGACGGCGCCCTGGGCCGTGAGGATCAGGACCGGGGTGCGATCGTTGCGCTGCCGGATGCCGCCCAGCACTGCCAGCCCGTCGCGATCCGGCAGCCGCAAGTCGAGAACGACTGCCTTGTACTCCGTACCCGCCAGCGCGCGCTCGGCACTGGCTGCATCCTCGGCATGCTCGACTACAAAGCCGCTCTCGGTAAGCGCGCGTGCCAGCCAGTCGGCAAGCTCTTTCTCGTCTTCAACCAGAAGTATGTGCAAGGCAATCTCTGTATGGGTGCATGACGCGCCCGATCGCTACGCACGAAAAGGTGCCGCGATGCGACGCGCGAAAGCAGGACTCAGGATTCGATGGCAGCCAGTCGCAACAGGACAGAGTGGATGAACAGCCGCGGGTTCAGCGGATGCGCCGCGACGTCGCGCTGCGTGGAGAGCCAGCGCGCGGCTTCCGCAACGGTAACTGCCGGCAGCCTCTGTGCCAGGGCGGCAAGCGCCGCTGCCAAGCTGGGATAATAGCGCACAGCACCCGTACTGTGCACCAGCATCAGGTCGGCGAACAGACGCTGCAACGCATCGATCCAGGCGCCAGCCGGCATCTTCTCCAATTCATCGACCAGCCGTGGGATATGGGCCTGCGAGCGGCGCTCGACCAGGGCCTGGGCGAATTGCCGCAGCCATGCCGGGCAGGCCGCCTCGCCCGCCTGGGACATGCGCAGGGCCGTCAGCGGCGTGCCGCCCGCGGCGGCGAGATATTCGGCCGCATCCGCGACCCCGCAGGCATCGAGCCAGCGGCGCGCCTCTTCGGCCCCCGGTGCGGCCAGCGGCAGTCGCCGGCATCGCGACACCAGCGTCGGCAACAGGCGGTCGAGCTTGTCCGCGACCAGCAGGAACACGGTGCCGGGCGGTGGCTCCTCCAGGATCTTGAGCATGGCGTTGGCCGACACACCGTTGAGTGACTCTGCCGGATATAGCAGCACCACCCGCGCGCCGCCGCGGTGTGTCGCCACATTCAGCCAGGACTCCAGTGCACGGACATGGTCCACCCTGATCTCGCGTGATGGAGCCTTCTTCCCCTTGTCGGGAGCCGGTGCGTCGTCGTCTGCGCCCTCGCCTTCGGCCAGCGCCACGGCATCCGGGCGAAGCACCCGGAAGTCGGGATGATTGCCATGCTTGAGCCACTGGCACGCCTGGCAGGTGCCGCAGGCAAGATGCCGCACCGGCGTCTCACACAGGAGACTGGCCGAGGCAGCCTTGGCGAATCGCACCTTGCCGATACCGGCGGCGCCATGGACGAGCCACGCGTGGGCGAATCGATCTCGCTCCCCCAGCCAGCGGCTCGCCAGTTCCTCATGCCATGGAAGAAAGCCTTCCTGGCGCATGTCGACTTGTTCACGCATCGCCCAGGCTCTTCAGCTGCGCCGACAGCTCGCGTCGGATCTCTTCGATCGACTTCGTCCCATCGATGATGCGGATGCGGCCGCCCGACGACGCCGCGCGTGCATGGTAGGCCGCACGGGTACGCTCGAAGAACGCGTCGCTCTCGCTCTCGAAGCGATCGGGCTCACGCGCCCGGCCAAGCCGCTCTCGCGCGACCTCAAGCGGCACGTCGAACAGCCAGGTGCAATCCGGCTGCAGGCCGGGGTGCAGCCACCGCTCGAGCGCAGCCACCCGCTCGACACCGAGTTCGCGCCCTCCGCCCTGGTACGCGAACGTGGCGTCGGTAAAGCGATCGCAGACCACCCATTGCCCCCGGGCCAGCGCAGGCTGAATCACAGTGCGCAGGTGCTCGCAACGTGCCGCAAACATGAGCAGGGTTTCGGTCTCAAGCTCCATCGCCTCGTGCAGCACAAGCTGCCTCAGGCGCTCGCCAAGCGGCGTCCCGCCTGGCTCGCGCGTGCTGAGAACAGGTTTTCCCATGGCGCGCAGTGTCTCGTGAAGCCACTCCACATGAGTGCTCTTTCCGGCGCCATCCACGCCCTCCAGGGTAATGAACAGCCCTATTGAACCCTGCTTCATCCTAGCGCCCTCCCCGGATGTAGCGGGACACGTTCCGGTTGTGGGCATTCAGGTCGGTCGAAAATTCGCTCGTACCGTCGCCGCGGGACACGAAATACAGGAACTTGTGCTGTTCCGGCTGCGCTGCTGCCATCAGCGAGGCACGCCCCGGATTCGCAATCGGCGTGGGCGGCAGGCCGCGCCGGGTATAGGTATTCCACAGTGTATCGGTCTGCAGATCCTGACGAGTGATCCGGCCCTCGTAGCTCTCGCCCATCCCATAGATCACCGTCGGATCAGTCTGCAGCGGCATGCCGACGCGCAACCGGTTGGCGAACACCCCGGAGATGCGGGCTCGCTCGGGTTCATGCCCGGTTTCCTTCTCGACGATCGACGCCATGATGAGCAACTCGTACGGCGAGGCCAGCGGCAGGTCCTTCGCACGCGCCTGCCAGGCCGCGTCCAGTTGCTGCTGCAAGGCCATGTGCGCCCGCCGCAGGATGTCGAAGTCGGCCGACCCCTTGGCAAAAGAATAGGTATCCGGAAAAAACATGCCCTCCGGATGGGTTGCGGCCGCACCCAGGCGCTCCAGCAGCACCGGGTCGTCGATGTCCGTGAGCGTCTGGCGGATATCCGGATGGCGGCGCAGCTCATCCCGGATCTGCCGGTACGTCCAGCCCTCGATGAAGGTGATGCGAGCGTGCGTCATGTCGCCCTGGGCCATGCGCTGCAACAGGCGCCACACACTGTCGCCACGGGTGATCTCGTAGCCGCCTGCCTTGATCTGGGTATCCAGCCCGCTGCCTCGCGCGAGCAGCGCGAAGAGCCGCGGATCGACCGCGACCCCGGCCTCCTGCAGCTGCAGGGCAATGCTTCGCACGCAGGCCCCCGGAGCCACCGTGAAATCGACTCGATCGGCCGGAAGTTCAAGCGGCCGCAGCGCCCACCAGGCGAACGCAGCCACCGCCAACACGACGGCAAATGCAAGCAACAGCAACAAACGAGTAAGAAAACGGAGCATGACGGAGCAGGAAATTGAGGCCCCGGTATCATACTCGCTGTACCTCACTTACGACTTGCCGACATGTCCGCCAATATTCACTCTGCCGAGCCCGCCACCGCCTTTCTGGAAAGCGTTCATTGCGCACAGCTTCCGGGGTTGCGGGTCATTCAGTTCCGGGGTGCCGATGCACTTGGCTTCCTGCATGGCCAGCTTACGCAGGACGTGCAGGGGCTCACGCCCGACAGCGCCAGACTTGCCGCCTATTGCTCCGCAAAGGGCCGCATGCTGGCCAGTCTCGTGATGTGGCGCGTCCAGCTCGACGAAGGCGCTGCCGTGCGTGCGCTGGTCGACGCCAGCGTGGCCGACTCGTTCGTCAAGCGACTGCGCATGTTCGTGCTCCGGGCCAAGGTCATCATCGAGGACCTCGACCTTCACGTCTCGGGTATCTGGGCCGACACCGATGCGTCGCGCGATGCACTGGACGCCTGGTCCGGCGGTTTGCCTGCCGAGGCATGGCAGATCACTGCCGGGTCCCGCGGGGTATGGATTGCGGCGCCCCGAGGCACCACCGCGCCTGCCGGGCGCTGGTGGCACGTATCGACGGACTTCCAGGCGCTGCCGCTCGACTGCGAGGCGGATGAGCAGGCATGGCGCCAGCAGGATGTCCTGGCCGGACTGCCGTGGGTGACGCAGCCCCTCCAGGACCTTGTCATGCCGCTCGTGGCGAACTTCGACCTCATCGGCGGGGTGAGCTTCACCAAGGGCTGCTATCCCGGCCAGGAAGTCGTGGCCCGCACCCACTACCTGGGCAAGCAAAAACGGCGCACTCTGCTCGGGCACGTGGGCCCGGACACGCTCTGCGCGCAGGACATGATCGGCACCGACGTCTACCAGGCGCAATCCTCGGGCGAACCCCTCGGACGCATCATCAACGCAGCGGCCGGCGCGGCGGGAGCCTACCTGCTCTTCGAGGCGCCCGTTGCCGTCGCACTCGAGGCGGACCTTCGCCTGGGCGCGCCCGACGGCCCGGAACTTGCAGTGCAGCCGCTCCCCTATTCCGTCGTCGCCGAATCCCGATGAACCTCTTTGCCCCGGTGCGCTGTCAGTTTGTAATGTCGTTTGGTAATGTTGGCCATGCCGTTTGAAACCTATCTATTCGGATTCGGCAAGAGTTTCCTGTTTGCGCTTGCAACTCTCTTGCCCATCCTGAACCCGACAGCCACTGCTCCCATCTTTCTGTCGCTGACCGCCGGCGCCTCCAACGCCACCCGGGCCGCGCTTGCCATCAAGATCGCCCGCAACGTGTTCCTGCTGCTGGCGGCAGCCATGATCGCCGGTTCGACCGTGCTGAATTTCTTTGGCATCTCGCTTCCCGTGGTCAACGTGGCAGGTGGCCTGCTCGTGGCAACCACGGCCTGGCGCCTCCTGCATTCGAGTGACGCCGGCATGCAGCGCGCCGTCGAGCTGGCCGAAGGGTACACGCCGGAGATGGCACGCAAGCAGGCGTTCTATCCGCTGACCTTTCCGATCTCGTGCGGGCCTGGCTCGATTGCCGCGGCCATCACGGTCGGCGCCAGCCTGCACGATCCCACGGTATCGCTTCGGGTCGTGCAGCTGACCGGTGCCATGCCTGCGCTCGCGCTGATCGGCATCGCCATCTTCCTGTGCTTTCGCTTTGCACTGCAGCTGCTGCGGCCGCTCGGCGAAAACGGAACGGCGGTGTTCATGCGCATGATGGCCTTCCTGCTGCTGTGCCTGGGCGCCCAGATCATGTGGAACGGCCTGTATGCGCTGTTCCAGGATCTCGCCATGTAGCGGCCACGCGCCCTATGATGTCGGGCTGTCGCGCTCCTTGCGGCAGCCCCCTTTTCCCCGGAAACACCTTTCATGCATTTGAACCTGGATCGCGCCCTGGCCCTGACCACGGTGCTTGCCTTCACGGCTTTTGGTTTTGCGCTGTTCTCTCAGCATGTTCTCGGCATGCAGCCATGTGCCTGGTGCATTCTCCAGCGCATGGCATGTCTGGCCATTGGCGTGGTCGCAGGGTTCGGCTGGCTCATGCGTCGCCACCGCATGGCAGCAGTCCTTTGCGCCATCGGTGCGCTTCTGCTGTCGATTGGCGGCGGGATTGCCGCCTGGTACCAGCACACTGTGGCATCCCAGCTGTTCACCTGCGACATGACCTTCGCGGACAGGGTGGTGAGCGGATCGGGGCTGGACAGCGCCATGCCAGGCATCTTCGGTGTCTATGCCACCTGCGCAGACAGCGCAGCCACCCTGCTGGGCGTGCGCTACGAACTATGGACCGTGTCGCTCTTCGTGATTCTTGCCGGCCTGAGTCTGGCGGCCCTGGCTGGCGGCCGCAGGAGGCCCGCCGGTATCCCGCAGGCCTGAGACCAGTTCGGCCGGCCAGCGAGCAGCGGCCGGCACGGACACCGGTATCTACGCAGCACCCTTCATGGGCATGACCTGGATATGGCGCTGTTCCCGCATTGCCAGGCTGGCATAGACGTCCCCGACCATCATCAGGACGGGGCCATCGCCGAGTTCGGCAGCAGCCTGCGACAGCCCGCCAACCTGGGTCACGACCACGCGCTCGCCAGCAAGCGAGGCGCTTTCGACCAGCACGGCTGGCCGGCTGGCCGGAATGCCGGCGGCAAGCAGCCCGGTCGTGATCGCATCCGCCTGACGGCTGGCCATATACAGCACGGCCGTGTCGGCATTGACCGCCGGACGAGCCCAGTCATGCCCCTGCTCCCCCCTGCCCACCGCAGGCGTCAGGAAACAGACGCTGCGGCTCAAGCCGCGTTGCGTCAGCGATTGCTGCAGCGAGGCGGCAGCACCGAAGGCGGCGCTGATGCCCGGCACGACGTTGACCGATACTCCAGCCAGAGTCAGGCTTTCGATTTCTTCCTGAGCCCGGCCGAACATCATCGGATCGCCACCCTTGAGCCTCACCACCGTAGGGTAGCGATACGCCGCGTCGACGAGTTGCTTGTTGATGAAGGCCTGAGCGCTGGACAACCGGCCGCAACGCTTGCCCACCGCCACCAGGCGGGCCGTGTCGGGCGCAAGAGCCAGCACCTCGGGATCGACGAGCGCATCATGCAGGATGATGTCGGCCGTTGCGATAAGGCGTGCCGCACGCACGGTAAGCAGGTCCACGGCGCCCGGACCAGCGCCGACAAGATGAACCCGGGGCGTGTGGCTCATGCTGCCGCGCCTGCCGCCGGGACGCCGGCCGCCGGAACGCCGGCCGCCGGATTCACGTACTGTTTCTGGTAGTGGACGCTGAATGCCCGGAACTGGCGCAACGCGTGCTCCGGGTCATGTCCAGGCTTGAGAGTAAAGCTGTCGAAGCCACACCGGGCGAGATAATGCACGGTGTCGATCAACACGTCTCCGACCGCCCTCAGCTCACCGCTCCAGCCCAGTCGCGAGCGGATCAGATATCCGAGCGAGAACCCTCGTCCATCCGTAAAGGAAGGAAAGTCCACGGCCACGAGCGAAACCCCCTGCAGGGCGCCCTGCAGGCGCTCGACCTCATCGTCGGGCGTAACAAGGACGGCCAGGCCGATACCTTGCGTACGGAGCGCATCGGCACGTTCCAGCCAGTAGGCAAGAGGAATGAGCCACTTGCCGGACTCGGGCAGCCCGGACTCATCGTCCGCGGAGAATCGCTTCCATTCGTCGACTTCGACGTGCCCCTGGCGGATGTTGTAGAGATCGGCATTGTCGCTCATGGTGTTCGCCTGTTCAGACATTGGCCACCTCTTCGTCGCGCCGGCGCGCAGCCGACGATTCGGCACCGTATACGTCTGTCTTGAACGGATCGAGCCCTATGCGCTCGACCACATCGATGAATCGCTCGGCATCGCTGTCACGTTCCCGCAGATAGGTCTTGACCAGCTTTTCGACCACATCCGGCACTTGCGCGCGCGAGAAGGAACGTCCGATGATCTTGCCGATGATCGCTCCCCCGCCACCCTTCGGAAATTCGGTGTCCTCATAGTCGAATGCCTTGCCGGCGCCAGAACTCTGGCGACCGCCCAGGGTCACCTGATACCATTCCTCGCCCGCCTTGTCGACGCCCAGGATGCCGATATGGCCCACATGGTGATGCCCACAGGAGTTGATGCAGCCCGAGATGTTCAGGTCCAGCTCGCCGATGTCGTACAGATAATCCAGATCCTCGAAGCGGGCCTGGATAGCCTCGGCCACGGGTATGGCCACGGCATTGGCCAGTGCACAGAAGTCCCCGCCCGGGCAGCAGATGATATTGGTGAGCATCCCGATATTGGGCGTGGCCAGGCCGAGCGCATCCAGCGCCTGCCAGAGCCCATACAGGTGGGCACGCTGCACGTCGGCAAGCACCACGTTCTGTTCGTGGGTGACACGGACCTCGCCGAAGCTGAAGCGATCGGCCAGGTCGGCCACGGCCTCCATCTGTTCGGATGTGATATCGCCCGGGGGCACGCCGGTAGCCTTGAGCGACACCGTCACGGCGGCATACCCGGCAACCTTGTGCGGATGCACATTGGTCCTGACCCAGCGGGCAAAGCGTGGTTCGTTCCGTACCTGGGCCTCGACATCGTCGGCAGGCGCCGGCTGCACGTAGGTGGGGACGGTAAAGCGCCCTGCAATCTCGTCGATCCGCTCCTGTGTGAGCGTGGCAGGGCCGTCACGCAGATGTTCCCACTCGGCCTCGACCTGCTCGGCGAATACCTTGGGCGTAAGCTCCCGGACCAGGATCTTGATGCGAGCCTTGTACTTGTTGTCGCGCCTGCCATGCAGGTTGTAGACGCGAAGCACGGCTTCGAGATAGCTGAGCAGGTGCTGCCAGGGCACCGACTTGCGGATCAGGCTGCCCAGCACCGGCGTGCGACCCAGGCCACCGCCGACCCACACGTGGAACGCCAGCGCACCGCCCTCGGCCTGCACGGCCTGCAGCCCGATGTCGTGCACGCCCACGGCAGCGCGGTCATGCGTGGCACCGCTGACGGCAATCTTGAACTTCCGCGGCAGGAAGGCGAACTCGGGGTGCAGGGTAGACCACTGGCGAATGATTTCGCACCAGACGATGGGGTTGACGATCTCATCGGGCGCGATGCCTGCGAAATGGTCGGTCGTGGTGTTGCGAATGCAGTTGCCACTGGTCTGGATCGAATGCATCTGCACCTTGGCCAGCTCGGCCAGGATCTCCGGCACATCTTCCAGCTTCGGCCAGTTCAGCTGCATGTTCTGGCGGGTGCTGAAGTGCCCGTAGCCGCGATCCCACTTGCGTGCGATATAGGCCAGCGTGCGCAGTTGGCGACTGGCCAGGATGCCGTAAGGGACGGCAATGCGCAGCATGGGGGCATGGCGCTGGATGTACAGGCCGTTCTGCAGACGCAACGGACGAAAGTCGTCCTCGCTGAGAACGCCCTTGAGAAAACGCTGTGTCTGGTCGCGGAACTGTTCGACACGCTGGTCGACAAGCTGCTGGTCGACCGGATCGTAGAGGTACATAAACCTGTCCGTCTGAAAATTGGGATGGCAATCAGCCGGCCAGGTCTGCAGAAGTGCAGTTGGCCGCCACGCATCATTACTTAAAATTCTAAAAAGCCGGCGGCAGCCAACAAACTATTAATTTGGAATTAGCTTATGCGCCTGCCCTGAGGGTCTCGACGCGCTCGAGTAGCTCGGGCGTGACATCGCCCGTTATGTAGCGGCCGTCGAAGCAGGATGCCTCGAAATCCGTGAGGGCGGGATTCATGTCGCTGATGGCACCCTTCATGGCCTCGATGTCCTGGTACACCAGGTCATCAGCACCAATGATGCGCGCCACTTCCTCGCCCGTGCGGCCATGCGCGATCAGCTCGTGGCTCGTGGGCATGTCGATGCCATACACATTCGGGTAGCGTACGGGAGGCGCTGCCGATGCGAAGAACACCTTGTTGGCTCCGGCCGCCCGCGCCATGTCGACGATTTCCCCGCTGGTCGTGCCACGCACGATGGAATCGTCAACGATGAGTACGTTCTTGCCCTTGAACTCGACGCCGATGGCATTGAGCTTCTGGCGCACCGACTTCTTGCGGACCGCCTGTCCCGGCATGATGAAGGTACGGCCCACATAGCGATTCTTGATGAACCCTTCCCGGTAATTCAGGTTCAGGCGGGACGCCAGCTGCATGGCAGCCGGGCGCGCCGAATCGGGAATGGGCATGACGACGTCGATATCGCCCAGTCGCAGCTGGCGCGCTACCTTGTCGGCCAGGTATTCGCCCATGCGCAGGCGCGCGCCATACACGGACACGCCATCCATGAGGGAATCCGGTCGTGCCAGGTACACGTACTCGAACACGCACGGCATGAGAAGCGGGTTCTCGGCACACTGCCTCGCCGCCATCTTGCCATCCAGCGAAATGAAGACGGCTTCGCCCGGCTGGACGTCACGCTCGAAATGAAAGCCGGTGCCTTCGAGGGCGACCGACTCGGACGCCACCATCCATTCGACGCCCGTGTCGGTGTGGATCGTGCCCATGACAAGGGGGCGGATGCCGTGAGGGTCGCGGAAGGCGAGCATGCCATAGCCGGCAATGTGGCAGACCACGGCATACGCGCCACGAACGCGGCGGTGCACCGCGCTGACTGCGCGAAACACCGCATCCTCGTCAAGCGAGACGCCGTTTGCCGCCTGCTGCAGCTCATGAGCAAGTACGTTCAGCAGCACCTCGGAGTCCGAATTGGTGTTGATGTGCCGTCGATCGATCAGGAACAGTTCCTTGCGCAGCGCCTCGTGGTTGGTGAGGTTGCCGTTGTGCGCAAAGGTGATGCCGAACGGTGCGTTGACGTACAGAGGCTGGGACTCATCCTCGTTTTCGGTCGACCCCGCCGTCGGGTACCTGACCTGTGCGATACCGCAGTTGCCAGGCAGAGAACGCATGTTCCGCGTGCGGAACACGTCGCGCACCTGCCCACGCGCACGGTACGTGCTGAAAACGTTGCCGTGCGCAGTCGCTATGCCCGCAGCATCCTGACCACGGTGCTGCAACAGCAACAGACTGTCGTAAAGCAGTTGATTGACCGGCGATTGGGCCACGACCCCGACGATTCCACACATGAATGGCTGTAAACCTTATGCCCGCCCGAGAGCGGAAAAACATGAATTGCCTGCGCTAATCCAGCCCTCGCGGGCGGGCGTCGCACAGACCCGACTTGAACACGTTGGCGATGTCTTCCCCAACACGCTTCAGATAGCCTCTTCCCTCGTTCCCGAATCCCGCCGTGGCCTGAACACCGGCGGCTCCTCCGCTGCAGTCATGCCTTCCTGCGCTGGCCCTGCCGCCTGGGGGGGCTGATACGGATAGGGAATCCACTTGCCCACATCTTGCGGCAACTGTTGCTTGACCCCGAGAACGGCCTGCTCCGACAGATGCGACAACATGGCGTTCCGCCACCAGGGTTCGGCGGGCAACGGGGTATATCCCGCTGCAACGACCAATATCATGATGATGAGCAGACCACGCGCCAGGCCGAAAATCGCGCCCAGCCCCCGGTCTGCAGGCGCCAGCCCCGTCGATCTGATCAGGGTGCCCAGCGCCAGGTTGATCGTCCCCACGACCAGCAGCACACCGACGAAGACCCCGAGATAGCCGACCGCCATACGCAGCAGCCCCATCTCGATATATGGTGTCAAAGCTTCGTAAAACCAAGGACCCCACCAGATTGCCGCGACAAATGCCGCGGCAAATGCCGTGAGTGACAGAACCTCGCGCACCAGCCCACGCATCATGCTTACGACCATGGACGCCAGCAGTATCGCCAGCACCACGAAGTCGAATCCTGTCACAGTGGCACCAGGCTTCCGTTATAGCCGCCAGGCAGGCTGCGCAGTTTCGTTTGCGCGCTTTCGGCCTGATTTCTCGAACTGAATGGTCCCAGACGCACGCGATGGACTTGCCCATCAGGCGTCTTGATGGTTTCGATGTAGGCACTCAGGCCGGCCCCACGCAGCTTGGACAACAAGGCGTCGGCGCCCTCACGCGAGCGTACGGCGACGACCTGCACCGCGTAGCGGCTGGGCGTGGCGTCAGCGCTGGAAGACGAGCGAGCGGGTGCCGGCGCAGGCTTGCCCTGCAACAGGGCAAGCGCTCTTGCCGCTTCCGCTTCCTTCTGCGCCGCAGCCGGATTGGGCGCCGGCGTGCGGGCCACGGGAGCAGGCGCGGCAGGCTTAGCCGTCGGCTCGGGCTTGGCCTGGCTGGCTGGTGGCTGAGCCGGCCGTGCCTCGGGCTTGGGATCCGGTTTGGGCGCAGGCGTGGGAGGCGATACCGGCTCTGCCGGCGTCACCTGTGCCAGGCTGGCAGGCGTACGGGGATCTACCGGTGCGGGGGTCTGCGGCGCACCGGCGGCAGGAGACGTACCCGCCACTGGAGGCTGGACGGGCGTCGGTGTGGAGACCTGCGCGGAAGCCTGCGGCTCCGCAGGGGCCTGTGCGCTCAGATTGGGCTGGAAGGACGAATTCTGCCCGGGGATCTGGATGGGGATATTGTCCGAAAGCGGTTCGGGCTCCGAGTCGAGGACCATGGGCAGCACGATGACTGCTGCCAGGACCATGGCAATGGCCCCGACCAGGCGCCGGCGGGCGCGTCGGCGCAGTTCGTCAGCAGCCTCGTCGCGGTTACCCGCGACGGATCTGCGTCGGGAGGCGGTTCGCTGCGTATCGACCTGCCCCTCGCGGGAGGACTGATCCGCCGAATCGGCATCACCCTTTTGGTTGCGCGTAAAGAATGCCATGCGACAAAACCCCAGCCACTGTCAGAAACGAACCAAAGACTACGATTCTATCACCGTCGCCTGCCTTCTCCCGTGCTGCTGCAAGCGCTGCAGCAGGATCGACACACACTGTTACCGAATGGTCCGGTGTGTCCCTGTCGCGCCCTGCAGCGCGCACCCGCCCGGCGAGCGCTTCACCGCTCAGCCCCCTCGGGCCCGGCAGGCTGGCGCAGTACCAGTGATCGACCCGGTCGCCCATGCGCGCGATCACCGTATCCACGTCCTTGTCGTTCAGCATCCCGAAGACGGCATGGGTATAGGGAAAGAAACCCATGTTGTCCAGGCTTTGCGCCAGCACGGACACCGCGTGAGGATTGTGTGCCACATCCAGGATGGTCGTGGGCTGACCCGGCAGGATCTGGAAACGCCCCGGGAGCGCAGCCTGCAGCAGCCCGAGGCGCACGGCCTGCTGCGGCACGGGCAGCCGGGACTCGAGGGCTTCGAGGGCCGCCAGGGCGGCGCTGGCATTCAGCAGCTGGTTGGCCCCGCGCAGCGCAGGATAGCCAAGCGCATTCCGCCGGCGGCTGCGGCCGCCATAGCTCCACTGCTGGCGATCGCCAGAGTAGTTGAAATCACGTCCGAACAGCCAGAGGTCGGCGCCGATGGCCTCGGCATGCTCAACCAGCGACGCAGGCGGCACCGGATCGGCGCAGATGGCCGGCCTGCCGGCACGATACACATGGGCCTTCTCCAGCCCGATCTTCTCGCGCGTGTCGCCAAGCCATTCGACGTGATCGATGTCGACGCTGGTGATGATCGAGCAGTCGGCGTCCACGATGTTGACGGCGTCCAGGCGCCCTCCCAGGCCCACTTCGAGAATCACCACGTCCAGTGCGCTGTCGGCAAACAGGGCCATGATGGCGAGCGTGGTGAATTCGAAATAGGTGAGCGACACATCGCCGCGTGCCGCCTCGACCGCGGCGAAGCGCTCGGTCAGCTGGGCGTCCGATGCGGGCTCGCCGTTCAGCCGCGCCCGCTCGTTGAAGTGCAGCAGATGCGGCGACGTATACAGCCCCACCCGGTAGCCGCCCGCCAGCAGGATGCCTTCCAGCATGGCGCAGGTGGAGCCTTTGCCATTGGTGCCCGCCACCACGATGGTCGCGCAGTCAAGCTGCAGTCCCATGCGAGCTGCGACCTCCCGGACACGGTCCAGCCCAAGATCGATGGGTTTGGCGTGGATGGACTCCAGGTAGCTGAGCCAGCTCTCGAGAGAACTCGTTGCGTTCGGCGTCATGGTTCTCAGTCCTCGATACCGCGCGATGCCAGGTAGTCCTCGTAGTTGCCCTTGTAGTCGTTGAGTTCGCCGTCGGGCATGATCTCGATGACCCGCGTGGCCAGCCCAGAAACGAACTGGCGGTCATGGGAAACGAATATCAGCGTACCAGCATACTTCTCCAGGGCGAACTGCAGGGACTCGATGGACTCCATGTCAAGGTGGTTGGTGGGCTCGTCGAGCAGCAGCACGTTGTGCCGACCCAGCATCAGCCGGCCGAACATCATGCGGTTCTTCTCGCCGCCCGACAGCACCGAAGGCTTCTTGGGCAGATCGTCGCTGGAAAACAGCAGGCGGCCGAGCACCGAACGGATGGACTGGTCGTCGTCGCCCTCCTGCCGCCAGTAGGACATCCAGTCGAACAGATCCTCGCCCTTGTTGAACTCGCCCGATACGTCCTGGGCCATGTAACCGCGATCGGCGTTCTCCGACCACTTGATGGTGCCGGTGTCGGGATCGAGGTCGCCTGCCAGCATGCGCAGCAAGGTCGTCTTGCCCACGCCATTGGCGCCGATGATGGCGATCTTCTCGCCCGCCTCGACCATGGCCGAGTACTTCCTGATGACCGGAGCGTCGTACGTCTTGGCAATGCCCTCGACTTCGACCGCCAGGCGATGCATGACTTTCTTCTGCTCGAAGCGCATGTAGGGGCTCTGGCGCGACGACGGCTTGATCTGCACCATCTCGGACTTGATCTTGTCGACCTGCTTCAGGCGAGAGGTGGCCTGGCGCGCCTTGGACTTGTTGGCCGAGAAGCGACGCGCAAAATCCTGGAGTTCCTGGATGCGGTCCTTGGCCTTGGCGTTGGAGGCGAGCTGGCGTTCGCGCGCCTGGGCCGAGGCGAGCATGTATTCGTCGTAGTTGCCCGGATACAGGTTCAGCGTGCCATAGTCCAGGTCGGCCATATGGGTACAGACCGCGTTGAGGAAGTGACGGTCGTGGCTGATGATGATCATGGTCGAGCGGTACTGGTTCAGCACTCCCTCGAGCCAGCGGATCGTATTGATGTCCAGGTTGTTGGTCGGCTCGTCAAGCAGCAGCACGTCTGGATTGGAGAACAGCGCCTGTGCGAGCAGGACCCGCAGCTTCCAGCCCGGTGCGATCTCGCGCATGGGCAGCGAGTGCTGCTCGACCGGGAACTCCAGGCCCAGCAGCAGCTCGCCCGCGCGCGCTTCGGCCGTATAGCCGTCGTACTCGGCGAACTTGGCCTCGAGGTCGGCCGCGCGCATGTAATCCTCTTCCGAGGCGTCCGGATTGGCATAGATAGCGTCGCGCTCGGTCATGGCCTGCCACATTTCCTCGTGGCCCATTAGCACGACGTCCAGCACGCGAACGTCTTCGAAGGCGAACTGATCCTGGCGCAGCTTGCCCAAGCGAGTGTTGGGCTCGAGCGCGACGTTGCCGGAACTCGGCTCCAGGTCGCCACCGATGATCTTCATCAGCGTCGACTTGCCGCTGCCGTTGGCGCCGATGAGGCCGTAGCGGTTGCCCTCCCCGAACTTGACGGAGATGTTCTCGAAAAGGGGCTTGGGGCCGAACTGGATGGTGAGATTATTTGTGGAGATCACGGTGGCGACGGGCTCGCAGCAGAGATAAAACCAGCCATTCTACCAAGTGCCGCGATCCGGCGCGAACTGCGCCCCCCGAGGGTCCCCTGCCACCACCCCCGGAGTCACTTCATGTCGAAAACCTGGCGCAGATAGGCAAGATAGGCAGGATCGTCGCACATGGTCTTTTCCGGCGTGTCGGAGACCTTGGCCACCGGTTGGCCATTGCAGCGAACCATCTTCAGGACGATCTGCAGCGGCTGGCAGCCCACGTCGTTCGTCAGGTTCGTGCCGATGCCGAACGCGACCTGGCAACGTCCGAGAAAACGCTTGGCAAGATCGATGGCGAGCGGGAAGGTCAGGCTGTCCGAGAAGACCAGCGTCTTGGTACGCGGGTCGACGCGGTTCTCCCGATAGTGCTCGAGCATGCGCTCGCCCCAGACGAAGGGATCGCCGGAGTCATGGCGTGCACCGTCGAACAGCTTGCAGAAATACATGTCGAAGTCGCGCAGGAACGCCTCGAGCCCGTAGACGTCCGAAAGCGCAATGCCCAGATCGCCACGATACTCCCTGGCCCAGGTCTCCAAGGCAAAGATCTGGGAATCGCGCAGCCTCGGACCGAGCGACTGGCACGCCTGCAGGTACTCGTGCCCCATGGTGCCCAGGGGCTTGATGCCATATTGCATGGCGAAGTACACGTTGCTGGTGCCGGTGAAGTTCTGGCCCATGCGCGAGATCAGGGTCTCGAGCACTTCCTTGTGCCAGACCTTCGAGAAGCGACGCCGGCCACCGTAGTCGGCAATGCGGAACATTTCCAGCTCGGGATCGTTGCGCACCAGGTCGATCTTCTCCTGCAATCGCCTGCGCGCCTCATCCCAGTTCGGATTCTTGCAGGTGCTGCGGAAGTACACCTCGTTGATGATGGACAGCACCGGGATCTCGAACAGGATCGTATGCAGCCACGCTCCCTTGACGACCACCTCCAGCTCTCCAGGCACGACCGACGGCTCTATGGAGATGCAGTTTTCCGGCAGATGGAAAAGGCCGAGAAAGTCGATGAAATCGCTCTTGATGAACCTGAGGCTGCTGAGATAGCGCAGCTCGTCCTGGGTGAAGCGCAGCTGGCACAGGGCATGCACCTCGGCACGGATCTCGTCCAGGTAGGGCAGCATGTCGATGCCGGGTGTGCGGCACTTGTAGCGGTACTCTACCTGCGCGGCAGGAAAGTGGTGCAACACCACCTGCATCATGCTGAACTTGTACAGATCCGTGTCGAGCAGCGACGTAATGATCATGGCAGGCAGCCCCTGGCCGCAACGCTGGCAACCCTGTGGAGCATGTCAGGCACCTGCTGCAGCATTGGATGGATTGCTGCCATAGGCAGCCGACTCGGTACTGGCCGCGGCATACACATGCGCGGCCTCCGGAAACCGCCCTTCCGCCACTTCCTGGACAAAACGGCGCAGAGCCCGCTCGAGCACGCCGCCTGTCGCATCGTCCTCAGGCAGGTCGCGAGTGAAATCCTTCACGAAGCGTGCCGGCGACTTGGTCAGCCCCAGCATGTCGTGCATCACCAGGACCTGTCCGTCGCATGCCGGGCTGGCCCCGATGCCGATGGTGATCAGCGTGGTGGCATCGCAGACGCGGCGAGCCACGGGTTCGGGCACGCCTTCGATCACCATCATTGCCGCACCGGCC
>Ga0182742_1003156_pt1 | contig 16662 bp, 8 predicted proteins | sample eDN5th37CBELigMG_FD_128880 | JGI IMG/M metagenome (GOLD analysis project Ga0182742, IMG submission 128880) | Enriched Miracle-Growth compost microbial communities from Emeryville, California, USA - eDNA 5th pass 37_C BE-Lig MG (version 2)... ...
CTGGTGGGGGGGCTGACCGACGCCCGGCTCCCCTCGGCGGCCCGCCCCGAGCCGAGCCATCAGTCTTAATGAATTCGATTTGAGGCCCCGAACAAAACGTTGGAATTTTGTTGCCCGACGGTGGATAATTCGTTGAGATGTTGAAAGGCGGGGTGAATGGAGACTGACCGGCGCGATCCGACCAAAAGGAGACGTCGCGAGCCAGCGCGGTGGGCGGCCGAAATCGGGAGGCGTTCAAGCGATGGAAAGGGCGACCACGGATTTAACGCCGGAGCAGCCCCGGTCCGACTCACCGACCGACGTTTCCGGCGGTCGGGGCGGCATGGAAGGGGCGACCTCGGATTCAACGCCGGAACTGCCCCGATCCGACCCACCGGCCGATGTTTCCGGCGGTCAGGGTGGTGAGGAATGCTTGGGGGCGGCCGGCGGTTCGGGCATCTGCCCGATCTGTCACCGGCGCGTCTTCAGCAGCGCGGACACGGTGGGCGCCGAGGAGACCGAGGGCGTCCGACATGGCGAGGTCCCCGCGACGGTCGGCGATGTCGAGGCGACGTTCGACCAGGGCCACACGACCGAGCGGGGCACCCGGTTCGACCTCGTTCTCGACGACAAGACGGACGACGGCACGATCGATCTGTTGTTCCCCAACCGCGAGCAGGGCCGTCTGGGTCAGTGGGGCCCTTACGAGATTCAGCGCGAGTTGGGCCGCGGCGGCATGGGGATCGTCTTCAAGGGGTTCGATTTCGTCTTGCGCCGGATCGTCGCGATCAAGGTCATGAACCCCGCTCTGGCCACCGGCGCGCGCTCCCGGGCGCGGTTCGTTCGCGAATCGAGGGCGATGGCGGCGATCAGCCACCCGAACATCGTGGCGATTCACGCGGTCGACGAGCACCGGGGGATCCCGTACCTTGTCATGGAGTTCGTCGCCGGCGAAGGTCTCGACGAGCGGATCCGCCGGCTTGGCTCGCTGCCGGTCGCGGAGGTGCTCCGCGTCGGCGCCCAGATCGCCGACGGCCTGGAGGCCGCTCACGCCCAGGCGACCATCCACCGCGACATCAAGCCGGGCAACATCCTGTTGGGGCCCGGCGACCGCGTCAAGATCAGCGATTTCGGCCTGGCGCTGGTGGTGCTTGAAAATTCCGACCTCACGCCCGCGGAGCACTTGCTGGGCACTCCCTCGTACATGGCGCCCGAGCAGATCGGCGGGCGGGGCACCGACACGCGGGCCGACCTGTACAGTTTGGGATGCGTGATCCACGCGATGGCGACGGGGCGACCGCCGTTTGGGGGCAAGAACGTCGTCGACATCGCCCGCCGGGTTTGCGACGAGACGCCCCGTCGAATCGACGAGATCAATCCGGACATCCCCCGACCGCTGGCGGATCTGGTGCGCAAGCTCCTGGAGAAGGACCCCAACGCCCGCGTTCAGACCGCGGCGGAAATCGCCGCGGCGCTGCGGGGCATGCTCGGGGGACGGGAGCTGGAGGCCCTGAGCTCCGCGCTCCCCGCGTCGCGGCGAGGGAAACGAACCACCCGAAGGCGGCCGCGTCGCCTGCGGGTCTGGGCGGTTGGAGGTCTCTTGGGGGCCATGGCGATGCTGCTCGCGTCGTGGCGGCTCCCGTGGCCGCGCCCCTGGCCGTCGACGTTCGGGCTCTTGTCGCAGTCCGCGGTTGTTGGCCCGGAGTCGTCCACTATTGTGGCGCCCGAGCCGCCGTCCGCGGCTGTGGACACGGAGCCGTCGCCCGCGGATCCGGATCGTTGGTCGCCGCCCGTGGTGGCGGACCCGTCCTCGCTCCCACTTCCGGACCCGTCCACGACCCCGATGCGGCTGGTGGTCTCAGTCAACTCGCCGGCCCATTTCACGAGCCTGACCAAGGCGATCGCGTACGCCACTCCCGGCTCGACCATCAACGTGATGGAGGGCGAGTATCAGGGACCAATTCTGATCCATGACTCGGATCGGCTGCGCGGCCTGACCATTGAGGCGGACATGGGAGCGGTCGTCAAGGGACCGCTCGGCGAGGACGTCAGCGTGATGGATATCACAGACACGCCGAACGTCGTGATTCGGGGGCTAACGATTCGATCCTCCACGATTCTTCAGCATGGGCTCCGGTTGCTCGACGACGTTTCCGGAGTGCTCCTCGAACGGGTTCGGCTTGAACAGGTCGAAGGCGGGAAGGCCGCGATCATCCACGTGGCCCCCGGGGCCCATGGGACCCCCGAGGCGCCGGCCCGGCTCCGGAACCTTGACGTGGACGTCCGAGGGTTGGGCATCGTCCTGGGATCCTCCAACAAATCCCAAACAGTTTCCAATATCCACATTGAGAATTGTTGGATCCACGGGCCCGGGGATGGCACGGGCTCTCCCCTCGTCCTGGAAACGTCGGTTCGCGACACGGTCATCAGCGGCAACATCATTGAGGGGGGAGATAACGGAATCAGCATGGCGCTGACCGACTTCCAGAAGCCCGCCCGGCTCGAGGTGCGCAACAACACGGTTCGTAAGTGCAAGTCCTGGATCAACCTGGGTTATACCGACGGCAGGCTCACGGGGGTCGACATCACCCGCAACTTGGTCGTCGACTGCGAGTTGGTCACGACCCGGATACCCGACCTCGAGATCGTCGGGCCAATTTGGTTTCGGGAGAACGTCTGGTGGACGCGGGACGCCGATAACGTGGGCCTCGTCGCGCGGAAGGTCGACCCGGCGCAATTGCTATCCACCGACCCGCGAAGCCCGGACTATCTCCGTCCCGCGGACCCGGCGAGCGTAACCGTCAAGGACGAGGCGACCGGCAAGCCCGTTTTCGCGGGGGCGGTCGACCCCCAGCCCGACTCGTCGAATGAGGAGGTCCAGGGTCCCCCCGTTTGTAGACGTGATCGGATCGTTTGGCGTTTCCCCCTTTCGGCTCGCCGCGGAGCTCCCTTGAATGTCAGTAATCTTCGCCCAATCGTCTCCCGATGAGAATCTCGCCCCCGTTTCGTTGTCGTCGGGACCCCGTCCGCGGGGCGACGGAGTCGGGCCGTTGGCCGTCGCGCGGTTCGCCGCGCCAGGTTCCGAGAACGAGGCGCGGCCGTTGCGGATGGTCCACGTTGGTCCCTCGCTGATGCGGGCGGGGGTGGAGGTTTGGCTGAAGGGTCTGTCGCGGTTTCTCAATCCCGACCGGCTCGTTCTGTCTCGCTGCCTGGTCACGCACGCGGATCTTTTTGACCCCGAGTTCGCCGCCGAGTTGCCGATGCCGTGCGAGGTCGCCGGGCGCGAGAGCGTGCGCGAGGCCGTCGCCGACTGCGACGTTCTGATGTTCTGGGGGCCCGGCGAGTTGGGCCGGTGGCTGGAGGACCATCCGCCCCGGCTGGGACTGTTCGTCGCCCACGGCGAGGGAAACTACACCCGACGGATGCTGGAGGCGTGCCGTCCGGCGGTCGATCACGTGGCGGCCGTCAGCCGCCGGGTCCGGGAGCGGGTCGCCGCCGATTTTCCCGCCACGGTCATCCCCAACGGGGTCGACCTGACGCACCTTTGCCGGAGCCTTCCGCGCGAGGAGGCCCGCGGCCGGTTCGGGTTCGGTCCCGACGATTTCGTGCTCGGCTGCGTGGGGCGGTTCTCGCCCGAAAAGCAAGTTCATCGGCTCATCGAAGCCGCGGCGGAGCTACCGCCTCACTTCAAGGTTCTGCTGGTGGGCTGGGGACCGCTGCGCCCCCAGTTGCTCGACCTGGCGAACCGCCTCATCCCCGGCCGGTTCGCCCTGACCCTGGGGAAGGAGTGTTTTGGCGACTACTACGAGGCCATCGACGCGCTCTGCATGGTCTCCATCGAGGAGGGCTACCCGCTCGTGGTCCCCGAGGCCATGTTGTGCGGCCGGCCGGTCATCGCCACGGAGGTCGGCGCCGTCCCCGACCTGATCGTCGACCGGATCAACGGCCTGATCGTCTCGGGTACCGCCGAGTCGATCCGCGAGGCGGCCCTGCTCTTGCAACGCCACCCCGAATGGGCGCGCGGCCTGGCCGCCGAGGCCAAACAGACCGCCGACCGGCAAGGCCACGCCCGGCGCATGGCCCAGGACTACGAGGACCTGATTCTCAGCCTCTGGCGCGGAAAGCGCGCCCGGCGCAACGGCAAGGTCGAGACCGTTCTCCAATAACCACACCGCGCGAATGAGCCGGAGCGGCCCGGCGCCAACCGGCTCGCCAAGACCGAGCAAGCCCCCTGGGCGCGAGACCCGATCGGGGATCGCCGGATCGTTTTCCCGCCTCGATGTGGTGGGCTGGGGTATTGGCGGGGCTCGCAGCGCCTCGCCAACCCATGTCCCGCCCCTCCGCTGCGGCGACTCTCGCCGACCGCGAGGATCGCGGATTAAGAATTCTTCAGCTTACGCTTTTCGGATTCGGGCTCGCTCCCTACACTTCCTATATGTGAGCGCTCCGAGCGCGCGTGGTTGGGGTCGTTGGGGAGTCGGCGCGCGTCGGGACGGAGCGGGCGGGCTGGTCCGTCGCGGTCATCGACGCGCCTTTCGGAGCGAGCAAAACCCTCATGGTCCGCGCGCTGATTTCCTGGAGCCTGCACAACCGCATTATCGTGTTGTTGGGCGCGGTCCTTTTGATCGCCGTCGGCATCCACTCGGCGCGGCATTTGAACGTCGAGGCGTATCCCGACCCGACGCCTCCGCTGGTGGAGGTCATCACGCAGAACCCGGGGGCGAGCCCCGAGGAGATGGAGCGGCTGATCGGCATCCCGCTGGAGACGGCCTTGAACGGGATGCCGGGCCTGCAATTCCTGCGCAGCACCTCGCTGGCGGGGCTCAACGACATCAAGTGCCAGTTTGACTACGACGTCGATTACTGGGAGGCGCGCCAGGAGGTCATCAACCGGATCGGCATGGTTGACGACCTTCCCGAGGGGGTTAGCCCCGCGCTCTCCCCCTGGAGCCCCACCGGCGAGATTGTCCGCTATGTGCTGGAGGGGCCCGGCTACACGCTCGACCAGCTCAAGACGGTTCAGGACTGGGTCTTGGAGCGGCAGTTCCGCACCGTCCCCGGGGTGATCGACGTAACCGGCTTCGGCGGCAAGGTCAAGCAATATCAGGTCTTGCTCGACGGCCAGTTGATGCGGCGGTACGACGTGACCCTGCAGATGATCGTCGACGCGATCCGCGACTCCAACGCCAACGTCGGCGGCGACATCCTGCCGCTGGGCGCCCAGGCGCACAACGTCCGAGCGGTGGGCTATCTGGGCGACGGGATTGACCCGCTCGACCCGGTCAACGCCGACCGGGCCTACGCCCTCGAGCTCGACAAGCTGGAGGACCTGCGCGACGTCATCGTCACCACCCACAACGACGTGCCCGTTTACGTCAGGCAACTGGCCTCGGCGGTCGTCGGATACCAGCCCCGGCTGGGGGTGGTCGGCCGCGACGATGAGAACGAGGTCGTCATGGGCATCGTCCTCATGCGCAAATACGAGAAGTCGGTCACGACCTCCAACGCCGTCTTGGAGAAAATCGAGGCCCTCAACAACGGCGGTCTGCTCCCCAAGGGGATGCGGCTGAAGGTCTTCAACCAGCGCACCGAGCTGGTTCACGTCACCACCCACAACGTGTTGCACAACATGGTGGTGGGGATGGGCCTGGTGATCGTCATCTTGTTCATCTTTCTGGGCCACTTGACCAGCGCCGGGATCGTGGCCTTCATTATTCCGATGGCGATCCTGTTCTCGATCTCGGTGTTGTACTTCCAGGACAAGTCGGCCAACCTGCTGTCGATCGGGGCAATCGACTTCGGAATCATCGTCGACAGCTCGGTCATCATCGTCGAGAACATCTACCGCCACCTCACGGCCAAGGAGGCGGATCGAAGCCGGTCGCTGATCGACCGGATCGCCGACGCCTCGCACGAGATCGAGCGGGCCTTGTTCTTCTCGACCCTCATCATCGTCTGCGCGTTCATCCCGCTGTTTTCGATGACCGGGCCGGAGGGGGCGTTGTTTGGGCCGATGGCCAACACCTACGCCTTCGCGATCCTGGGCGCGCTGATCATGGCGGTGACGCTGACGCCGGTGCTCTGCTCGTTGCTCTTCCACAACGACATGAAGGAGAGCGAGACGTTCGTCGACCGGATCATGAAGAAGCGCTATCTGGCGATGTTGAACCGAGTCCTGAATTATCGTCGGCTGGCGCTCGTGGTGATGGCGGGGCTTTTGGGGTTCACGGCCTGGCTGGTCCCCCATCTCGGCGGCGAGTTCATGCCTCAGCTTGAGGAGGGGAACCTCTGGATCCGGGCGGTCCTGCCGCGCACCGTCACCTTGAACGAGGCGGCTCGGATGGCGCCGCGGATCCGGGCGGTCATCGGCGAGACCCCCGAGATTCGCGGCGTGATGTCGCACGTCGGCCGTCCCGACGACGGCACCGACGTGACCAGCTTCTTCAACATCGAATTCAACGCCCCCTTGATCCCGATGGAGCAGTGGCGGCGCAAGCCCATCACCATCCTGGGCCACAAGATCTGGGACCGGCCCATCACCCGCGAGGAGATCGAGGCGGAAATGCGGGAGCGGTTCGCCGCCTTCCCGGGCGTCGACTTCAACTTTTCGCAGTTGATCCGCGACAACGTCGAAGAGGCGCTTTCGGGCGTCAAGGGGGCCAACTCCATCAAGCTCTTCGGCAATGATTTGCATGTTTTGGAGGAGTCGGGCCAGCGCGTCGCCGAGATCCTCAACAAGGTTCCCGGAGTCACCGGCGCGGCGCTCTTCCACATCATCGGCCAGCCCAACTTCGAGATCACCATCGACCGCCAAGAGTGCGCCCGCTACGGCGTGAGCGTCGCCGACGTCGAAGAGGTGGTTCAGGTGGCCGTTGGCGGCCGGGCCTTCACCCAGATGGTCGAGGGGGAAAAGCGGTTCGACATCGTTTTGCGACTGCCCAAGGACCAGCGCGACGACCCGGAGGTCATCGGCCGGATCCCCGTCGACATCCCCGGCCGCGAGGGCAAGCCCGGCGCGCGCGTTCCCCTCCGGCAACTGGTCAAGATCGACCCCCACAAGCCGGGCGCTTCGTATGTGTATCGCGAGAACAACCGCCGCTACATCCCCATCAAGTTCGCCGTCGAGGGGCGCGACCTCGCCTCGACGATCCGCGACGCCCAAAGCCGGGTCGACGATCCCGACACCGGCGCCAAGCTGCCCCCGGGCTACGAGGTCGTTTGGGCCGGCGAGTTCGACCAGATGCAGCAGGCCAACGCCCGGTTGATGTGGATGGTCCCCCTGTCGATCCTGCTGATCATGACGCTGCTGTACGTGGCCTTCAATTCGCTTAAGGACTCGCTTCTGGTCATGGCCAACGTGCTGGCGGCCACGATGGGGGGCGTCTGGGCCTTGAAGCTGACCGGGACGCCGTTTTCGATCTCGGCGGCGGTTGGCTTCGTGTCGATCTTCGGCGTCGCCGTGCAGGATGGCGTGATCCTGATCTCGTACTTCAACCAGATGCGCTCCTCGGGGCTCTCGGTGCGCGAGTCGGTGATGCGGGGCGCCGAGTTGCGGGTCCGCCCGGTGGTGATGACCTCGCTGACGGCGGCCCTTGGGCTCCTGCCCGCAGCGCTGGCCACCTCGATCGGCTCGCAGGCCCAACGGCCGCTGGCGATCGTTGTGGTGGGGGGGATGCTGGTGACGCTGCTTTTGACCCGCTACTTGATGCCGGTGCTTTACAGCTACTTCCCCGCGCCGGCGGGAACCTCCCTCAGCGCCGAGGATCTGATCGAGGGCTCGCACTACAGCGACGCCTACTTCGGTCACCCCGACATCGCCCATCACACGAGGACCCCCTCATGAGAATCGGCTGGAAAATTCCGCTGGCGCTGCTGATCGTCGCGGTCGCGGGTGGATGGCTGGCCGCCGACCGCCGAAGCCGCGAGCGGCTCGTCTCGACCTGGGACCTGGTCACGGGCGGGGCGAAATCCAAGCAGCCGCTCCCCTCCAAGGAGTGGGTCGACGGCTTGCGCGACTCCCTCGGGCAACCGCCTCCCACCGGGTGGCTGGAGCTTTCCGAGGCCCAGATCAAGGGGGTCGGCCTCAAGACGATCGCGGTCAAGGAGCACGCCGAGCCGATCATCCTCCGCCTGCCGGGCATCACCGACTACGACCCCGCCACGCTCACCCTGGTCCGCCCGGTCCTCGACTGCCGGATTGAAAAGGTGCTGGTCAACGTGGGCACCGCGGTCAAGGTGGACGATCCTTTGCTCGAAGTCTTCAGCACCGAGCTGGCCCAGGCCCGCAGCGATTACGAGACGGCTGTTAGCCAGTGGACGCGCGACAAGAAGGTGCTCGACTACAAGGCCCCCCTGGCCCAAAGCGAGACGATCCCGCGCAAGGAGTTGATCGAGATCGAAAACGACGAGGCCAAAAGCCGCCTCCAAATGAAGCTGGCCCGCGACAAGCTCTTGATCTACGGCCTGACCGACAAGGAGATCGACGCAACGCCCGGCGACGGCATCGACAAGGCCCGGATGACCCTCCGATCGCGGGCTGAGGGCGTCGTCATCAAGCGGACGGTGGTGGCGGGCAACTACTACGACGCCAAGGACGAGTTGATGCAGATCGCCCCGCTCGATCATCTGCTGGTCCGCGGCAGCGTCAGCGAACTCGACGCCGACAAGGTCGAGGTCGGCCAGACCCTCCACGTCGTCTTCCCCTACTCCGACCAGACGCTCGCGGCCCGCGTCGCCTATATCGACAAGGCCATCGACCCGGGCACGCGGGCGGCCAGCTTCCGCGCCCTGATCCCCAACCCCGACCAGCGGTTCAAGGCCGGCATGTTCGTCCGAATCCTGCTGGAGATTCCCCCGACGACGGGCGAGACCATCGTCCCCCGCGAGTCGGTGGTCTCGGTGGACCGGCTGTTCTTCGTCTTCGTTAAGAAGCCGGGAACCGACGGCCAATTCGAGCGCCGGAAGATCTTCGTCGGCCGGGAGAGCAGCGACTGGGTGATCGTGGCTCCGCCCACCGACGAGCATCGGGGGCTCGCCGCCGGCGAGGAGGTCGCCACCACCGCCAGCCTGATCCTTGAGCAAATGTACGAGACCCAACTCGTCGCCTCCGGCGCGACCTCCCACGAGCGCCCGCGCGACGACGAGGTCTTCGGCAAGCCCTCCCGTCCCGTCAACATCAAGACGCGCTGAGACGCGGTGATCGTCTTCAGTTGCGCCGGCGGTCGGTCGATCTACTCTAGTGGTTCGTTGCATCGGATGCCGGGGTCGGATTCGGATCCTTGAGAGCCGAGCCGGCGCTGAGCGTGGGGCTCGGCGAAAGCCTCGCCCCGCCAAGATCGGCCGCGATGAGCCGCTCGGCGCCGCTTGCGTCCGTTGGAGCGGATCGGCGGCGCGGGGATGTTCGGGGGGATGGATTCCCCCGATACCGGCCGCGGCGCTGGAGCGTTCGCGGAGCGCCGGCCAAGGAGGGATCGTCCGGAGCCATGTTGCGATTCTCGGCGACGACCGCTTCGGCCGGCCGGCTGGCGGTCTTGATTCTGTGCGCGACGGTCCCCGTCGCGGCCCAAACGCCCGGCGAGGACGAGCCGTTCGTCTTCCCCAGGGGAGGGGTCGACTCGACGTTGGGCAGGCAGCCGGGAAGCGGCGGGGGCTCGCCCGGCAACGCGCCGGTGACCGGTCAAATCCTGGGGGGCAGACCGTCGCCCTCGACGCCCAAGGGGATTCCGACCTCCGCCACTTCGATCAACCCAATCGCGCCGACGGTCCAGCAAGCGCCGATCAGAGCCCCGGGGGCCGAGCCGATCTCCGCCGAGTCGGTCCCGCTGTTTGGCCCGCTGACCATCCCCGAGGGGGCCGAGCCCGATGGCCCTCCCGACGGCCTGACGCTCGACCAGGCCATCTCCACCACCCTCCAGCGCAGCCTCGACATGCGGGCCAAGTATTACGAGATCCCCCAGGCCCGGGCCGACACGCTTCAGGCCAGTCTGCGGGCCAACCCGGTCTTCTACGCCGACGCGCAGCTCGTCCCCTACGGGCAGTTCAACCGCGCCGTCACGGGTGGGCCGACCCAGTACGACGTCAACATTACCTTTCCGGTCGACTACACCCGCAAGCGTCGAGCGCGAACAATCGTCGGCCTCCGCGCCGAGCGGGTGCTCGAAGCCCAGTATCAAGAGGCCGTCCGCCAGCGGATCGACGACGTCTACGACGCGTTCGTCCTCGGCGCCCTGGCCTCCCGGCAGACGGTTCGCTACGCCCAATCGAGCGTCAAGGGACTGGAAAGCCTCGTCGAACGCACCGAGCAACTCCACCAGCAGGGGGGCGTCTCCCTGGGACAGCTGAACCGGGCCAGAAACCAGCTGCGAACCGCCCAGCTCGGCCTGATCGACGCCCAGGCCGCCTTCCGCAAGGCCAAGCTCGACCTGGGATCGCTGATGAACCTCGACCGCTCCGAGATCCAGGCGCTGACCCTCCGGGGCTCGATCCAGCTGGAGGCCCCCCCGCCTCCTCCCGCCGACGAGCTGATCCGCGTCGCCCTGGAGGAGCGGCCCGACGTCCTCTCGTACCGGCTCGGCCAGCGCCGCGCCGAGGCCGACGTTCAGCTCGCCCGCGCCAACAGATATAACGATATTTATGTGCTCTATCAGCCCTACACGTTCCAGAACAACGCCCCCTTCGGCCTGAAAAGCGCCTATTCGTGGGCCCTGGGCGTGACCGTCCCTCTGCCGGTGTACAACCGCAACCAGGGGGGCGTTCAGCGCGCGGTCCTCAACGTCGATCAGACCAAGACCGAACTGGCCGACCTGGAGCGGCGGGTCGTTTTGGAGGTCGAGCGGGCGCTTGAGGAATACAACGTCACCCGCCACGAAGTCGAGGAGCTGCGCCGAACGATCGTGCCGACGGCCCGGCAGGTTCAGGGCGAGGCCCGCCGGCTCTACCTCGCGGGGGAAACCAGCGTCGTCGACTACATCAACGCGCAGCTTGAGTTCAACCAGGTGGCCAAGCAATATCTCGACACCTCGATCCGCCACCGCCGGGCCATGCTCGAACTGAACACGGTGACGGGCAAACGGATCATGCCCTGAGCCCGCCGCGTCGTGAAGCCCACGGCTCCCACGCCCCCGAAACCCGACGGAGAGGAACCGATGTCGCGTCGCAAGTCTCGCAATTGGACCCCCGCGCTTGAGGTGGTCGAACCGCGCCAGCTTCTCTCCCTGGTGACCAACATCCTGATGAGCAAGCATCAGGACGCCGCCAACGCGATGAGGCTCCGCGCCGCCGCGGCCCACCCCGCGCTCTTCGGTGGCCCAACCGGTTTCGTCCCCACCCGCGCGTCGATCGCCCTCCCCGAAAATCAGGGGCCCCAGGGGACGAACCTGCTGCTCGCGCCCGAAGGCGAGATGACCACCCAGCAGTTCCGCCGCTCGCTCTTTCAAGCGGCGTTCGTCGGCCCCTACACCCTGGGTCCGGGACGGTTCGACACCGAGGCGACGCAACTCTCGATCCGAGGGGCGGGGCGCACCACCGACATGCTCCACGCCGACATTCAGATCGGCCTGATCGTCGCCGCCGACCCCACCGTCCAGAACAGCGGCGCCAGCGTGATCTACGATCGCAACATCAACTCCAACAGCGCCCTGGGCTTCAACCTGGCCTCCCCGCGCTCCGACGTCGACTCCCAGGGCCGCCCCAACCGCGTCACGACCGTCACCCTGGACGCCAACACCAGCTCCGGCGCCTATGTGGAGGGCTACGCGCAAGGGGTTATGGAGATTCGCTACGTCCCCAACGGCCGGCGCACTCCCAGAGGATTCGAACAAGGAACCGCCTACGTGAAGATCCAGGCCCAAATCTACGCCCCCCGAATCGCGTCGATCGAACGCAACGCCGACCTGAACCCCTGAGACGGAAAAGCGGCCCGCGCCTCGACTTGTTTGGAGTTCGCGGATTAAGCGGGCTCGAAAAACAGGCGAAAATAAAAAAATCTGGATACACACGAAGAGTTCGCTTATCCTGAGGTTGTTCAGTTCTTATAAGCTCGAACGCGCGGCTCGCGGCGCGCGACGAGTCGCCTGATGCGGCGGATTCCGTCCCTCCCCCTGAGTCGACATCTTGAAAGGCGACGCGCCATGGCGGACAAAGCGGCTCTGTTCGGAGTCAACGAATATAAGAACGTCTCCTCTCTTCGCGGGTGCGTCAACGACGTTGAGGACATGAAGGCCCTGTTGACGGAGGTCTTCGGCTTCGACCCCCGGAACGTTAAGACATTCGTTGACGGCGACGTGACCAAGGCCGAAGTCCAACGTCAGATGAAGTGGCTGTTCCGCGGCGCGTCGGAAGGCGACCGGGTCGTCCTCCACCTCTCGAGCCACGGCTCGAACGTCGCGGACAAGGATGGTGACGAGCCCGACGGCCAGGACGAAATCTTCTGTATGCACGACATGGATTTCGACGATCCCGGCTCGTACCTCCTGGACGACGATCTGCGCGAGTGGACCGAGGAGCTTCCCGAGGGCGTCCAGTTGCTGGTGGTCCTGGACACCTGCCACTCGGGGACGGGAACCCGCCTGCTCCTCTCGCGCGACGCCCTGAACGCGCCGCCAACGCTGGTTGAGGTCGAGTCGACCCTCAAGCGGGCGATGACCGCCTCCGGAGACGGCGAGCGGGGGATCGACGCGGCCACCCGGGCCCTGCGGCTGGACGGCCCCGAACTGGTCCGCGCGCGGTACGTCGAGCCTCCCCCGGAGGTGCAAGCCGAGATCGCCGCGGCGCGCGCCAAGGCGGCCAAGTCGAGGAGGCGCGGGCTCGTCAAGGCGCCGCTCAACCATGTGTTGCTCGCCGCCTGCCGCGACGATCAAACGGCGGCCGACGCCACCATCAACGGCCGGCCCTGTGGCGCGTTCACCCACAACCTCTGCCAGACGATCCGGGCCGACGGCGTCGGCGTGTCGCGGCGGACGCTGATCGACCAGGTGGCGAAGGCGCTGGCCGACGGCCATTTCAACCAGGTGCCCCAGCTTGAGGCAAAGGACGGCGACATCCCGCTCTTCGAGGACGCGACTCCTCAGGCTCCGACGGGCGCCGCAACTCTCCCGGCCACCGCCACCGGCGGCTCCAGCCCGAAGGCGTCCGGCGAGGCGGTCGACGCCCTGGAATTGCTGGCGAGGATCGTCGGCGACGGCTCGGCGCTGGACGCCCAAGCCCGGAGCCGGGCCCTGGATGTCTATTCCCGGATCGTCCCCGCGGCGCCCGGGGCGCTGGCGATTGGGCGAGGCGCGCCCCCGCGGGTCCTGATCACGGTTCACGGGATCTGTCGGCACGACGCCGGATACTCGAATCCCTGGTGGGACGCGCTGCGCCCGTACACGAATGTTTATGGCCAGGGTGGACTTGGCGAGACGCGCTTCGAGGTCCTTTGGAGCCAACTGGTCAACCAGCGCGGGATCGCCCACCGCGGGCTTCGCGAGCTTCGCGACCCGGACGAGATCGACCAGGCGGCCTTCGCCGCCAGCGTCCGGGCCGTGCTTGAGGAGCGGACGGTGTCCGAGGCCCTGGCCCAGGACCCCTCGCCGGCCGCGGCCCGAGACGTGGCCGCGCTGACTCGTGAGGGGCAACGGGCTCTGAGCATCCCCGGCATCAATTGCGTTGACGATTTCGCCGTTTATATGTTCAACGACTCGGTTCGCGCCGCCGTGATCGCCTGCTTCACGGACGTGGTCGGGAGGCATCTGCGGGACGGCTCCGCGATCGACATCATCAGCCATAGCTGGGGCACGGTCGTCGCGTATGAGGGGCTTCGCGAGTTGGAATCGACGTTCTCGACCCCCTTGATCCACAACTTCTTCACGGTCGGCTCGGCGCTGTCGTTGTTCCCGGTGAGGTGGCGGCTCCGCTCGGCGAACCGGGACGGCCGCAAGCCGCGGAACGTCCGTCGTTGGATCAACCTCGACGCCCAGGGCGACCCGGTCGGCGGGCCGTTGAAGGGCCAGCCGTTTCAGGTCGACGAGGAGGACCTGGACCTGCCCAGCATGGGCTGCGGCCGATTCGACGCCAGTTGCGCTCATTCCTCCTACTTCAAGCTGGACAACGTGAGGGTCAACCGCGACATCTTCGCCCGGAACATCAACGCCGGCTGATCGTCGACGATCGTCGGGGAGGGCCGGTCGCGACCGGCCGCGCCTTCCCGACGCGACGGACTTGTTTTCCGGAGTGGCCGTTTGATGAAACGTTCTCCGCCCGAGGAACCCCAGCCGCCGCCGGAGGCGACGCCCGCGGCTTCGGAGCGCGTGCCGCCGCGCCGGTTGGCCACGACGCCGGATCGGCGGCGCCTCCAGGTCTTCGCCTTCGACCCGCTGCTCAGCGCCCGAATCGAAACCTTGGGCGTCAACCAGATCGTCGTCTCGGTCCCCTGGGACAAATCGCTCGCGCCGGGGCCGGTGGGGGAGTATCTGGAGGTCATCGACCATGACCCGGCCGGGGAGTGCTGCTACGCCCCGGTCAATCTGAACGATCCACATTTGCTGGCGACCGACGGCCTGGCGCCGTCGGAGGGCAACCCCGGGTTCCATCAACAGATGGTCTACGCCGTGGCGATGACCACGATCCGCAACTTTGAGCTGGCGCTGGGCCGCAAGGCGCTCTGGCGGCCGAGGCAACCGGACGAACTTGGGCGGGAGGACGACCGGGAGGAGTATGTCAAGCGACTCCGGATTTACCCCCACGCCCTGAGGGAGGCCAACGCGTATTACAGCCCGGCCAAACGCGCTTTGCTTTTCGGCTACTTCCCGGCGTCGACCACCGCGCCGGGGCGGAACCTTCCCGGCGGGACCGTGTTCACCTGCCTTTCTCACGACATCATCGCCCACGAGACGACCCACGCGCTGCTCGACGGCATGCACGGGCGGTTTCTCGAGCCGAGCAACCCCGACGTCCTGGCCTTCCACGAGGCGTTCGCCGACGTGGTGGCCTTGCTTCAGCACTTCAGCTTCCCGGGCGTGCTTCGCCATCAGATCGCCAGGACGCGCGGAGACCTCGCCTCGCAGAACCTGCTGGGCCAGCTCGCGCGGCAGTTCGGCGAGGCGATCGGCCATTACGGGGCGCTCCGCGACGCGATCGGCCGGACCGACCCGGAGACGGGGGAGTGGAGGCCGGCCCAGCCCGATCCGGCCGCGTATCGGACGACGTTCGAGCCTCACGCCCGCGGGGCGATCCTGGTGGCGGCGGTCTTCGACGCCTTCCTGACCATCTACAAGTCTCGAATCGCCGATCTGCTGCGGATCGCCACCGGAGGGACGGGCGTCTTGCCCGACGGCGAGTTGCACCCCGACCTGGTCACCCGGCTGGCGGGCGAGGCGGCCAAGTCGGCCCAGCACGTCCTGACCATGTGCATCCGGGCGCTTGATTACTGCCCCCCCGTCGATCTGGCGTTCGGCGAGTACCTCCGCGCCCTGGTCACCGCCGACACCGAGTTGGTCCGCCATGACGACCGCGGCTACCGCGTCGCCATGATCGAGGCGTTCCGCCGCCGCGGCCTGTATCCCGACGACGTGCGCAGCCTCGCGCCCGACAGCCTGCTTTGGAGGGGCGTTGACGAGAACCCCGACGCTCCGGATCGCCCATCGCCCTTCGGCCCCCGTCGGGAATCGCCGGTGGTTCGGGCCAACCGCTGGAACCTCTCGGCCGGTCGGGAACGGATGTTCCACTACGCCAGGGAGCTTCGCATCGAATTTCACCGCTGGATCGAGCGGCTCCGCCGAACTGGCGACCCAACCGCCCTTGGCGATCTGGTGGGTCTGGCCCTGGATGACAAGGCTCCGAGAAGCATCGACCGCGATGAGCGGGGCCGCCCCAAGTTCGAGGTCCACGCCGTTTACCCGGCGCGGCGGGTCGGGCCGGACGGCCAGCTTGTCATGAACCTCGTCGTCGAGTTGACCCAGAAGCGAAAGGGATTCCTTGACCCGGATCGGCAGGCGCGGGTGGATCGCGGGCTCGACGCCGGCGCGATCGCCGACTTCGATTTCCGAGGCGGCTCGACGCTCGTCTTCGACCTGGAAACGGCCGAGCCGCGCTACATCATCCGCAAGGGCGTCTTGTCGGATTACCGCCTCCGCTGTCATCGCGAGCATCTCGTGAACTTCGGCTGGGTCTCGTTGCGGGCGACCTATTTCGGCAACGACGACGACGGCGAGCCCTTCGCCCTGCTGCATCGCGACGACTAAGTCCCCGGAGCTTCCCCGATGCCCCGAACAATCCCGCCGAATTCCGCCCGGGTCCGGATGTATCGCCAGGGCCTTGGCGACTGCCTCCTCGTCACCTTGCCGGGCGAGTCGGGGCGATCCTTTCAGATGCTCATCGACTGCGGCCTGCATATGGGCGCCCCCAACGAGGCCGAGGTGATGGAGCGGGTGGCCCGCGATGTCGCGGCGACGACGGGGGGGCGGCTCGACGTGGTCGTCGTCAGCCACGACCATTGGAGCCAGGTCTCGGGCTTTCACCTGGCGCGCCGGGTGTTTGACGACATCGTCATCGGCGAGGTCTGGTTCGGGTGGGTGGAGGACCCGGCCGACCCCCACGCCGCGAGCTTCGCCGTCGGCCGCGATCGTGAGTTGCGGGGGTTGCGGACGCTGGCCAACCGGCTCGCCCACGCCTCCCCGGGCGACAACAAGGAGAGGTCGATGACGGCGC
>Ga0182742_1003157_pt1 | contig 16656 bp, 3 predicted proteins | sample eDN5th37CBELigMG_FD_128880 | JGI IMG/M metagenome (GOLD analysis project Ga0182742, IMG submission 128880) | Enriched Miracle-Growth compost microbial communities from Emeryville, California, USA - eDNA 5th pass 37_C BE-Lig MG (version 2)... ...
ACGTGTTCTATAGGGTTCAGGTCTGGGCTTTGAGGTGGGAAGTCTTCAATAAATTCGACATTATTATCATAAAAAAAATCAAAGACATCTCCAGCAGTGTGAACTGAAGCCCCATCCTGAAGAAAGATAAAGTTTCTATCGCATGGAAGGTTTCGATCCAGCAATTCAATATAATCTGCTGCTTTCATGTTGTCTCTAATCCACACCAGATTTCCTGTTCCTTGATAATCAATCCAGCCCCAAACCATAAGCTTTGGAGGATATTTCGTTTTTTTGTTTGCCTTTTTAGATTGCATTCTCGAGGTTTTTCGTCTCCATATTATTGAACGGTAGCCAAGTTCGTCCATTTTAAAGTAAGCTTCATCAGAAAATCGTACTCTTCTCCACCAGTTAACAGACTTATTCATATAGATTAGAGCGAAGTTGTATCTCTTCTTCTTCATTGAGGAGTCTAGGGCTGGTTTGGTAGAAGTCCGATACTTTTAACTGAGTTGAAGCCTCCCTTAAACTTGTGTTGTTGGATTTGCTGAAAATTCTGCCAACCAGTCTTTGTTCTCTGTCTGTAAGTGCAAGCTTGCTCCCATTGTATTTACGCCTGTCCTCAATTTCCTCTGTTTCTTGATATTGATCTCTATATTTGAAGTACTGGGACTACAATTATAAGAATTTGCAATCTCCCTGATAGTATAGAGGGGCTCTCCATCTTCGTTGAGTGCGAGGGCCTTGGCAGCTATCTCATACCGCTTGGGGTTCATATTGATGTTAGCTTAGTTGTTGGACAAAATCTTAAAATTAGTTTATTAATTTCAAAAAGTTCGAGAATCATTTGAACATACTGTATAAGCTTCCAATATCTAGATTGGACGACCTTGATTTCTTTAACTTTTGTTTTTCATTATATTACCAACATATAAATTGAACCTCCTTTTTAGAAACTATTTACTTATTTCATTTTTGAAATATATAAAGTTAAAATAATGACTATGTTTTGCTCAGACTTTGGTTTCCACCTGGCAACTCCGCTCCTCCTTAATCAGTAAGTAGTTTTATCGCTGAAAAATACTTTTTGTCAATTTTGTTTTAGGTTTCAGATGCTCATTTTTCTCAAAATTTTTTTTGTCTTAAGGAAGCAAAAAACTTTTCTCTTTTGCATTTTATCCTCCCGCTCAAGCTTATGGAGTGCTTTTCAAATAGTTTCGTCAGAACATATCTTTCAGATACTGATAGCAAATAATTATTAACCTGGTGGCGATTAGCTCCAAGATTAGTGCGTGAATAATCCAATACATAGATTTTAATCAAGTTTAAAATCTTGAATGCTATGAGTGAAAATTAGTCTTTTTTTCTTTGACGAAAATTTGACACTGATAATAAACTATGCTTCAAAGGTAAATCTTCAATGTAAAAGGTTACAACCTTGTGAGCATGAGGATTAAAACTTTTAAGTTCAACCTCATGTCAATCAAACTTTTTTTCTTGAATTAAAAAAAAATGCAGAGAACCGGAGTTGAAACCCCAAGACTTTTTTTAAATCAAAAAGTACATTGTCTGAAACAAAAAGCCCGAATTTTTAAACAAGAATTCTGTCTTCTATCAACTTAATCAACTTTTTATTGGATTAATAAACCAAATTAATAAAAATTTCACCTCAAACTCAGGAAAGCAGGGAGGAACTTTTGTTAGTTAAATTTGTTAATCCAATAAAAATTGATTAATTTGATAGAGGACAGAATTTTTGTTTCAGACTTTGTACCTTTTGATTTCAAAAAGTCTCGGGTTTCAACTCCGGTCCTCTGCATTTTTTTTAACTCAAGAATGAGGTTGAACTTAAAAGTTTTAATCCTCATGGAATTGATGTATTAGGTATTTTTACTTAATTTGGTCCGAAAACATTTTTATAAGCCTAACAAACCTTCCTCAGGAGGTTTTGGTCATTAAACTATTTTTTTTGAGGAAAACTTGGGAATATTAAAGTGCGCCTTTATGTGAACTTTAAAAATAAAAAGGGCTTTTTGACGTGAAAAAACGAAAAAACTTCTCCAGCCTAAAAGGGTTCATCAAAACTGAAATGGTTGTTTGTTTGTTCTTTCTTTACATATTGAACTGAAAATTCTTCTTTATTAATTGGCTGTCCTTTGTTTTAGACACTAGGTCGTTTCTAAAAAGATCGTACTTTGATTATTTATCTTCTTTCCTTGAAATTTAGTGAGGTTTAAAGAGCCTTGGAGACTATTTTTGAGTCTTTGTTTCTTGGTTGACGGAGTTGAATAAAGCTGGGTTTCCATGTAAAATGTGTTGAAATCAATTTTAGTCGTTTTTCAGGGAAAATTTTTTTTTTTTGGGGGAAGTAAAAAAACTCAGGAAAATCACTGCAAAAAAGTTTCAATTGAAGCAAGAAACTTTCAAAAAAATCGAAAGTCTATCAAATTGAAAATGATCATTCTGTTATTTGTTTAAAAAGAATCAATAACAAAAAATTTCCAATGTAAGACTTGGAGAACTATATACATGTATTTATAAATGTTATTTAAATAAAAAATACCGATTTGAAATGAAAAACTCAAACATAGAATGGGATATTATTTTTAATACTCTTCAAAATAACCAAAGGGGTTACTTTCAAAGAAATTAATTTATATATACAAAGGGTTAAGTTGTATAATACATATTTTTAGTTTTTTTATGTGTTCATACACTGTTTACACGAATTGCAGAGTCTGAGGACTCACCTAACCCTAATCCAAAGACAAAAAATTAGCTCCATATAGGAAGTGTTTGAAAAGAAAATGATACCTCTTGTTCATAGAATTAGAGGAAGATAATGCTTATGATGATTGAATTCAACAATCTTCATCATTAAGGCCTACAATTAAAAAAATCTTTCCCTCAAGAAATGATTCAATATTATTTTTTCGTATCATTAGAATATTAACGAGCTAAAACTAAGAAAAGTTGTTTTATTTGCCTGTGAAAATTATTGAGCCTTTCCGATCAAATTTAAACACTCACGAAATTTCCACAATTTAAACTGGATATGGCATAGGCAAAATGAAAGAATAATTATGAATTACAATTTTTTAGTTTCAATGGCTTCTTCCCAATCTATAATTAAAATACTGTCTAAAAACTTCATATGATGAATAGTAGGAAGTCTTTGGCTTCTCCAACGACAGCAGTCTACCTAATAAATAATATTCGAATAATAAATTTGGGCTTTGATGAAAACTTAAGGGGCTTTTAAGGTGAAGATTTGAAATTTATGTGTGTCTTTTTCAGTTGAGAGTAATTGCTCATGACCCTATCAGGAAAAGATTTTATTAAAGTCTCATAATCTTTACATAATCTTTATTGATTCCTGATTTGTTCTTAAAAATTTTTGAAGGTTTTTGCGGGAAATTAAGCGGAATTCTTATATAATAAATATTAAAAAAAAAAATGCAAAACCAACTTTCTAACCTTTCAAGTCAGGAAGGTTTCTCACAAACCTTTGAGACTTGCCATCAACCAATAGTTTCTCGTAATTTACATCAAGATTCATCACATTGTCGACATTTTGAAGAGCAAATAAAGCCTGAACTCCGGAGCTTAGTTATGAATTTTGATGAAGGACTCATTATGAAAGAGCTCTCAATGCTACTGCAAGCATGGCAGGATTACAAGCCTACTATATTGATGAGTTCAGAATTAAGAGATATTACAAGAAGATTTGGAAGTGATGAGTCCATAGCTAGAGAGATTATCCAACAACTTTGCTCTGAAAAAAATAGCTCTCAAGAAAAACTGGTACTAAGTCAAACATTGAAATATGTGGCAAAGACTAAACAGGTCTTTGAGCCAAAAGAATTAGAAGGTTTACTGATGAGAAGTGAATTTGATGTTCATATTAGATCAGAGTTTGCTTGGGCTTTGGGATATTGCCTCAAACTTTCTCCAGAAGTTGATACTGCCCAGATTACTGAGAGTAGCTTGGTAGATATAAACAAGGAAGCTAAGATGTTTTTGCTAAATATATTGAATGAAAGGCAAGTTGCAAGATTAAACTCTCAAAGTTTAATGAAGATTAAAACAAAAGAGACTAATTTCAGAGAAAAAATGCAAAAATCTTCAATTACTAAAAATCAGCAAATTGCCAAATCAATTTATTCAAGGCATCGATCTGAAGAAACAAACATAGAAATCTTAAGCTTTCTTGAATTTCTCAAATCCAGAAGCATAAAAACTGTTGCTAATTCGTGTATAGAAAATCTCCCATTTGACTCAGACCGAAATGGAAACGATAGGTCGTTTTGGGATGGAACTTACACTACTGTAAAAAGTCTTTACAAAAAAGTTTTTGATGGAGAGAGTCTTAAAACAGATGACAAGGATCAATATCTCCCAGGAAAATTCTTTAATCTCAATTCCAAATATTTTGCTGGTGGACTTTTGGGTGAACTATTAATTGACATAATGATATCTGAAATTTTTAAGATGATAACTGGAAGAAAAAATAAAAGGCAAAAACTCCATCAGAATGCTATTACCAAACTTATGGAGTTGATAGATAATTTTGATAAAGTTAAAGCTAGAATATGTAGCCAGAAAAACGACCGAACTATAAGGATCGAGATGAAAACAAGTTGGAGACCAGACAGTGATTTAATTACAGTTGAGAAAGAATTAGTGGATAAGCTCAAAAATGCAGAACTAGAGGACCTTGAAGATAAAACGACACAAAAATTCCTTGGAATTTTTAATGAAGAAGTCCAAAAACTAAGAAGAAGTGCTCTTAGTATAATTTACAATGCTGTACTAGACAAAAGTTTAGTATTATGTGAAGGCTATTTGAATAGAATCCTAACCTGTACAGAGGACCAGGATATTGCTTTCAGAGGGATTGCTCTCGAGATCTTATGTCTCAAAGATGATCCTCTAATTAATTATAAAGAACTGTTTAAAATAAGTTTGAATGAGTTAATTAATTGTTCAAATACCCAAGCGGCACTAAGATTTATTAGTTCTCAATCGAAAAGTCATGAAAGATGTCAAGAGGTTTTTGATTTGCAAGCCTTAGAAAAGCTAAACCAGATCATATGTAATAACCAACATGAAATTACAGTTAGAACTAATTGCTCAGAAATTGTAAATAATTATTTATGTCAGTGTCATCCTACAGCAATAAACAGCACAATCTTTGAAAAATATATTCCCTTGTTGAGTTCACCTTTTTTAGATAAAAATCTGGAATTCCAAGTATTAACAACAATATTGCTAGTCAGCGAGATAAAAAAGGAATTGTCACCAAAGCTGGTTGAAGAACTGAGCCAAAAATTCTATTCCTTTGACGAAAGGCCAGCAAATCTAATCTTAATGGCTTTTGCCAAAATATTAGAAAAGTCAACGATTCATAACATTGAACCTTTCTCGATTAAACTACTTGATGATTCTGTAATCAATGATCATGATAGCACCAATATAGAATTTGAAAAGCCATCTAAAGAAAACAAGAATCTGACATCAATTTCCTCTATTGCATGCAAAATTTTTGAAAGCAAAACTAAAAAGGGTGTAAAAATTAGTCAAGATAGTGTTATGAAACTAGTTGCATCTCTTGATAGTAAAGACCGGCAAACTTGTATCCTAGCTTCTAAGACACTCTATTTTGTTTCTAAAAATCAGTCAATAAATAAAAATGCCTTACTGAAGCTCTCAGAATATACAAAACATAAAATCCTCGATGTTGAAATTTTTTCTCTTTGTGCTTTTGTCAAAGGCGTTGGATCCCTGGCAAATTCACTTGAACCTCTCCCACAAAGCCTAATTGAATTATTGCCAAATGTATATGTGTTTTCTGATTTATACTTATCTGACAAAAATTATAAGGATGAGATTAACAATGAAGTTTTGTTCGTTTTGGAAAAAGAGGCTTCTAAAAAGCAAAAATTTATTTGCGAAATTTTTTTAATTTTTAACCAAATTTTATTTGCTGAACAAGATGACAGGAGAAGAGTAATTAGTATCCTTAGAACTTATACAGACTTTTATCCTATACCGGAAAATACAATCCTTTTATTAGAAGAAAACATTTTCAACGATAATACCGCATTATATGTCTTACAGAATGTCATTAAAAATCGACAAGTAATAGGTGAGAGAACAATTCAAGCTCTTCTGGATACCTTATACTTTTCAGAAGATGAAAAAGAGAGAAACAATGCATTCGAATTACTTGGTCAATGTAATCAAAACCAAGATCTTCCAGAATCTGCTTTTAAGGTATTACAATTAGAACGAGCAGCTTTTGTCATTAAAAATTCACAAAAGAGTAAAAATAAAGCCATAGACTATTTATCAGATCAAGTTTTACAAGGGTTTAAACTTCCTATTAATACCTTAGAAGTGGTAGCCTTTTTTGTTGACACAGAAAAAGCTTTGCAAATTTTATTGAATGTCGCTAGGAATAAACAAATAATCCCTTATGTTCTTCTTGAAAAGTTCCAAAGGGAATTTAACCCATCTCAAATACAAAAAGATTTACTTCAGTTCTTTGCCAATTTAATCCAGAATGGTCAAATGCTAACTCAAGATTTATTAGAAAGGCTAGAATGTTCGCTTGAGATAAATCAAGCAATCAAAGATGATGTATTATCAATCTTTGTTTTTCAGGGTCAAAGAGGAGAACAGCTCTCAGAAAAAATCATCGCATTAATTTTCCAAAAAATATCTAATCAAAAAAATATTGCATTAAAAAATGCGTACTTATCCTCTATTTGTACAATAATCCAAACTAACGAAAACAAATTTCAGCCAGATGAAGCACAAAGAATCTTAGGAAGTCATTTACAAGAGGAAAATCTTTGTATTCAAGAAATTTGTCTTTCTGGATTGAGGCTCTTCAGAAATATAAATAATGAAACTAAAGAGATCTTAATCCAACATTTTGTCAATATGAATTTAAAGGAGGAATTAAGGGATCAGATAAAGGAGGTGCTAAGTCATTGTAAATTAACTGATGAAGAAAAATGTAAGATCAAGCTTACACATATGAAACTAAACAATGAAAAGGATCTGGAAGACCTTGAAAAAATTTCCACTCAGACAAGTTTATTGAATTCTACTTTCCTTGAGCTTGCTTCAATTCTTGACTCTCATTCCGACTTAATTCTAAAAGCTTTAGAGATTTTGATAAAATGCAAAAATATCCAAGAGGCCCCGAATCAGTTAATATCAAGTATTTTGACTCTAGTCGAAAGCACAAATTTGCTTGGCGTGAAAAATTTATGCTATGATATTTTTGAGAATCTTGTCAGTTCTGATTATATTATTGATGAAAGGCTTTTAGTTCAAATTTACTTTGATGAAGGTAATCCACATGCTCAAAAAGTGAAACGATTGATTTCAATTGATCAGAATATTCACGAGAATTTGCTTTGGTTAACTCAACTCGACAGTGAAGATTTATTAGACCTCAAGCAATTAAATATTATTTGCAAAAAACTTCAAGAGGAAGCCAAAACAATGAAATCAAGTTTGATTGATGTTATTAAAAAGAAACTTATAATGAAAAAAGCAGGATTCCAAAAATTTCCTTCTGATTTAATTAAAATATTATCACTGAAATGTCTGGCTGAAATATTCGTGCTTATTTTAAATCAACAACCTGATATTGTTAATGAAAAAGATATTATAGATACAATAGAAGAAGCTATCTTTATTCGTCAAATAAACAAACAAATTCTTGAAGGTTACCAGTATGTGATAAAGATGAAGGCCTCTCAAAACTTTTCTCAAGTGGTTGAGAATTTAGTTGATATTTGGAAATCAGAGGAAAAAGATCCCATTCTTCTCTTAAAAATAGAAGAGTGTATTGGTTTAATTGCACAAGTTGAAGTTAACACTGGGAATGTCAATATGGCTTTAGAGGAAATGATCAGTAGTGAAATTCCTCATATAAGAAATCTAGCATTTAGAGGTTTAAGATATGCTTCATTAAATGGCAATTCGCTTCAAGTGTTTAAAAATTGGTGTGTAAATACAGAAACCCAATTTTATGAAGCTACTAAAATATCTATTCAAGGAGATCTCGATTTTCTTGAAGCTCTAAGCTCTCTTTATTACTTTGACAGAGACAGAATAAAGAAAGACAAATCAAAATGGAAAAGAGATCTTTTGATTTCAGACTTAGTTCAACGTCTCACAAACCATGACTTTGAAAGGATTAAATTCTATCAGAATTGGCTGGAAATAGAGAGTTTTTTTGAATCTGTTAATGTTGATTCAGAAAAGCTTCTCTCTTTAATTTGTGAAGCTTTCAATTGGTTCCATTATTCATTTGATCAATTATCTGAAATATTAATTTTCCTAAAAGACATAAGTTATGACGAGGCAATCAAAATTTTTGAAAATTCTATTGATGTTTTTAGTTCACTTAAACAAAATTGGATAAATAAACGAATCAAAAAGTATGTTAACGAATCAATCGATCAAAGATATATCCAAAAGTTGTCTAAGAATATGCTTCATAATTTTTCAGCAGCATTCATAATAAATTTCCTTGATGCCTTAGAGGGAATACAAAACTTTAGAGAATTTGAAAATCTACTTGATTTTTGCTCCGAATATAAAGTGAAGCTATTCGACATTAATTGTAAATCAGTTAGTCTTCACACGTTAGAACAAAACTTACAAAGGAAAGTGTTGTGTAAGATTGTGGAGAGTAGATTGACAAAAACATTGGCAACAAAGTTATCAAATATTCTTGATGATCTTCTACAAGATGATTGGACTTTTAAACAACTCAAGAGGTTTCTTGATGATTTTATGAAGGCTGAAACTAAAGCTGATATTTTTGTTGCAACGATGGAAATGATGAGTTTATATAAGCTTTCTCCAAGCAGCTTTGCTAAAATTGATGCAATTTTTTCAACAAATCCAAGTAATCAATGGTTAATCGAGATCAATAAATTAGCAGTTGAAAAGACCTTCCAAAAGCTTGGAAGCATCAAATGTGTAAAAGAGTTAACAAAAGAACTAACAAACAACCTTCTAGACCAGAATGAAAATTCAAGTGCACAAAACTCAACAAGCAAGTTTGAAAACCAAATAACAAAGATTAAAGATTCAAAACTTCAGTCTTCCATATCCTTAAATCTCTACTGCAAGTTCTCCTTAGCAACCGAAGAAGTCATTTCATCCTTTGCTCAAGTCATCAAAGGCGAAAAGCAAACTTTGTCTAGCCCTTTTATTTGCGAATGGGACGAACAACAAATATATTATTGGACAAAAAGTATTAAAAAAGAATTTTTTGAAAACCCAGATTATATTATTGAAGCTTTAAGTGTCAGCAAACGAGCGAACTATCTTCATACTGGTTTTCAACTGAATGATGCTCAACTTCTAAGCTGTTTGATAGCTCTAAATCGCGAAGAAGGAAAAGGAATATTCTTACAAGTGGCCACTGGTGAGGGTAAATCGACAATTGTGAGTGTGCTTGCAATTATTCATGCTCTACAAGGCAAAAAGGTTGATATTATCACAAGTTCATCTGTTTTAGCTCAAAGAGATGCAAAAGAGAAAGCAAAATTATACAAGATGTTTGGGCTTAGTTGTAGTGATAACGCTGACAGCTTTAATTACATAACAGGTCCAAAAAAATGTTACAAGGCGGATATTGTCTACGGAGAAATTTCCCAATTTCAATTTGACGTGTTACGAAATGATTACAGTAAACTTAACACTCTTGCAGGGCGTCCTTTTGAAATTGCAATTGTTGATGAAGTTGATAGTATGCTTATTGATGATAGTTCCAAAATTGCTAGACTTTCTACGAAAATAGCTGGAATGGATCAATTAGAGATTATATATCACAATATTTGGTATAAACTTAACTCTATAAAGGAAAAAATTATTATTATAAATACTCAAAGCTATTTACTCTATGGAAAGGTATCTTATGAAGGAGAGAAACTTGTATTAGAGTATGAAAATGACGAAGGAGAGATTATGCAGATTGAAGACTTAAAGGCCTATTTAAATTTTACTGAAGATATAAGCCACATAGGACAGCCAATCCAAGAAGGTTTAGAAAGTTTCCTTAAAAAACATTTGTTAACCTTTATTCAAGAATTTGAAACAAAAAATGTGAAAATTCCAACCCATTTGAAAGGTTTTGTTCAAATGCAGCTCCCAAAGTGGATAGATAATGCACTTCTTGCTTTTGAATACCAAGAAAATGTTCATTATGTTGTACAAAAAGGAAAAATTAATCCTGTAGATTTTTATTCCACAGGAATTATACAAGGATCTACACATTGGGGTGATGGTTTACATGCATTTTTACAAATTAAACACCGCCTCAAAGTGACTCCTGAAACTTGGACAACAAACTTTATATCGAATGTAGGTTATCTTCAAAGATATGGTACGAATTTGTATGGTGTGACAGGGACTTTAGGATCAAAAAAGGCTTGGCAAGTTATGGAGAAAAGTTATAATGTTGACCTCATAAAAACTCCTTCTCTCAGAAAAAAACAATATATAGAGTTTCCTGCTATTTTGTTATTTAATTCTTCGCAATGGCTAGAGGAGATTTGTCAATCAACAAATAACGTTGTGAAACAAGGGAGAGGAGTTTTGGTTGTTTGTGAAACAATAGAATCAGCTCAAGAAATCGCAGAATGTATAAAACAGCACTGCAAAATACTCCCAAGCCTATATACAATGAATAACATGAACCAAGAAAAAGTCGTAGAAAGAATAGAAGCAAGCGGAGTTATTGTATCAACGAACCTTGCGGGGAGAGGAACAGATATCAAAACTGATGATCAAGTTGAAGAGAGAGGTGGAATGCATGTTATTGTAACTTTTCTCCCTCGTAATAGAAGAGTTGAAGAACAAGTTTTTGGAAGAACAAGTCGTCAAGGAAAGAAAGGGACCGGGCAATTAATACTCAATATTGGTTCTCATTGGAATGGAAGGGATATAAAGTCTCTGAAAGAGGAGAGAGACCTTGCTGAATGGAAGGAGTTAGAACAATTTGAAAATATAGAGTTCAAAGCTATTCAAATAAAGGATCAACTTTTTTCTGATTTTTGTTATCTTTTAGATGAAATACGCTATAAATTCAGGTCAGTTTTAGATGAAATATGCGATAAACTCAGGCCAGCTTTATTAAAGTTTCAACCTACAATCGAAGAGATCAATGTCATTGCTAGTATTGAAGAGCAATGGGCCTTATTTCTGCGCGAAATTGATGATGGGAAAATTTTAATTTCAGATGTATTTGAGAAATATACTGAGTTTAAAAACAAAATTAAAAAGGACTTTGAAAATAGTGATGTTATTAAGAATCCTTTTCATTATATTGTGATTGCAAATAAATCAATAATAAATCAAGAAAAGAATTTTGAAGATAAAGCAAAGAAATACTTTGAAAAGGCGTTAATTCTTGACAAAGAATGCACTCCTGCAGCTCATGTTGGTATCGGCTGGCTTCTTCTCGCAACTAAAAATAAAGAAAAGGATTATAAGCCTAAAGCAATTCAATCATTCAAGAATGCGTTAAAAATTATAGATGAAGAAATGAATTCAATTCTTTCATTACAGATGTTACTAAATAAAGATCCACTTGAAATCAGTAGTGATCTTTCTCGTCAATTAATTGAAAAAGTAACGATCCTTGGCTCTTATAAAAGAAGTTTAGAGACTATGATTTCCGTTATTACAAAATCTAGAAGACTGATTGAAGTTTGCTCAACGACAAATTATCAGTCGAAAACTCGTTACAAAAACGATGGAGAAACTGAAAATGAGAATTATCACACAGGAAAACAAAAACAAACTAACATCTATTTTGGAGCAGAAAAAGGAAGCAGGGAACTTCAAAAAAATTTGAGACAAGTCAAAGACTTTAGTTACCAAACACTTGGATTGATATTTCATGATTTGACAGTCAGATATGATTGTGGCGATCGAGATCAAGCAGTTAAAACCATATCAAAATTTTCAAATTCTAAAAAATCTTCCAAATTTTTGGGTTTCTTTGGCAAGAAATCACAAGGAGATAATAATAATATAAAGATTGCTTCCCAAGTTCCTATCCCATTAGAGGAGCTTTTAACTCTTTTTAATCCAAATATTGACATCGTGGAAATTTCTCAAGACTTTGCTACTTTGCAATTAGAAAGTAAAAAGAGTTCAACCAAAGTACATGTTGAAATTTTAGAGAAGAATGATGTAATTCACTCAGGCACTTATAAAATTCCTCAAGCAAAGAAATTTATCAAAAAAGGAATGAATAATAATCCTCAAAGAAGAATCACACTAAAATTTTTGGAAGCAAATAAGGATTCACGAACTAACTTTATGAAAGTGTTAGAAAAATCCAGAATCAACATGGAATTTATTGATATTGAAAAAAACGCAATACAAGATACAATAAAAAATATCACATATAAACAAATAAACATTTCATTATTAGGAAATGGAGAGAAAATATTCCATCTATTGTGTAATTTTCAATGCATGGAAAATATTGGATTTCAAAATTTGGACGAAAATGCTTTTAGTGAAGAATTGCTATTCAGGGAAGCTGCATTGAACAGGATCAAAGAAAACATAACAAAAGAAGATTACATGGTTAAGGTTTATGATATAAACAAAGAAAAAATTCAAGAAATTGCCAATTTTCTTAAAAATTCAGAAATGGAAATTGATCTCGAATTCCAAGAGATTAATATGAAAGATAGTTTTCAAAATCCTCCAAGTAAACAACAACCAATAAAATTCAACTTTGATAATCTTAACTCTGAAGATGCTTTGATTATTGTTCAAGAGTTGAGAAAAGTAAAAATAGAGTTTACTTTGGAATTTCATCGCCTAAATTTGCAAGAAGCAGAACTTATATTAGAAATAGCAAATACTGATCAAGAAACGATTGAAATCACGAACATCAAGACCTTAGATGATTTTCTGAGAAAAGGAGAAGAACTTGAACATGAACTTGAGATGTTTACATCGAGAGGGATTGAATATTTACTTGAAACTTGTGAAAAACAGTTTATTCCTTGGTTCAGTATTTTAGCTATGAGTGTTTTAGCAGGAGTTCAAATGGGATTTGGAGGAGTTTGCATTGCATCAGGATTTGGGGCTACCTTTGGTACTGGAATAATGACAGAAGGAGCAATAGATTTTGTGACTGCATTTAGAGCCTATAAGACTCGAAATTTTTCTTGGTCCGATTATGGAAAGCAAAAAGTAGTGAGTCTTGCGGTTTCTGCCGTGAGTATGGGCTGCAAATCGATCAAAGATGCAGGAAAAGGCCTCAAAAATATGATCGTTGGAGTACCCCAAAATTCTTTGAAGGAAGCTGGCTCTCAGATTATTACAAAAGGGAGAGCTATTGGGGAAACAGCGGTACAAAGTGCACAGAGTCTCAAAGGTTTGGCCCTTGGACAAAATGTCGTTTCTATTTCCCAAGAATTTGGAAAGGAATTCTTAAATAATGGCATAGAATTTTTGTCTAAAATCGCTTTAAACAAATTTAAGCCGGAAATTTATTCAGCCGTTCACAGAAAGATTGTAGACAAATTTTCAACTGCAAACACTGGATTAAATCTCCAAATGTTCTTCAGAAAATTCTCTTCTATAGAAAAACCCGAGAATTTCAGGTTTCGAATTGAAAAACTAACAGAAGAAATACTGAATCCAAAAAACAGCTTTCTTAGAACACAATTTGAGTCAATAGCGTTGCCATTATGTAAAGGAATTCTCTCCCAATATTCGGGAAACATGTTCAGTTTAGCTGTTAGAATAGCTGGAAATTTGTTTGGAATGTTTGAATTAATAATGATAATAGATTATTTCCATACGGAATTATTAAAGAAATTATCAAATTTAGATCAAGATTTCTTCAATTATAGTTCATTGCTACAAATACAATGTCATTTGGATAAAACATCTGCTGATGCTATTGTCAGCATACTTAAAAAGAATAATATTATTTATGTCATGGACGAGAAAAAAATACCAGGTTATATAAAAACTGGTTTTCATCATTTACATAACTTCACCTTAGAGGGGCCAAGCTCCGATTTCTTCTTGGAAACTCTCAATCCTCATAGTTTTTTTGGAAACCCTCAAATGAATTTTGAAGAACCTAAATTTAAAACAAATTCTCCAGAGACTGAACTGAAGAAAAATTTTCCTGTTCCTAGCTGCACAATCCAAGATGTTGATTTTGGTCAATATGACTGCGATAAAGGAAAAGTTATAAAAGTCTTGGAGTCTTTGAATAATACCTTTTTGAACGTTGAAGCTCAAAATGGGCTTACTCAAACGATGAACTCAATATCAGAGAAGATTACAGATCAAATTATTCAAATTACTCAAACACATCTTATTTTTCCTTGGAGTAGTTATGCTGTGAGTTTAAGTGTTAATAAAGTTTCAAAAGAAGTGCAAAATGCTATTATTCAAAGAGGCTTGAAAGAAGATGTAGAAAAAATTGAGAGAAAAGTAAAAGATCTCGAGGATGAGCCGTCGAAAACAGCAGAGCAACACAACCAATTAACTGCTTTAAAACATGATTTAGAAAAAAAAAATTCCTTGAGGACAACTAAGTTAACTTTCTCAGATTGTATTCAAAATGAAGCGAAGAAATATACAGAAGCTTACAGTCAATGTGAAATCAGTTATCACGGACAAAACAAAGATCAGAAAAAAACTAGCTCGGCTGTTTCAAAAGAGGTGGAAAAATATGCTGGTGAAATAAAGAACGGAGAACCTGCTGATTTAACAACGATGCAAATGATGGCAGATGAAAATAAAATTCCAATTAAATTCGTTGATAGTTCTTATCGGTTGACTGAAGAAGATAAAGCTAATGATTCAAAAGTAATGGCGTTCATAGAAGGTGAATATGATTCGCAGGGTAAACAAGGAATTGGGCATTTTGTTTTAATGCAAGAAGATGGAACTTACTTAAAAATTGAAAGTGATGGTCAAGACTGTGGCTATGCAATATTTGCAAAATTGACTGGTAAGACTATTCTGCAACTGCGTCATGAAACTGCCAACAGAGTTTTATTAAACCCTAAAACTTTGGAAAAGGCACTCGAGGCCCAAACTTGGATCATAAATCGAAACCCTGAAGCATCTAACACTCTCTTATTTAGAGGAGGATGCACAGATTGTCTTGAAATTGAAGTGGATGAAAAAGAATATTTTCTTGTTGATAAAAATAACAGAGGGATAAAAGTAAAGAAAACTTGGTACAAAACAATAAAGGATGCATCTGGAACTGTTAAAAAAATTGGAATCGTTTTCACTGAAGTTGGGACGATCGTAGCTGTTATCAATCCAGTGATAGGAGGTAAAATAATGACAGTTGGAAAAGCCATCGAACTCTCTGCTTGCGCAGTCGGTGCTTTGAACGAATTGTATAAAACTGGTAAAGATCATGGTATATTATCTAAGATGTTCGCTTTGGAAATTGGTAAACAAGCTCTAAAGAATCTTGAGCATTTGCCTCTCGGAAGGACGAACCCAAAGATCAAGTCCATCATTTCTAAGGCTTCTGAGAAAATATTTTCTTTTGAGGACCTTAACTCCTCTGAAAAAGAAAGTTTCTTAGGTTCAATCAATAATCATTTAGAGAACAGCAAGATGATCATTGAAGCGATTGAGACTGGTTCTTTGGACAAAAATACAAGGGAAGCAATAAAAGAATTCAAAAAGGGCATTGAATTGGCTAGCTCGTTCGCAAATAGTTTTTCAATATCACAAGAAATTTACTCAGAAATTGTTAACTGGTCTCAGGATGGACCATTCATAACTGATAAAATTACGAAAGATGAAGATCTTAGTAAACTTAAAAAAATTGCAGATGAGAAAGGAGAGTATAAAATCGAACCTGTTATTAGTGTTCAAGCTTTAACGAAGATTAATTTGGAAAAAGCTAAAAACTATTATAAGGAAGAATGGGATCATTTGAGCCCGAAAACTAAAAGTCATATCCTGGAGGAACAAATGCGCAAAAATAATTTCCCGAAGGTAGATGATGTTAAAGAAAAATGGGGATACTACTTCCCTTTTTTATTTGAAAGCAAATTAAATGGACAGATCCAGACAATTTTGAAAAATCCAGATCAAAAACACGTCTTTTGTGCCAATGAAGAAAAAATGGGTCAAAAAAAGGAAAAGGAAGACTCTCAGCTTTGACAAAACTTGGAGTTTTTGGCTCGAGAAAAATAAGGTCAAAATTATAATAAATGTTTCATTATTATTATTATGATTATTATTATTATTATTAAACACTTATATTTATTTCGTATTAATTAATAATTCAATTCAATTTAATTCAACGAGTCATCAAACTCCTCAATTCATACAACATACATGGATACAAAGAAAAATAAAAATAATAAAAAAGATATCAACAAGAGAATTATAAAGTTTAGAAAATAAATAAATAAAAATAATTATACGTATTTATACATATAAATAAAGGAATTTTGGATAATTTATAATTTTACCCTTCTAGAAAGGGTTTGGTATGTAATTAATAATTTGTATATTGTTACATATCTCTTTTATTTTCTTATAATCTCAAGCCTCTTTCCTTCTTAAAGTGACATGGGAAGGACTTCCAAACATTTTTTTTTTTTGGGGGGGGGGGGG
>Ga0182742_1003161_pt1 | contig 16644 bp, 15 predicted proteins | sample eDN5th37CBELigMG_FD_128880 | JGI IMG/M metagenome (GOLD analysis project Ga0182742, IMG submission 128880) | Enriched Miracle-Growth compost microbial communities from Emeryville, California, USA - eDNA 5th pass 37_C BE-Lig MG (version 2)... ...
CACTGCGGCGAGCACATGCGCCTGCGTCTCCGCCCACAGACCGATATTGCGGCGCTGCGAATAGGAGGCCTCCGCAGTCACATAGGCAAGGCCGAAGGCGTTGGAGAGCGACGGGCCGATGAGATCGGGCGCCTTGTAATAGGGGTGATAGCAGAACCAGAGGTCCGGCGCGCCTTCCGCCCGCCATCTGGCTGAGAGCCGGTCGACCTCCGCTGCCGTTGCCGCCATCAGTGCCGTATGACCCGCCGCATCCTCGCCGTCGCGCAGAAAGGCGCGCAGCTCAGAGGCGAGCGTCACCGCGTGGCCGGCGCGTCGCAGGCATTCCACGAGCTGGCGGGCCATCAGCCGGTCGCCCGAGGGAACGGGGTGATCGGGCGATTTCAGCGGGGCATAGAATGCGATCTTCATGGACGCCCGCAGGCCCTTTTCGTTTCGGTTCCGGCGACGGACGCGACCGGGCGGAACTTGACAGGCCGGCCAAACTCTCCCATCTGAACGCGCCGGTCTTGTATATGTGCGCGGAGTGCCGATGCCAACTGCCTTGCTTTCCCACGAGACGCTGCTTGCGCGAATAAACGCCCGGACGGCGCGCGTCGGCGTCATCGGCCTTGGCTATGTCGGCCTGCCGCTCGCCGTTGCCGCCGCCCGCGCGGGCTTTGCCGTGACCGGCTTCGACATCGATCCCGGCAAGATCGTCGCGATCGAGGCGGGGCGCAGCTATATCGAGGCGGTGGCGAGCGACGTGCTCGCCGAAGAGCGCCGCGCCGGCCGGCTTTCCGCCACCAGCGACTTTTCGAGGCTCGGGGAATGCGACGTCATCGCCATCTGCGTGCCGACGCCGCTGACCCGCCACCGCGATCCCGACATGAGCTTCGTCCAGCGGACCTGCCGAGACATCGCCGCGACGCTGCGCCCCGGCCAGCTCGTCGTTCTGGAATCGACCACCTATCCCGGCACGACCGACGGACTGGTGCGACGCACGCTGGAGGCGGGCGGGCTCTCCTCCGGCAAGGATTTCTTCCTTGGCTTCTCGCCCGAGCGCGAGGACCCCGGCAATCGCCAGTTCCAGACCTCGACCATTCCGAAAGTCGTCGCCGGCGACGGAGCGCAGGCGCAGGCGCTGGTCGCCGCCTTCTACGGCGCGGTGGTGAAGACCGTCGTGCCCGTCTCCTCCACCGCCACCGCCGAGGCGGTGAAGCTGACGGAAAACGTCTTTCGCGCTGTGAACATCGCCCTGGTGAACGAGCTCAAGGTCATCTACGAGGCCATGGGCATCGATATCTGGGAGGTGATCGACGCGGCAAGCTCGAAACCCTTCGGCTACATGCCCTTCTATCCCGGTCCGGGCCTTGGCGGGCATTGCATCCCGATCGATCCATTCTATCTCACCTGGGCCTCGCGCGCCCATGAGCTGCCGACGCGCTTCATCGAGCTTGCCGGGGAGATCAACTCGGCCATGCCCCGCCATGTCGTCGGCCGGCTGGCCGAGGCGCTTGACCGCCGGCTGGGCAAGGCGCTGAGCCGCTCGAAAGTGCTGGTGATCGGCCTTGCCTACAAGAAGAACGTGCCGGATATCCGTGAAAGCCCCTCGCTGAAGCTGATCGAGCTGATCGAGGAGCGCGGCGGCTCGGCGAGCTATTACGATCCGCATGTGCCGGAAATCCCGCCGACGCGCGAATACGGCGCCTTCAAGGGCCGCCCCTCGGTCGCCTGGCGCGAGGCGGATATCCGCGCCTTCGACGCCGTGCTGATCGCCACGGACCACGACGATGTCGACTATGCGGCGCTCGCCGCATGGAGCCCGCTGATCGTCGACACGCGCAACGCCTTCGCCCGGCGCAACATCGCAAGCGACACGATCCTCAAGGCATGAGGCTGAAAGCATGAGCCGTCTCGACAGTTTCATCCGCCGCATGTCCGCCCAGCGCGACGTGCTCAACCATGTCGCCGAGGGGCTGGCGCTGCCGGCGACCGGGGCGATCCTGGAGATCGGCCTCGGCAATGGCCGCACCTTTCATCACCTGCGCGAAAAATTCCCCGGTCGGCGCATCGTCGCCTTCGACCGGGCGCTCGGCGCCCATTCCTCCTCCACGCCGCCGCCGGAGGATCTGATCCTCGGCGAGATCGCCGAGACGGCAAAGGCCTTCGCCGGGCAAGGCGCGGCGCTCGTCCATGCCGATATCGGTACCGGCTACGACGACAGGGACGCGGTCACGCTGACCTGGCTGCCGGGCATCGTCGCAAGCGCGCTCGGCGCGGGCGGCATCGCCGTCAGCGGCCTGCCGCTGGACCACCCGGCGCTGGAGCCGCTGGCGCTGCCCGCGACGGTCGACAGCGACCGCTACTTCCTCTATCGCCGCAGGCCCTGAGCGCATGGCAAGCGTAGCTGTCATCGCCGACGCCCACTTCCACGATGTCGAGGGCGACTACGACTTTCCCGGCGTAACCGTGAACGGGCGCAGGCTGACCGCCCGCACCTGGGCCGACACGTCCACCTCCACCCGCGTCTTCAACGAGAGCTTTGCCGCGCTTCCGGCGGCCCTCGACCGGATCGTCGCCATGGGCATCCGCCATGTCGTGCTGCTCGGCGACTACACGGATGACGGCCAGCGCGCCACGGTCGCAAGCCTCGCGCGCCTGCTGGCCGGCTACCGCGACCGGCACGGCCTCAGCTTCTATGCCACGCCGGGCAACCACGATGTCTACGGCCCGCTCGGCAAGCACCAGGATACGCGTTACATCGATGCGGCAGGCGGGACGCGGCTCGTCACCAGCGACCCGGAAAAGGCCGCCGCCGATGGCGGCTCGCCCGTCCTGACGGAGAAGATGTATTGCGACGGCGTGCCGGCCGGTCTCCTTGCCATGCGGGAATTCGGCTATTTCCGCCAGCCCGGCTACCTGCACTGGGAAACGCCCTTCGGGACGAGCGAGGCCCTTGCGGACCGCGCGCACGATCTGCGCTCGGCCGATGGCGGCACGGTGCGCCGGCTGGTCGACGCCTCCTATCTGGTAGAGCCGGAAGAAGGCCTCTGGCTGCTGATGATCGACGCCAATGTCTTCGAGCCGCGGGACGGGGACCGGGACATTTCCAGCAAGAAGGCCTTCCACGACAGTTCCGATGCCGGCTGGAACGCGCTGCTTCGGGTAAAGCCCTATCTCGTCGACTGGATCGCCGATGTCGCGGCCCGCGCGGGGCGGCAGGGCAAGCAGCTTCTCGCCTTCTCGCATTATCCCGTCCTCGATCCCTTCGAGGACGACAGCGGCAGCGAGCGAACGCTCTTCGGCAGCACCAACGTCGCCAAGCGCACGCCGGAGCCGCTCGTGGCGGAACGGCTTGTCCAGGCGGGGATCGGCCTGCACTTCAGCGGACATCTCCATGTCGAGGCCCGCACGCGGCGGACCGTCGGGCGGGGCAGCCTGGTCAATGTCGCCGTGCCCTCGCTGGTCGCCTTCCCGGCGGGCTTCGTCGTGGCGCGCACGGCGGAAGGGGCGGACCCGAAGGTCGAGAGCGTCTCGCTCGGTGCGCGGCCGCTCGATGCGGATCTTCTTTCCCTCTACCGCGCCGAAGAGGCCCGCGCCGGCCTTCCGCCGGACCCGGCGATCGACGCGCCGGACTACGGCACGTTTCTCTACCGTCACATGCGCCCCCTCACCGAGCGGCGGTTCCTGCGCAAGGAATGGCCGGCGGAACTTTCGGCCCGCGTGCCGGAGATGACGCTCCACGATCTCGCCCTGCTGATGGCGGAAGACGGCGCGGCGCCGGAGGGAGCGGACGCCGCCCGGCTCGCGGCCTGCCCGCTGTCGGACCTCGTCGTCGACTGGTATTGCCTGCGCCAGTCCCCCGCGCAGGCGCCGGGCTATATCCCGGCCGAAAGGCTGGCACTCTACCGCCTGCTGGCGGAGACTTACGGCGACCTGATCGCCGACGGCAAGGACGGCGCACAGCGCTTCTTCGCGATCTTCCTCGGCGTCCTTGCCCGCAGTCTGGCCCGGGCGGACCGGGACGGCTGAGAGACCGGGGCCCGGGTTCCGTCCCGGCCGGATCAGCCTCGACGGCGACGGTGGATCTGCCAGATGCCGGCCGCGCTCATCGCCGCGAGCGCATACCAGGTGAGGGCGTAGACGAGATGGCTGTTGCGGAAGGCGACGACGGTCAGCCCGCCGATCGGCAGGCCGCCGGGATTGGGCGTCCCGTCCGCATCGATGAAATAGGGAGCGACGTCGGCAAGACCCTTTGCCGCCGCTATTGCCGCGACATCGCGCGAGAACCAGCGGTCGTTCGCCGGATCGTTGGAGCGCAGGAACGCACCGCCCGGCTCGGTGAGGCGCAAAAGCCCGGTGACCGCGACGGGGCCGGCGGCAAGCTCGCTTCCCGCGCGGTGGACGGGATCGCGCCGGTCGGCCGGCACGAAGCCGCGATTGACGAGGACGGTCGTCCCGTCCGAAAGGACGAGCGGCGTCATCACCCAGAAGCCGGCGCCGCGCTCCGTCACGGCCTGCACCAGCACCGTCGCGTCGTGCCGGAAAAGGCCAGTGGCGATGACACGGCGATATTCGTCCCCTTCACGGGTGATCGCCGGCCATTCGGCGCGGGCAGGGGCCGGCACGGGATCGGCATGGATGCGGCTTTCCACGCGGGCGATGAGGTCGAGCTTCCAGAACAGGCGCTGCACCTGCCAGGTGCCGAGGGCGAGGAAGGCGGCGACGAGGAAGACGAGGCTGCCGGTGAAGATACGGCGGGCGCGGGGGGAGGGCATGGCTATCCTACCCTCTCCGCCATGTGGGGCCTCTCCCCGTCAGGGGCAGGCCCGGGGCTTCGCGCTCGCTCACCTGTCGTCCCCGCTCGCGCGCCCGTCAGGGCATGTTCTTCATCATCTCGTGGGTCATGGGCATCATGTTGACGTTGAGGTGATGCATGACCCAGAGCGAGCCGGCAAGCGCGATGCCGACGATGATGAGGGTGAAGATCAGCGCCATCAGCGTCCAGCCGCCCTCCGAGCGCATGTTCATATGCAGGAAATAGATCATGTGAACGACGATCTGCACCACGCCGATGCCCATGACGAGGACGGCGGTGAAAAGCTTGCTGTCGAGCACGTCGCCCATGACCAGCCAGAAAGGCACGGCCGTCAGGATGACGGAGAGGACGAAGCCGGTCATGTAACCCTTGAACGAGCCATGGCCGGCCTCGTGGCCGTGGCTGTGGGCATGATGGGCTTGCGATGCGCTTTCGTGGCTCATCCGAGGACTCCGAGCAGGTAGACGAAGGAGAAGACGCCGATCCAGATGACGTCGAGGAAGTGCCAGAACATGGAAAGGCACATCAGCCGGCGACGGTTTTCGGGGTTGAGGCCGTACCGCTTGACCTGCACCATCAGCGTCACCAGCCAGATCGTGCCGAAGGTGACGTGCAGTCCGTGCGTGCCGACCAGGGTGAAGAAGGACGAGAGGAACGCCGAGCGCGTCGGGCCGGCGCCTTCCGCGATCAGGTGGTAGAATTCGTAGAGTTCCAGCGCCAGGAAGGCGGCGCCGAAGACGCCGGTGATGCCGAGCCAGACCAGCGTCTCCATCTTGGCGTTGCGCTCCATCTGGAGCATGGCGAAGCCATAGGTGATGGAGGAGAGAAGCAGCATCGCCGTGTTGACGGCGACGAGCGAGAGGTCGAAGAGATCGGCCGGCGAGGGACCGGCCGCATAGTTGCGGCCGAGCACGCCGTGGGTGGCGAAGAGCACCGCGAAGATAAGGCAGTCGCTCATCAGGTAGATCCAGAACCCCAGCATGGTGCTGTTTTCCGGGTGATGGTCTTCCGTCAGGTAGAAGGTCGGCTTTTCGTCGGTGTCGTGGACTTGGGTCGCGCTCATGGGCTCAGGTCCGTTCTGCAAGCAGCTTGGTGCGGGCGTCTTCCGTCGCCGCCACGGTCTCGGCGGGGATGAAGAAATCCCGGTCATAGTTGAAGGTGTGGGCGATCGCCACGGCGATGATGCCGATGAAGGACACGGCCGCCAGCCACCAGATATACCAGATCAGCGCGAAGGCGAGCACGACGCTGAGCGCCGAGAGGATGATGCCGGCCCCCGTGTTCCTCGGCATGTGGATCGGCCGGAAGCCTTCGAGCGGGCGTTCATAGCCGCGGTTCTTCATGTCGTACCAGCTGTCATGGTCGTGCACGACGGGCGTGAAGGCGAAATTGTAGTCCGGCGGCGGAGAGGAGGTCGACCATTCCAGCGTCCGGCCGTCCCACGGATCGCCCGTCACGCGCAACTGGTCGCGCTTGAGGAAGCTGACGACGAGCTGGATGACGAAGGAGGCGATGCCGAGCGCGATCAGGAAGGCGCCGAAGGCGGCGATGATGAACCAGATCTGCAGGGACGGGTCCTCGAACTGGCTGACGCGGCGGGTGATGCCCATCAGGCCCAGCACATAGAGCGGCATGAAGGCGAAGAAGAAGCCGATCTGCCAGAACCAGAAGCTCAGCTTGCCCCAGAACGGATCGAGCTTGTAGCCGAAGGCCTTGGGGAACCAGTAGACGACGCCGGCCATCAGCCCGAACAGCACGCCGCCGATGATGACATTGTGGAAATGGGCGATGAGGAACAGCGAATTGTGCAGCACGAAATCGGCCGGGGGGATGGCGAGCATCACGCCCGTCATGCCGCCGATGACGAAGGTCACCATGAAGCCGACCGTCCACAGCATCGGCACCTCGTAGCGGATGCGGCCGCGATACATGGTGAACAGCCAGTTGAACATCTTCGCCCCGGTCGGGATCGAGATGATCATCGTCGTGATGCCGAAGAAGGCGTTGACCGACGCGCCCGAGCCCATCGTGAAGAAGTGGTGCAGCCACACGAGATAGGACAGGATCATGATCACGCAGGTGGCGTAGACCATGGATGTGTAGCCGAACAGCCGCTTGCCGCAGAAGGTCGCGACCACCTCGGAGAAGATGCCGAAGGCCGGCAGCACGAGGATATAGACCTCCGGATGGCCCCAGATCCAGATGAGGTTGATATACATCATCGGATTGCCGCCGAGGTCGTTCGTGAAGAAGTTGGTTCCCACGTACCGGTCGAGCGAGAGGAGGGCGAGCGTGGCCGTCAGGATCGGGAAGGTCGCGACGATCAGGATGTTGGTGCACAGCGACGTCCAGGTGAAGACCGGCATCTTCATGAAGGACATGCCCGGCGCGCGCATCTTCACGATGGTCGCGATGAGGTTGATGCCCGACAGCGTCGTGCCGACGCCCGCCACCTGCAGCCCCCATATGTAATAATCGACGCCGACGCCGGGACTGTAGTCGGCGCCCGAGAGCGGCGGATAGGCGAGCCAGCCGGTGCGGGCGAATTCCCCCACGAACAGCGACAGCATGATGATGATCGCCCCGCCCGTCGTCATCCAGAAGGAGAAATTGTTGAGGAAGGGGAAGGAGACGTCGCGCGCGCCGATCTGCAGGGGCACGACATAGTTCATGAAGCCGGTGACGAAGGGCATCGCCACGAAGAAGATCATGATCACGCCATGGGCGGTGAAGATCTGGTCGTAGTGATGCGGGGGCAGGTAGCCCTCGCTGCCGTTGAAGGCGATGGCCTGCTGGATGCGCATCATGATCGCATCGGAGAAGCCGCGCAGCAGCATCACGATGGCGAGGATGATGTACATGATGCCGATCTTCTTGTGATCGACGCTGGTGAACCACTCGTTCCAGAGATAGCCCCAGAGCTTGTACTTCGTGATGAGGCCCATGAGCGCGAGGCCGCCCAGCGCCACGACGGCGAAGGTCACGACGAGAATGGGCTCATGGAAGGGAAGCGCCTCCCAGGAAAGCCGTCCGAAGAGGAAATGCGTGAGGCTGATGTCACCGAACATGGGATTGTCCAATATCGTTTCGTAAGCGGCCCGGCATTTGGTGGGCCTTGCGCGCCCGCCGCGACCGGCGGGCGCAATGAAAACTAATGCGACTGATGCGCGTCGTGGTTCATCGTCGCCGGCGCCTCGTCGACCCCCTCGGACGGCTCCTCGCTGCGCGCGGGGTTTCCGGTCTCCGGGAAGGTGGCGCCGGGCGCTTCCTCGTCGGCATGGCGGTTGTCGTGCTCGAGCCTGGCCTTGTTGGCGTGGCTCTCCTTGCCCGCGCCGCCCATCATGTCGACATGCATCATGTCCTTCATGCACATCTGGCCTTCGCGCACGCACATGTTGAGCACGGCTTCGTAGAGCCCGTCGGCAACCGAGGCGTAGTAGCGCACGGGCTCCTTCACGCTCGGCCTTTCGAGCTTGAGATAGCTGTCGCGGCTCAGCATCGTGCCGTTCTGCCTGACCTGCGCCACCCAGGCGTCGAAGCCCGCCTGGTCGAGGCCGTGGAACTTGAACCGCATATGCGAGAAGCCGTCGCCGCTATAGTTGGACGACAGGCCCTCATATTCGCCCTGCCTGTTGATCACGGCGTGCAGCTTCGTCTCCATGCCCGGCATGGTATAGATCATGCCGGCGAGCGCGGGGACGTAGAAGGAGTTCATCACCGAGGAGGCGGTGAGCTTGAAGTTGATCGGCACGTCGACCGGCGCGGCCATCTCGTTGACCGTGGCGATGCCGTAGTCCGGATAGAAGAACAGCCATTTCCAGTCGAGCGCGACGACCTCCACCGTCAGCGGCTTCATCGCCTCCGTCACCGGCCGGGCGGCATCGAGCCGCTCCAGCGGGCGATAGGGATCGAGCTTGTGGGTGCTGACCCAGGTGATGGCGCCGAGCGCGATGATGATGGCCAGCGGCGCGGACCAGATGGCGACTTCCAGACCCGTGGAGTGGGACCATTCCGGATCATAGGTCGCCGCGGTGTTCGACTGGCGGTAGCGCCAGGCGAAAAACAGCGTGAGGAAGATCACCGGAACGATGATCAGCAGCATCAGGATTGTCGAGACGACGATCAGGTCCCTTTGCTGCGTGGCGATGTCCCCGGAAGGCGACATGACGACCATGTCGCACCCCGAAAGCAGGGCGGGCACCGCGGCAAAAAGAATGAATCGTTGGGCTAAACTGAATTGCTTGGGCATTTCGGCCTCAACTTGCGTTCTGTCTAGTCGGCAATAATCGGGCGTGGTCGCGCTTGGAAATGAGGTCCATCGTCGCAGCGCAGCATTCTGTCGCAGTGCGATAGAGATTTTTTGGCTGTCCGCGGCCGCAAAATTGATCTAGCGCAATAATCCTCAGCGCGCCATCATGGGGCAGGTCACCGTCGGACGAGCCTGCCTCGGCGCATCATGTATCGCCTAATTCTTGATATTGGGCGCCGAATAGTCAACACTTGAAAGACATGGCGCACATCGCTCGGAGAATCTCATGAGGTCGGTCGCTAATCCCACATCTTCCGGCATGGAACGGGACGCCCGCCACATGCACGCGGACGGCAAGCCGCTTTCGCCCGGCAGCATCGCCATCGGCGTGGTGATCGGGCGAACCTCCGAGTTCTTCGATTTCTTCGTCTACGGCCTCGGCTCGATCCTCGTCTTCCCCAAGCTGATCTTCCCCTTCGCGGGCAGCGCGGTGGCGGCGACGCTGATGTCCTTCGCGCTCTTCCCGCTCGCCTTCCTCGCCCGCCCGGTCGGCTCCTTCGTCTTCATGTGGATCGACCGCAACTACGGCCGCGGCACCAAGCTCACCGTGGCGCTCTTCATCCTCGGCGGCTCGACCGCTTCCATCGCCTTCCTGCCGGGCTATGACACGATTGGCTACTGGGCCGTGGCGCTGCTCGCGCTCTTCCGGCTGGGGCAGGGCTTTGCGCTCGGCGGCGCCTGGGACGGCCTTGCCTCGCTTCTGAGCCTCAATGCGCCGGCGAACCGGCGCGGCTGGTATGCGATGATCCCGCAGCTCGGCGCGCCCTTCGGTTTCGCCCTTGCCAGCGTGCTCTTCGCCTATTTCGTCAGCAATCTGTCGGAAGAGGATTTCCTCGCCTGGGGCTGGCGCTATCCGTTCTTCGTCGCCTTCGCCATCAATGTCGTGGCGCTTTTCGCGCGGCTGCGCATCGTCGCCAGCAAGGAATTCGGCGCCGCCATGGAGGCACAGGAGCTTCAGGCCCGGCCGGTCTTCGAAATGCTCAGCAAGCACGCCATCGACGTGGTGCTCGGCGCCTTCGTGCCGCTGGCAAGCTTCGCCATGTTCCACCTCGTCACCATCTTCCCGCTCTCCTGGGTCACGCTCACCGGCGGCCAGTCGGCGGGCGAATTCCTGTGGGTGCAGGTGGCGGGCGCTGCGCTCGGCGCGGTGGGCATCGTGCTTTCCGGCGTCATCGCCGATAGGATCGGCCGGCGCAACCAGCTCATGGCGGGCGCCATCGTGATCGCGGTCTTCTCCTTCTCCGCGCCCTTCCTGCTGGATGCCGGCGGCAAGGGGCAGGATGCCTATATCCTCATCGGCTTCTTCATCCTCGGCCTCACCTTCGGCCAGTCCTCGGGCGCCGTCTCCTCGCGCTTCACGCAATATTACCGCTATACCGGCGCGGCGCTGACCTCCGACCTCGCCTGGCTGCTTGGCGCCGGTTTCGCCCCGCTGGTTGCCCTCGGCCTCGCCTCCAGCTTCGGCATCATCTTCATCGGCGGCTACCTGATCTCCGGCGCGATCTGCACCATCGCCGCGCTGACCCTGACGCGGGTGCTGGACCAGACCTGAACCGTTCTTCCGGCCGCTGACCCGCGTGTTGACCGCAGTAAACTGCGGTGGCGATGGCCGGCCGTTCGGCGGGGGAGGGACTATTCCGGCAAGCGGCTGTCGCCGAGATCGACCTTCAGGAAGGCGGCCAGCGCATCGGCGACGATCGCATGGTCGATCCTTTGCGGCACACCTGAAACCGTGACCGCGCCGACGCAACCGAGTTCGGCGACGAACAGCGGAAAGCTTCCGCCATGCACGGCGAAATCGGCGAGCGGAAGAGTGTGCGCCTCCATCTGGTCGCGGCCGGAAAGGGCGAGCCGCCGGCCGACAAGATAGGACGCATGCCAGAGGCGCAGCGTGGTGTTGCGCTTGCGCCGGATCCATTCCGCATTATCGGTCGAGGTGCCGGGCAGGGCGGCATGAAACAGCGTTCGATCCCGCAGGGAAACATCGATGGCAATGGCGGCGCCGCGGGCAAGGGCCGTTTCACGCAGCTGGTTGCCGAGCGCCCATGCGTCATCGGGGCTGAAACGGGAAAAGCGAAGAAGCCGCTCCTGCTCTTCCAGCCGGCGGATATCTTCTGCGATCGCTTCCGTCATTTTTTCCTCCCTCGCACGCCCGATCACCCTTACCGAGCCTTTGGTCCTATGGGAAGGCATCCTTGGCCTTGACGGAGATCAAGGCTGCGGTCCAGGAAGCTTCTAGGGTGAGACAACCATCCATGTCCATTCAGGATCACAATGCCGGACAGCTTTTTCATCTTCGCCGTGCTTGCCTTGCTTCTGACCCCCGGGCCGACCAATACATTGCTGACGGTCGCCGCCGCCGCCCGCGGGTTCCGCCCCAGTCTTTCATTGCTCCTGGGAGAACTGGCGGGGTATCTATCAATCGTCGTTCCGCTTGCCACGATAGCCGCCCCGCTTCTCGAAGGGCGCCCGGCGGTTGCCACCGCGCTTCGCCTTGTCGCGGCTGGCTGGGTCCTGTTTCTCGCGGTGAGGCTTTGGCGCGTTTCGGCGGCGCGGCCCGACCGGGCCGAAGGTGCCGCCGTGACGATCGACCAGGTCTTTCTGACGACGGTCCTGAATCCGAAAGCACCGATCATCGGCCTTGTCGTCATGCCGCACGGCACGCTTGCGGAGATCGCTCCGGCGATAGGGCTGTTGAGCCTGATGATCGCGGGCGCAGGCACGGGTTTCCTGATCCTTGGGAGCCTGATCGGCCGGGCGCCGATCGCTTCTCCGTCCCTGGTCTACCGGGCTGCGGCCTTCTGCCTCGTCGTTTTTTCACTCGGCCTGGCGGGAAGTGCCTCGGGGCTGATCTAGATCAGGCGTCACCGGAATGCATGCGGGAGAGCTCCTGCTGCACCTCGTCCTGAAACGCGAAAACCGCCGCGCGCGCCTGATTTTCGCTCGATCCGAGCTTGCGCAACTCATCGGCAAGCTCGCGGCAGACCTTCAGCCAGTAGAGCCGCGCATCCTCGCCGTGCAGACCATCCAGCTCGCCGGCGCAACGCCGGATCTGGGCGGTGCGGCGCTCGGCCGGAAATGGGACGACCGGCCCCCTTTCGGCGGCGGCGGGACGGCGGGACGGCTGGATCGCGGCGTGAGGGGGCATGGATTCGGGCTTCCTTGTCTTTCCTCCATGATTAAGGAGCCCATGGTTAACATGCGGTTTCCAAAGTAAATTTCCTGCATCGCCATGAGACCGTCAGCCCGCCTGCCGCGCAGGCTTCTCATTGCCTCGCACCAAGGCCATCAGCATCGGGCCGAGCGTGAACTCGCCCCGTTCGGCCCGCCGGGTCAGGTCGCGGAGATAGCCGCCCGGCGAATTGATATGCCCCGCCCGTTCGAGAATGCAGGCGATGACGGTCGCGGCATTCTCCGGCCCCAGGACCGCGCAGGCGTTTTCATATGCCGAGGCGCTGACCGCCAGCATCGAACGAACCACCACGGCCGCCGCCATCAGATCGCGCCAGCCGGAGATCGCGCCGCCCGGCCCGAAGGCCACGATCTCCGGGCAGGCTTGCAGGACAAGGCTGAGCGGATAGGGTTTCAGCGCGTCCGAACCATTTGCCGGCTGCGGATGGATCCCCTTCGGCCGGGTCGGCGCGTCGACCGGCCATCGCGCATAGCGTTCCTCCACCTTTTCATCCTGCTCCGGCTCCCGCGAGGTCGGAGGATCCTGTCCTGCCGAACCGTCGCCGCCCGGCTTCGTTTCGAAGCGAGGTTCAAAGTCAGAAGGTGATTCGGGTTTTGAATTCTGTTTGTGTCGCTCGGTTTGGCCGGCATTGCCGTCCGATTTCCGTAAAATAATCTGGTCTTCCAGGCACTTGAGGATTTCCGTGCGTAAGGCTTCAAGCGCTTCGAGGATCGGCAGCAGAATATTGGCCGTCTGCACGCGAGGCAGGGCCTGAACCTGCTGGCGATATTCGGCCTCGAACCGCATCCAGTCACCGGCAAGACCATCTTCCAGCGCCGTCTCGATAAGCTTGACGACATCCCGGCGCACCAGCGTAAGGCGCTCCTTCAAGCGCTGCAGCAAGAGCCGTTCGGCAACGACTTCAGCCGCAAGATGCTCGATCTCGTCGGCCCGTGCGAGGAGGGGAGCAAGGGAAAAGCCGAAGGCCTCTCCGATCACGCCCTCCCTGTCCCGCCGGACGTAGCGCTTGCCGTTCGGGCTGTCGCGCCGCAGCAGCAGGCCGCTTTCCACCAAGGCGGCGAGGTGCCGTCGCAGCGTGGTCTCGGCCATGCCGTGCGTGCGCAGCGAAAGCTGGGCATTGGAGGGAAACACCACCAGGCTATCGCTGCCGGTGAGGTCCGTCTTCGGATAGAAACTCATCAGCGCGTTCAATACCGAAAGCGCCCTGTCGCTGACGCCCAGCTTGGGACGCGCTTCGCAAAGCCAGCGATAGAGCTGCCACTTGTCCACGCTCGCCTCGGGCTTGACCGTTTTTGCGCGTGCCTGGCTTGCCAGCATGCCAAGCGTCATCGTCCGCCGCCCGAAGGGCGTCGCTATACCGTCCGTCTCCATCTCTCTTCACCTTTCAAAAGGCAAAAGAGGCCCCATCACCGGAACCGGCGCCGAAAAGGCTTGACTGTGATTCGGGGAAGTGCGATTCTCAGGCTGCTAAACGATGAGAAGGGCTTCCGCGACGGTAACGTTGAGGGGGCCTTTTTCTTTTGCGGTCAATCTCCTGATTTCGCTTCGTTTTCACTGCGGAAGGCCTCGTAGAGGCGATCCAGATTCTGCGTGATGTAAGCGCCGAAGGCTGCCGCCTCGGCGGATTTCAACGCGATCGTGTATTGGCGGCCGCTGGCCTTGATATTGGCCCGCACCGCGCCGTCCTCGCGCGACCATTCGGCCGGCGGCGCTGGCTTGCCGGGCGTTTCCGGCGCCTCGCCGCGGGCAAGATGGCTACCGAGGAGGTTGAAACGCTCTTCCGGCGGACGGGTCTGCACGCGCTCTCGCGACAGGAACTCCACCGCCTTGCCTTCATTGGCCGGCTCGTCGAACCGGGTCGCCAGATCATGCCAGCGGTCGCGGCCGATGGTCAGCGCCGGGCCGATACCGGCCCGCACCGTACCGGGAATGCGGTTGACCACCGACAGCATCTTGGAAACCGTGGTCTTGTCCGCACTGAGCGCCGCCATGATCGTCTCGCGATCGAAGCCGCGCGTTTCGAGTTCTCCGGCGAAGGTCGCCCGCTCGAGGAAGGAAAGATCGGCGCGCGCGCTGTTTTCCTGTCCCTGTGCGATGACATGGTCGCGGTCGGTCATCGTCCTGACGACCGCGCGCACCGGCCGGCCGAGCAGATGCGCAGCCCTGGCGCGACGGTGACCGAAGGCGATCTGGTAGATGCCTTGCCTGGTCGGGTGCGGCCGCACGAGGATCGGCGAATCCTGGCCGCGCACCCGCATGGCCTCCACAAGCTCCTGGAACTGCTCGTCCGAATGGACCAGGCGATCGGAAATGAAGGAGTCCTCGATCTGATCCGGTTCCAGTTCGATGACGACGTCGCCGGCGGTGAGCTTCGCCTCGATCTGCTTGGCGGCATCGGCCTTGGCGGCGAGCGCATCGATGCTGCGGGTCACGGCGCCGAGCGCGCCGATCCCCCTGTAGGTCACATGCGGGCGCGTCTCCTCCTGCACGGAGGCTTCCGGCGCCCGCCGCTCAGACGACATCAGATTGGAAAGAACGTTCTTGCGCGCCATGGTCAACGCCCCCATGCCTTGTGGATCAGACCGGCGATCTCGGCATTGACCGCGTCCAGGGATTCGAGCGCCCGGTCGTAGGTGGCACGCGTGAACTGGCTTCGATCCACCTCGTAGAGCGTCTGGTTGGTAAGGGCCGCATCGGCGATGGCCACGCTGCGGACCATCGCATTGGTCAGGACGTGCTGCTTGAACAGCGAGCGCATGAAGGCGACCATCTGCGTCTGCGGGCCGTCGGCGGGATCGTAACGGGTGACGAGGTAGCGCAGCCAGTCGAGGTTCATGTTGCCGCCCGCGCTTTTCAGCGTGTTCAGCACTTCGCCCAGCATTTGCAGGAACTGGCACATGGACATGACGTCGAGCATCTGCGGATGCACGGTGATCAGCACCGCCGTCGCGCCGCAAATCGCGCTCATCGTCAGGAAGCCCAGTTGCGGCGGGCAGTCGATGACGACGACGTCGTAGTCATCGGCGACCGAGGAAAGCGCCTCGTCGAGACGGGCGAAGAAAATCCGGCCGTAGTCGCCGCGGTCACCCTGCGCCAGGATGCGGGGCGTGTCGTGCTCGAACTCCATCAGTTCGAGATTGCCCGGCACGAGGTCGAGCCCGGGAAAATTCGTCTTGCGGATGATCTCCTTCAGCGGGCGGCGCTGCTCGTCATAGCGGATGGCGCCGTAGAGCGTCTCGTTCTCGCCGATATCGAATTCCGGCTGGAAGCCATGGATCGCCGAAAGGCTCGCCTGCGGGTCGAGGTCGACGGCAAGAACCCGGTGGCCGGTCAGCGCCAGATGCTGGGCAAGATGGGCCGTCGTCGTCGTCTTGCCCGACCCGCCCTTGAAGTTCACCACCGCGATGACCTGAAGGTGCTCGCCGTTGCGCCGGCGCGGCACATAACGCTGGCCGCCGCGTCCGTTCCGCTCCAGATATTCACGCATCTCCTGCAATTGGCCGGCGGAATAGGAGCGACGGCCGGACGGCGTCACCTGCGGCAGCGGCCCCTTGGATTCCAGCGAGAGATTGCGCAGATACCCGCTCGTGACGCCGAGAAAACGGGACGCCTCGCTCAGTTGGAACCGCCGCAGGCTCTTCTGCGCGACGGGAGGAAACATCTCCAGCCGATGCTGCTTGAGCTTGTCTGACAGTTCGTGCGCCTGTCCGATGATCAGCTGATCGACCTCGGAAATCGCCGACCCGAACGTTGCGGCCATATTCATAGCAAGAATCTCAAAATGCGATTTCAAGCCCACTCAAGGGCTTAAAGCGCATTTAGGACCGATTCCGATTTCGGGAGCAAGGCAATATTGATCAAAGCACGGCCGCTGCGGGCGCCCGCACGACAATAAACCCGATCCGGACCTATTGACCGCGGCGCGCCCATCGGCCTGTGCCGATTCGACCGGAGAAAACTGCCGGTTTCCGACTTCTCACGCCCAGGCCAACGCCATCGATTCGGGCATGCCAGACGCCGCGGAAACTCAACGACGCGAGCGGTCGAGCGTGACGACGATGGCCGGGCCGCCATCGCTGCCCGAGCCGAGTGCAAAGAGCGTCTCGCGTCCGGCAGGCGGCCATGTCCTGCGGGCGGAGGTGAGATTTGCGCGGATCGCCAGCCGTGCTTCGGAAAAGCACCAGTCGGCGGCGAAAACGCCGTCTTCGGCGGGCAGGACACGGGGATCGGCCAAGTCGGCCAGAAGAGGCACGACATGCTTCTCCCGGAGCCGGATCAGGTCCCGGACGAAGGCCATTTTCCGCAGACCGTCGGGCGAGGCGGCGCGCGGCCAGTCGAGCCTGG
>Ga0182742_1003162_pt1 | contig 16643 bp, 11 predicted proteins | sample eDN5th37CBELigMG_FD_128880 | JGI IMG/M metagenome (GOLD analysis project Ga0182742, IMG submission 128880) | Enriched Miracle-Growth compost microbial communities from Emeryville, California, USA - eDNA 5th pass 37_C BE-Lig MG (version 2)... ...
CCCTGCTTGCCCTTGATCATGTCGGCCAGCGACTTCAGCGGACGCTTGTTCGTGCCGGTGATGGCGCGACCGCGGCGACCGTTGTCGAGCAGCGCGTCCACCGCTTCCTGCAGCATGCGCTTTTCGTTGCGCACGATGATGTCCGGCGCGTTCAGCTCGAGCAGCCGGCGCAGGCGGTTGTTACGGTTGATGACGCGGCGATACAGATCGTTCAGATCGGAGGTCGCGAAACGGCCGCCATCCAGCGGCACCAGCGGACGCAGGTCCGGCGGCAGCACCGGCAGCACGGTCATGACCATCCACTCCGGCTTGTTGCCGGACTCGATGAACGACTCGAGCAGCTTCAGGCGCTTGGTGAGGCGCTTGATCTTGGTCTCGGAGTTGGTGCCGAGAATCTCTTCGCGAACCTTCAGCACTTCCTGCTGCAGGTCGAGCGACTTCAACAGCTCGTACACGGCCTCGGCGCCCATGCGGGCGTCGAATTCGTCGCCGTGCTGTTCGATGGCTTCCAGATACATTTCGTCGGTCAGCAACTGACCGCGCTGCAGCTGGGTCATGCCCGGCTCGATCACCACGAACGCTTCGAAATACAGCACGCGCTCGATTTCACGCAGCGTCATATCGAGCATCAAACCGATGCGCGACGGCAGCGACTTCAGGAACCAGATGTGAGCAGTCGGGCTCGCGAGCTCGATGTGGCCCATGCGCTCGCGGCGCACCTTGGACTGGGTCACTTCGACGCCGCATTTTTCGCAGACCACGCCGCGATGCTTCAAGCGCTTGTACTTGCCGCACAAGCACTCGTAATCCTTCACCGGTCCGAAGATCTTGGCGCAGAACAGGCCATCGCGCTCCGGCTTGAACGTGCGGTAGTTGATGGTCTCCGGCTTCTTCACTTCACCGAACGACCACGAGCGGATCATCTCGGGCGAAGCGAGCCCAATCCGGATGGAATCGAAGTTCTCGACCGGAGTGTGCTGCTTAAAGAGCTTTAGCAAATCTTTCATGTGTCACCTACTCGAGTGTTGCGGGAGAGTTCGAACAAACAACCTCGCGGTTATTTGTCGCTCTCCTGCTCCAGCTCCATGTTGATGCCCAGCGAACGGATTTCTTTCACCAGCACGTTGAAGGATTCGGGCATGCCGGCCTTCATCTCGTGGTTGCCGTCGACGATCGCCTTGTACATCTGCGTACGGCCGTTCACGTCGTCGGACTTGACCGTGAGCATTTCCTGCAGCGTGTACGAAGCGCCATACGCCTCGAGTGCCCACACTTCCATTTCGCCGAAGCGCTGGCCGCCGAACTGCGCCTTGCCACCCAGCGGCTGCTGCGTGACCAGCGAGTACGGACCGGTCGAGCGGGCGTGCATCTTGTCGTCGACCAGGTGGTTGAGCTTCAGCATGTACATGTAGCCCACCGTCACCTGACGCTCGAAGCGCTCGCCGGTACGACCGTCGAACAGCGTCGTCTGGCCGCTGGCCGGCAGATCCGCCAGCTCCAGCATGCGCTTGATTTCCTCTTCGGCCGCACCGTCGAACACCGGCGTCGCCATCGGCACGCCGTGCCGCAGGTTGCTGGCCAGCGCGATGATCTCGTCGTCGGTCAGCGAAGCGATGTCCGCCTTCTGGCCGCCGGTCTTGTTGTAGACCTCATCGAGGAAGCCGCGGATCTGCGTGGCGCGATCGGCATTCATGCTGTCGAGCATGCGGCCGATCTTGTGGCCGATGCCCTTGGCGGCCCAGCCCAGGTGCGTCTCGAGGATCTGGCCGATGTTCATACGCGAAGGCACGCCCAGCGGATTGAGCACGATGTCGACCGGGGTCCCATTCTCATCGAAGGGCATGTCTTCGACTGGAATGATCGTGGACACAACACCCTTGTTACCGTGGCGGCCGGCCATCTTGTCGCCCGGCTGCACGCGGCGCTTCACGGCCAGGTACACCTTGACCATCTTCAGCACGCCCGGAGCGAGGTCGTCGCCGGCGGTGATCTTGGCTCGCTTCTCATCGAAGCGCTTCTCGAACTCTTTACGCTGCGCCTTCAAGCGCTCGGCGGCGCTTTCGACCGCGGCATTCTCTTCATCGTCCTGCAGACGGATTTCCAGCCACTGCTCGCGCGGGATGCTGGAGAGATACGTCTCGTCGATCAGGGTGCCGGCCTTGAGCCGCTGCGGGCCCGCCGAAGCCGGCTTGCCGAGCAACACGCCCTGGATACGCTGGAACAAGTCGTCTTCGAGAATGCGGCGCTGGTCTTCCAGGTCCTTCCGAACCTTCTCCAGCTCCGACTTCTCGATCGACAACGCACGGCTGTCCTTCTCGACGCCATCGCGCGTGAACACGCGAACGTCGATCACGGTGCCGTCCATGCCCGGAGGCACGCGCAGCGAGGTGTCCTTAACGTCGGACGCCTTCTCACCGAAGATGGCGCGCAGCAGCTTCTCTTCCGGCGTCAGCTGGGTCTCGCCCTTTGGCGTGACCTTGCCGACCAGAATGTCGCCGGCCTTCACTTCGGCGCCGATGAACGCGATGCCCGCTTCATCGAGCTTCGCGAGCGCGATGTCACCGACGTTCGGAATGTCGGCGGTGATTTCTTCGGGGCCCAGCTTGGTGTCGCGAGCGACGCAGGTGAGCTCTTCGATGTGAATGGTCGTGAAGCGATCGTCATGGACGACGCGCTCGGAGATCAGGATCGAGTCCTCGAAGTTGTAGCCGTTCCAGGGCATGAACGCGACCAGCAGGTTCTGGCCCAACGCCAGCTCGCCCAGGTTGGTGGACGGGCCGTCGGCCAGCACGTCGCCGCGCGCGATCACGTCACCCGCCTTCACCAGCGGACGCTGGTTGATACAGGTGTTCTGGTTGGAACGCGTGTACTTGGTCATCGAGTAGATGTCGACGCCGGCTTCCGAAGCAGACGTTTCAGCATCGTGCACGCGAACGACGATACGAGACGCGTCGACCGAGTCGATCACGCCACCACGACGCGCGACCACCGTCACGCCCGAGTCGATCGCCACAGCGCGCTCCATGCCGGTGCCGACCAACGGCGTCTCGGCGCGCAGCGTCGGGACGGCCTGACGTTGCATGTTCGAGCCCATCAACGCGCGGTTCGCGTCGTCGTGCTCGAGGAACGGAATCAGCGAGGCGGCCACCGACACGATCTGCTTCGGCGACACGTCCATGTACTGAATCTTGTCCGGCGAGGACAGCATGAATTCGTTCAAGTGACGGCAGGAGACCAGCTCGTCGACGAACTCGGACTTCTCGCTCAGTGTCGCGTTCGCCTGCGCGATCACGTACTGGCTTTCTTCGATGGCCGACAGATAGTCGATCTCGTCGGTCACCTTGCCGTCCACGACCTTGCGATACGGCGTCTCGAGGAAGCCGTAGTCGTTGGTGCGGGCGTACACGGACAACGAGTTGATCAGACCGATGTTCGGACCTTCAGGAGTTTCGATCGGGCACACGCGGCCGTAGTGCGTCGGATGCACGTCGCGCACTTCGAAGCCCGCGCGCTCGCGCGTCAGGCCGCCTGGGCCGAGCGCGGACACACGACGCTTGTGCGTCACTTCCGACAGCGGATTGTTCTGGTCCATGAACTGCGACAGCTGCGAGGAGCCGAAGAATTCCTTCACCGCCGCCGCCACCGGCTTGGCGTTGATCATTTCCTGCGGCATCAGACCTTCGGACTCGGCGAGCGTCAGACGCTCCTTCACGGCGCGCTCGACGCGCACCAGGCCGATGCGGAAGGCGTTCTCCGCCATTTCGCCGACCGAGCGCACGCGACGGTTGCCCAGGTGATCGATGTCGTCGACCTGGCCGTTGCCGTTACGGATGTCGCACAGCTCCTTGATGACGGAGATGATGTCCGAGGTCTCGGCGTACTTCTCGACGAGCTCCTTGGAGAACTCATCGGTGCGCTTCGAGAAATGCGCAGCGTCGTACAGGATGCCGGGGCCGACGATCTCTTCACGATGCACGCGGCGGTTGAACTTCATGCGGCCCACGGCCGAGAGGTCGTAGCGCTCGGGATTGAAGAACAGGTTCTGGAACAGGTTCTCGGCGGCGTCCTTGGTCGGCGGCTCGCCCGGACGCATCATGCGATAGATCTCGACCAGCGCCTCCAGGCGCGTGCGGGTCGGGTCGATGCGCAGCGTGTCGGAGATGTAGGGGCCCCGATCCAGGTCGTTCACGTACAGGGCACGGATTTCGGTGACGCCCGCTTCGATCAGCTTGTCGACCACGGCGACCGTCAGGATCTCGTTGGCCTTGGCCAGGATCTCGCCGGTCTCGGTGTTGAATACGTCGTGCGCCAGGATCTTGCCGATCAGGTATTCCTTCGGCACTTCCAGGCGGGAGATGTTCTTCTGCTCGAGCTGACGCACGTGACGCGCGGTCACGCGGCGGCCTTCCTCGACGATCACTTCATCGCCGATCTTGATGGTGAAGGACGCGGTCTCGCCGCGCAGGCGCGCGGGGATCAGGTCGAATTCAATCTTTTCCTTCGACAGGTGATAGGTGTTCTTGTCGAAGAACATGTCCAGCATCTGCTCTTCGGTGTAACCCAGAGCGCGCAGGATGATGGTGACCGGCAGCTTGCGGCGACGGTCGATACGCGCGAACACGCAGTCCTTCGGGTCGAACTCGAAATCGAGCCACGAGCCGCGATAAGGAATGATGCGCGCGGAGAACAGCAGCTTGCCCGAGCTGTGGGTCTTGCCGCGGTCATGATCGAAGAACACGCCCGGCGAACGGTGCAGCTGAGAGACGATGACGCGCTCGGTGCCGTTCACGACGAAGGTGCCGTTGTCGGTCATCAGAGGCATTTCGCCCAGGTAGACCTCCTGCTCGCGGATGTCCTTGACGGTCTTCTTGGTCGGGGTCGACGTCTCTTTGTCGTAAACGACCAGGCGCACCTTCACGCGCAGCGGGGCTGCGTAGGTGAGGCCGCGCATCTGGCACTCCTTCACGTCGAATACCGGATCGCCGAGGCGATAGCTCACGTATTCGAGAATGGCGTTGCCGGAATAGCTGGTGATCGGGAACACGCTCTTGAATGCAGCGTGCAGGCCCGCGTCGGCCCGAGCCATCTCCGGCGCATCGGCTTGTAGGAACTTGCGGTACGAGTCGAGCTGAATCGCGAGCAGGTATGGCACCTCAAGGATGCTTTCCCGCTTGCCGAAGTCCTTACGGATACGCTTCTTCTCGGTGAACGAATAGGCCATCTGGATCACCCTTCTGAATCTGATAGAGAGTTCAGGGCTTCGAAACTGCTAACGCCGGCTGACTCTGGGAGGGGGGTCCAACGATGTTGGGCCGCCGCTACAAAAGACAATAGGAGAGCGCGGCCGGCGGAGCCTGTTCCGCAGCCGCGCTTCCCATGTACCGGTAAAAGTACGCTCAACAAAACTCCGGATGCGAGATTACTTGATCTCCGCAGCGGCGCCGGCCTCTTCCAGCTTCTTCTTGATCGAGTCCGCGTCGGCCTTCGGCACGCCGTCCTTTACCACCGAGGGCACGCCTTCGACCAGGTCCTTGGCTTCCTTCAAGCCCAGGCCCGTGATCTCGCGGATGACCTTGATGACGCCGACCTTGTTGGCGCCGAAGCTGGTCATGGTCACGGTGAACTCGGTCTTCTCTTCAGCGGCCGGAGCGGCAGCACCGCCGGCAGCAGGAGCCGCGGCAACGGCGACGGCAGCAGCGGCGCTCACGCCCCACTTCTCTTCCAGCGCCTTGACCAGGTCGACCACTTCCAACACCTTCAGTTGGGACAGCGCGTCGATCAGTTCTTCCTTCGAAATAGCCATTTGAATAACTCCAGAATTTAGATGATGTAACCGTAATCGAATCGGGCGGACGGCTTAGGCCGTCGCGCCGAGCTTGTCCTTCTGCGCGGCCAACACACGCACCAGCTGTGCGTGAGGTTCGTTGATCGTGCGGACCAGCTGACTCATCGGGGCCGACAGCGTTCCCAACAGGGACGCGCGAGCCGCATCGAGCGTAGGCAGGCTGGCGACACGGTCCAGGTCCTTCGCCGTGAGCAACGAGCCGCCGAGCGACACTACGGTCGGCACCAGCTTGTCGTTTGCCTTTGCGAAGTCCTTGACCAGTCGGGCAGCCGCACCCGGATCTTCCTTCGAGAATGCGAGAACCAGCGGACCTTTCAGGCTCTGGCCGACCACTTCGAACTGAGTGCCGGCGATAGCCTTGCGGGCCAACGTGTTCTTCACCACTCGCAGGTAGACACCGGACGTACGGGCCTTGGTCCGCAGTTCGGTCATCTGCGAAACCTTGAGCCCGCGGTATTCCGCTGCCACCACGGACTGCGCAGTTGCAGCTACCGCGGCGACTTCGGCCACCAGCGCCTTCTTGTCATCGAGTCTGAGCGCCATGATTTCCTCCTGGCGTGAAGAGCGTTAACACGAACGGACGCGCATCCTTTCGCATCCACCCTGACCGCCTTTTCCCGTTGCCGGGAAGTACGGTCTGACGGCGCCCTTCAGCGGGAGACCACGACGCAATGTCGTGACCACCGATTCGGGTAACACCATCTGCGCAGGCATCATTAAGGACTCACATCCGCCTGCGGTCTTCGATGTGGCCTGTCTCACGACAGGCTTCATCAATCGATGACGGGCGCTCGAACAAACGAGCGCCCGTCAGCAAAACATCAAATCGTGAGCGAGGACTGCTCGACAGGCACGCCCGGACCCATCGTCGAAGACACGGAGATCTTCTTCAGATAGATGCCCTTGGCGGCCGCGGGCTTGGCCTTCTGCAGATCCGCCAGCAGCGCCTGCAGATTTTCCTTGAGCTTGGCCGGCTCGAAGTTCGCCTTGCCGATCGTGCAGTGAACGACACCGGCCTTGTCGGAGCGATAGCGCACCTGACCGGCCTTGGCGTTCTTCACGGCGTCGGCGACGTTCGGCGTCACGGTGCCGACCTTCGGGTTCGGCATGAGGCCGCGAGGACCGAGGATCTGACCGAGCTGACCGACCACGCGCATCGCATCCGGAGAAGCAACCACCACGTCGAAGTTCATCTCGCCGGCCTTGACCTTCTCGGCCAGGTCTTCGAGGCCGACGATGTCGGCGCCGGCAGCGCGGGCCGCATCCTGGTTCTTGCCGGAGGTGAACACGGCGACACGCACCGTCTTGCCGATACCGTTCGGCATGACCGTCGAGCCACGCACCTGCTGGTCCGACTTCGACGCATCGATGCCGAGGTTCACGGCCACGTCGACGGACTCGGCGAACTTCGCCTTGGCGAATTCCTGCACCAGTCCCAGGGCCACATCGATCGGATAGGTCTTGCCGGGTTCGATCTTGCTCGACCAGGCCTTCAAACGCTTAGCTACGAACGGCATGTCACACGCCCTCCACGTCAACGCCCATGCTGCGCGCAGTGCCCGCAACGGTGCGAACTGCGGCTTCCAGATCCGCGGCGGTCAAATCCGGCTGCTTGATCTTGGCGATGTCTTCGAGCTGCTTCAGGCTGATCCTGCCGACCTTGTTGGTATTGGGCGCACCGCTGCCCTTGTCAATGCCGATGGCCTTGCGGATCAGCACCGACGCCGGCGGCGTCTTGAGAATGAAGGTGAAGCTGCGATCGCTGTAAACAGTGATCACGACCGGGGTCGGCAACCCCTTTTCCAGGCTCTGCGTCTGCGCGTTGAACGCTTTGCAGAATTCCATGATGTTGACGCCCTGCTGACCCAGCGCCGGACCGACCGGTGGGCTCGGGTTCGCCTGGCCTGCAGGAATCTGCAGTTTGATATAGCCAGTGACTTTCTTGGCCATGATGCTCTCCGGGTGCAAACGCCACTCTTACGAGCAGCTCCCCATCGTTGATGACACCGGTGCACGCCTCGAGCGCGTGACCGCTAACCGGAAAAGGTCGTTAAGCCTTTTCCACCTGACTGAAATCCAGCTCCACCGGCGTCGAACGGCCGAGGATCTGCACCGCCACCTGCAGGCGGTTCTTTTCGTAATTGACCGACTCGACCACGCCGTTGAAGTCGTTGAAGGGTCCGTCGATGACGCGCACCACTTCGCCGGGCTCGAACAGCACTTTCGGCTTGGGCTTGTCGATGCCTTCTTCCACGCGCCGCAGGATGCTCATCGCTTCCTTTTCGGTGATGGGAGCAGGCTTCTCCGGCGTGCCGCCGATGAAGCCGAGCACCTTCGGCACTTCCTTCACGAGGTGCCAGGTCGCTTCGTCCATCTCCATCTGCACCAGCACGTAGCCGGGATAGAACTTGCGCTCGCTCTTGCGCTTCTGACCGTCGCGCATCTCGACCACTTCTTCGGTCGGCACGAGGATCTCGCCGAACTTGTCCTGCAGGCCCTGCATCTTGATGCGGTCCTTCAGGCCTTCGGCAACACGATGCTCGAAATTCGAATAGGCGTGCACGACGTACCAACGCAAAGCCATGTCAACCTCCGCGCCCGGTCAGCCACTTCGTGAGGAAGCCGAGCAGCGTGTCCACGCCCCAGAAAAACAAGCCGAGCACCAGGATCATGACGAACACCACGAGGGTGACCTGCCAGGTTTCCTGCGTGCTGGGCCACACCACCTTGCGCAACTCGATGCGCGAGCTCTGCACGAACTGCCAGAACGTCTTGCCCTGATAGGACTGGAGGCTGACCAGCGCACCGGCGATCAACGACGCCAGCACGATGATCCAGCGCAGCCAGATCGGCAGATCGCTCAGCAGATAGAAGCCCGCGATGCCGGCCGCCAGAATGACGACGCCCGCAGCGAGCTTCAGCGCATCCAGCGCTGTGGCGTTTTCCTGTACTTGGTCAGTCATTACTTACTGCTGCGTTCGAGTTGCTGAAGTCTGGCAGGCCAGGAGGGAATCGAACCCCCAACCTGCGGTTTTGGAGACCGCCGCTCTGCCAATTGAGCTACTGGCCTAGACTTTCAATGGCGAGCGGAGGCCGGTCGGCCTCCGCTCCATCAACCGCTGTGATTACTTGATGATCTTGGCGACGACGCCGGCGCCGACCGTCTTGCCACCTTCACGGATGGCGAAGCGCAGGCCTTCTTCCATCGCGATCGGCGCAATCAGCTCGACCACCATTTTGATGTTGTCGCCAGGCATCACCATCTCGACGCCCTCGGGCAACTGCACCGCGCCCGTCACGTCCGTCGTACGGAAGTAGAACTGCGGACGATAGCCCTTGAAGAACGGCGTATGACGGCCGCCCTCTTCCTTCGTCAGCACGTACACCTCAGCTTCGAACTGCGTGTGCGGCTTGATCGAACCGGGCTTGCACAGCACCTGGCCGCGCTCCACTTCCTCGCGCTTCGTGCCGCGCAGGAGCACGCCCACGTTGTCGCCTGCCTGACCCTGGTCCAGCAGCTTGCGGAACATCTCAACGCCCGTGCAGGTCGTCTTGGTGGTGTCGCGGATACCCACGATCTCCACTTCGTCGTTCACCTTCACGATGCCGCGCTCGATACGACCCGTCACCACCGTGCCGCGGCCGGAAATCGAGAACACGTCTTCCACCGGCATCAGGAACGCGCCGTCAACCGCACGCTCCGGCACCGGAATGTACTTGTCCATCTCCTCGACCAGCTGCAGCACCGCCGGCACGCCGATCGGGCTCTGATCGCCTTCCAGCGCCTTCAGCGCCGAACCCTTCACGATCGGGGTGTCGTCGCCAGGGAAGTCGTACTTCGAGAGCAGCTCGCGCACTTCCATCTCGACCAGTTCCAGCAGCTCGGCGTCATCGACCATGTCCGCCTTGTTCAGGAACACCACGATGTACGGCACGCCGACTTGGCGGGCCAGCAGGATGTGCTCGCGCGTCTGCGGCATCGGGCCGTCAGCGGCCGAGCACACCAGAATCGCGCCGTCCATCTGGGCGGCGCCGGTGATCATGTTCTTCACGTAGTCGGCGTGGCCCGGGCAGTCCACGTGCGCGTAGTGACGGTTGTCGGAGCTGTACTCCACGTGCGAGGTCGCGATCGTGATGCCGCGCGCCTTCTCTTCAGGAGCCTTGTCGATCTGGTCGTACGCCAACACCGCGCCGCCGTGCTTCTCGGCCATGACCTTGGTCAGAGCGGCCGTCAACGTAGTCTTGCCATGGTCGACGTGACCGATGGTGCCCACGTTTACGTGCGGTTTGGTACGTTCAAATTTCTCTTTGGCCACGGCGGCGTTCCTCTATCTATAACCTTGAAAAATAGCTGCGATTGTCTGGCTTCTGGCGGGCGACTGGGGTCAGCCCTTCCTGATCACGTTGGCGACGTTCGACGGGACTTCCATGTACTTGGCGAATTCCATCGTGTACGTGGCGCGCCCCTGGCTCATCGAGCGCATGGACGTGGAGTACTGAAACATCTCCGCCAGCGGCACTTCGGCCGTGACGACCTTGCCGGAGATGGAATCTTCCATGCCGACGATCTGGCCGCGACGGCGGTTCAGGTCGCCCACGATGTCGCCGTAATAATCCTCCGGCGTCACCACTTCCACTTTCATGATGGGCTCGAGGATCACCGGCTTGGCGTTGGACATCGCGTCCTTGAACGCCATGGAGCCTGCGATCTTGAACGCCATTTCGTTCGAGTCGACGTCGTGGTACGAGCCGTCGAACAGCGTCGCCTTCACATCCACGACCGGATATCCGGCTAGAACACCATTCGCGGTCGCTTCCCTGATGCCCTTCTCCACCGCCGGAATGTATTCCTTCGGCACGGCGCCGCCCACGATGGCATTGACGAACTCGAAGCCCTTGCCGGCTTCGTTCGGCTCGAGCGTGATCCAGACGTGGCCGTACTGGCCGCGGCCGCCCGACTGACGCACGAACTTGCCTTCCTGGTCGACCTTGGCGCGGATGGTTTCGCGGTAGGCGACCATCGGCTTGCCGACGTTCGCATCCACCTTGAACTCGCGCTTCATGCGATCGACGATGATCTCCAGGTGCAGCTCGCCCATGCCGGCGATGATGGTCTGGCCGGACTCGGGATCGGTCGAGAGCCGGAACGAGGGATCTTCCTTCGCCAGGCGTTGCAGGGCGAGGCCCATCTTCTCCTGGTCGGCCTGCGTCTTGGGCTCGACCGCGACGGAGATCACCGGCTCCGGGAAATCCATCTTCTCGAGCTGTATGGGAGCATCCGGGTCGCACAGCGTGTCGCCCGTGATCACGTCCTTCATGCCCACCGCCGCAGCGATGTCGCCGGCGCGGACTTCTTTGATCTCGTTGCGATCGTTGGCATGCATCTGCAGCAAGCGGCCGATGCGCTCTTTCTTGCCCTTACCCGGGTTGCTCACGGTGTCGCCCGAGTTGAGCACACCGGAGTACACACGGAAGAACGTGAGATTGCCGACGAACGGATCGTTGAGAATCTTGAACGCGAGCGCCGAGAACTTCTCGCCGTCGCTGGCCTTGCGCGTGCCTTCTTTGCCATCGGGCAGCAGACCTCGCACCGGCGGCATCTCCACCGGCGAGGGCATGTACTCGATGATGGCGTCGAGCATGGCCTGCACGCCCTTGTTCTTGAACGCGGAGCCGCACATGCAGACGACGATCTCGTTACGGATCGAACGCTCGCGCAGGCCCTGCTTGATCTCTTCTTCGGTGAGCACACCGCCTTCGAGGTACTTGTTCAGCAACGTCTCGTTGGCTTCGGCGGCCGCCTCGATCATCTTGGCGCGCCACTCTTCGCACTGCTCGAGCATGTCCTCGGGAATCTCCCGGTACTCGAAGCGCGTGCCCTGGGTGGTGTCGTCCCACCAGATTTCCTTCATGCGGATCAGATCGACCACGCCGACGAATTTGTCTTCGGCGCCGATCGGCAGCTGAATGGGCACGGGCACGCCGCGCAGGCGCTGCTGGATCTGCTCGACACAACGCAGGAAGTTGGCGCCGGCGCGGTCCATCTTGTTGACGAACGCGATGCGGGGCACCTTGTACTTGTTCATCTGCCGCCAGACCGTTTCGGACTGCGGCTGCACGCCGGCCACCGCGCAGAACACGGCGACGGCGCTATCGAGCACGCGCAGGCTGCGCTCGACTTCGATGGTGAAGTCGACGTGGCCCGGGGTGTCGATGATGTTGATGCGATGCTCGGGGAAGTTGCTTTCCATCCCCTTCCAGAAGCAGGTCGTGGCTGCGGCGGTGATGGTGATGCCGCGCTCCTGCTCCTGTTCCATGTAGTCCATGACGGCTGCGCCGTCATGCACTTCACCGATCTTGTGAGATACGCCCGTGTAAAAAAGAATGCGCTCGGTCGTCGTCGTCTTGCCCGCGTCAATGTGGGCAGAGATGCCGATGTTCCGATAGCGTTCGATGGGCGTGGTACGTGCCATGAGGTCTCTTGCAGGTTGCGGTTAATGAGTCGCGAAGGGCGACGTTCATCGACCGCACTCCACGATTACCAACGGTAGTGGGCGAACGCCTTGTTCGCCTCGGCCATACGGTGCGTGTCTTCACGCTTGCGCACGGCTGAACCACGGTTCTCGGAAGCATCCAGCAGCTCGGCGGCGAGGCGTTGCGCCATCGACTTTTCGCTGCGGGAATTGGCGGCTTCGATCACCCAGCGCATGGCCAATGTCTGGCGGCGCGCCGAGCGAACTTCAACGGGCACCTGGTAGGTGGCGCCACCGACGCGGCGGCTCTTCACCTCGACCGTCGGCTTCACGTTGTCCAGCGCCTGCGAGAGCAGCTCGATGGACTGTTCGTTGGCCTTGCCGGTCTTCTCCGTGATGCGGTCGACCGCGCCATACACGATCTTTTCCGCGACCGACTTCTTGCCGCGCTCCATGACCATGTTGACGAACTTGGCCAGCAGCAGGCTGTTGAAGCGCGGATCGGGAAGAATCGTGCGGGTCGGGGCCGAGGCTCTACGAGACATGAGGTACTACCTTCTCGAAATTTCGTTTCTGCGCGCGCTTTAGCGCGTGCATGGATGTGTGCGCCGGTTATTTCTTCGGGCGCTTCGCGCCGTACTTGGAACGGCCCTGACGGCGGTCGTTGACGCCCGCGCAGTCCAGCGTGCCGCGCACCGTGTGATAGCGCACACCCGGGAGGTCTTTCACACGACCGCCGCGGATCAGCACCACCGAGTGTTCCTGCAGGTTGTGGCCTTCGCCGCCGATGTAGCTGATGACCTCGAAGCCGTTGGTCAGGCGCACCTTGGCGACCTTACGCAGGGCGGAGTTCGGCTTTTTCGGCGTCGTCGTGTACACGCGCGTGCAAACGCCCCGCTTCTGCGGGCAGGCAGCGAGCGCGGGCACCTTCGTCTTGTAATTCGGCGAAGTGCGCGGCTTACGGACGAGCTGACTGATACTGGCCATAACCTAATGATTCCTAGAGAGAACACGAAGCCGCCTAGCTCATCGCTAAAGGCGGCCTAAGTAATTTCGGGTGACTGGCGGGCGGAGGATGGTCGACGCCGGCCTAATCAAAGGCGCGGGATTGTAGGAATGTGACCCTGCAGTGTCAACGGCTTAGAGCCCCGACACAGCGATTATTGAGGTCTGGCGGGGAAGGTGACCCTTCCCCGCCCCCAAGTTCCTTACTCCGCGGAGGCTTCGTCCGACACTGACTCCTCGGTATCCGCGCTGCCACCGCCCATATCCATGAAGCCGCGACCGCTGCCGGAATCCCGGCGGCGACGACGCGAGTGGTAGAACGAGCCCGTGCCCGCCGGGATGAGCCGGCCGACGATGACGTTCTCCTTCAAGCCACGCAGATCGTCCTTCAGACCGCGTACGGCCGCTTCGGTCAACACGCGGGTGGTCTCCTGGAAGGAGGCCGCGGAGATGAACGACTCGGTCGCCAGCGACGCCTTGGTGATGCCCAGCAGCACCGGCTCGAGGCGCGCGGGAATCTTGCCCGCCTCCTCGATCCGCTCGTTGACATCGGTCACGCGGGCGCGATCCAGCTGTTCGCCGCGCAACAGGACGGTGTCGCCGGCATGGGCGATTTCGACCTTGCGCAGCATCTGGCGGATGATCACTTCAATGTGCTTGTCGTTGATCTTCACGCCCTGCAGCCGGTACACGTCCTGGATTTCGCGGACCAGGTAATTGGCCAGCGACTCCACACCCTGCAAGCGCAGGATGTCGTGCGGGTTCGGCTCACCGTCGGCGATCACTTCGCCGCGCTCGACCTGTTCACCTTCGAACACGTTCAGGTGACGCCACTTCGGAATCAGCTCCTCGTGCTTCTCGCCCTGCTCGTCGGTGATGACCAGACGGCGCTTGCCCTTGGTCTCCTTGCCGAAGCTCACGGTGCCCGAGTACTCGGCGAGGATCGCTGAGTCCTTCGGCTTGCGGGCTTCGAACAAGTCCGCGACGCGCGGCAGACCGCCGGTGATGTCGCGGGTCTTCGACGACTCTTGCGGGATACGCGCGATAACGTCGCCGACCGACACCTTCGCACCGTCTTCCAGGCTCACAATCGCGCCCGTAGGCAGCGCGTACACGGCCGGAATATCGGTGTTCGCGAACGTGACTTCCTTGCCCTTGGCGTTGACCAGTCGCACGACCGGACGCAGGTCCTTGCCGCCGGAGCTGCGCTGCTTCGGATCCATGACGACCGTGGACGACAGGCCGGTCACTTCGTCGACCTGGCTCTGCACGGTCACGCCGTCGATGAAGTCCTGGAACTTGATGAAGCCCGCCACTTCGGTCACGACCGGGTGGGTGTGCGGGTCCCAGGTGGCCACGATCTGGCCGGGCTCGATCGGATCGCCGTCCTTCACCGTGATCACGGCGCCGTACGGGATCTTGTAACGCTCACGCTCGCGACCGAACTCGTCGACCACGCCGAACTCGCCGGAGCGCGAGGTCGCGACCCAGTGGCCCTTCTCGTGGTGCACGGTCTTGAGGGTGTGCAGACGCGCGGTGCCCTTGCCCTTGGCTTCCACCGAGTTCGCGGCAGCCGCTCGAGACGCCGCGCCACCGATGTGGAACGTACGCATCGTCAGCTGCGTGCCCGGCTCACCGATGGACTGCGCGGCGATGACGCCGACCGCCTCACCCATGTTGATGCGATGACCACGCGCAAGGTCGCGGCCATAGCACTGCGCGCACACGCCGTAGCGGGTTTCGCAGGCGATCGGCGAACGCACCTTCACCTGGTCCACGCCTTCGCTCTCGAGCAGCTTGACCAGCTTCTCGTCGATCAGCGTGCCGGCTTCGATGACCACGCCATCGCCGCTCGGCTTGAGCACATCGACGGCCGCCACGCGACCGAGCACACGCTCGCCCAGACCTTCCACCACATCGCCGCCTTCGACGATCGGCGCCATGGTCAGGCCGTTGTTGGTGCCGCAGTCTTCTTCCGTGACCACCAGGTCCTGCGCCACGTCGACCAGACGACGGGTCAGGTAACCGGAGTTCGCGGTCTTCAACGCGGTATCGGCCAGACCCTTACGAGCGCCGTGCGTCGAGATGAAGTACTGCATGGCGTTCAAGCCTTCACGGAAGTTCGCCGTGATGGGCGTCTCGATGATGGAGCCGTCCGGCTTGGCCATGAGACCGCGCATACCGGCGAGCTGACGGATCTGGGCGGCGCTACCGCGGGCGCCCGAGTCGGCCATCATGTAGATCGAGTTGAACGACTTCTGCGTGACCGTCTGGCCCTTGGCATTCACGACGTCTTCGACGCCGAGCTTGTCCATCATCGCCTTGGCCACCTGGTCGTTGGTGCGCGACCAGATGTCGACCACCTTGTTGTAGCGCTCGCCGTTGGTGACCAGACCCGAAGCGTACTGCTCCTGAATCTCCTTCACCTCGCGCTCGGCGCCACCCAGGATACGGCCCTTCTGCTGAGGCACGACCATGTCGTCGACGCCGATGGAGACACCGGCACGCGTCGCATACGCGAAGCCCGTGTACATGAGCTGGTCGGCGAACACGACGGCTTCCTTCAAGCCGACGGCGCGATAGCAGTGGTTGATGACGCCGGAGATGGCCTTCTTGGTCATGTCGCGGTTCACCAGATCGAACGACATGCCCTTCGGCAGGATCTCGGACAGCAGCGAGCGACCCACGGTCGTGTCGACGACGCGGGTATTCGGACGGTAGCCGCCTTCGTCGGCCTTGAGGTACTCGGTGATGCGCACCTTCACCTTGGCCTGCAGGTCGGCAACGCGGCTCTCATAGGCGCGATGCACTTCCTGCACGTCGGTGAACCACATGCCTTCGCCCTTCGCGTTCACGCGCTCGCGGGTCATGTAGTACAGACCGAGCACCACGTCCTGCGACGGCACGATGATCGGATCGCCGTTGGCGGGCGAGAGAATGTTGTTCGACGACATCATCAGAGCGCGGGCTTCGAGCTGCGCTTCCAACGACAGCGGCACGTGCACGGCCATCTGGTCGCCGTCGAAGTCGGCGTTGAACGCCGTACACACCAGCGGATGCAGCTGGATCGCCTTGCCTTCGATCAGCACCGGCTCGAACGCCTGAATGCCCAGGCGGTGCAGGGTCGGGGCGCGGTTGAGCAGCACGGGATGTTCGCGAATGACTTCTTCGAGAATGTCCCACACTTCCGGACCTTCGCGCTCCACCATGCGCTTGGCGGCCTTGATGGTCGAGGCTTCGCCGCGCAGCTGCAACTTGGAGAAGATGAAGGGCTTGAACAGCTCCAGCGCCATCTTCTTCGGCAGACCGCACTGATGCAG
>Ga0182742_1003163_pt1 | contig 16636 bp, 11 predicted proteins | sample eDN5th37CBELigMG_FD_128880 | JGI IMG/M metagenome (GOLD analysis project Ga0182742, IMG submission 128880) | Enriched Miracle-Growth compost microbial communities from Emeryville, California, USA - eDNA 5th pass 37_C BE-Lig MG (version 2)... ...
CCGGTACGAGGCCGGGACCGTCGTACCCGACGTGCGAACCCTGGCGCGGCTGCTCGAAGCCTGCGGCTTCCAGCTGGTCCTCGACGCCGCTCCCCTGGCGACCCGGAGGCGCTCCGGCCGGACCGGGCGCGAGACGGCCGTGGCGCGCCCTCCCGCCATCCCCGCGGACCTCGACGACCCGAAGATCGAGAAGGCCTCGGGTGTGGTCGAGCTCCCCGCCCGGATCCAGTGGAGCGGCCCCCGGCGCACCTACGACCTCACCAAGCGCGACGATCGGCGCCGCGTCTACGAGCTCGTGCTCCGAGAGGGCACCGAGGCCGACGTCCGGCGGTTCGTTCGCGGCGAGGATCTCGATGACCTGTGGGACGAGCTTCTGCTCCCGGCCCACGTCCGCAGGGCCTGGCAGGACTGGCTCGATCGGCGGCGAGGCCAAGGGTGCTGAGCCCGCTGCAGGCGCGGATCGCGGTGGTGCTCGCCCGCCTTCCCGAAGCCGAAGGCTTCGCCCTCGCCGGCGGCGCCGCGCTCATCGTTCACGAGGTCATCAGCCGGGAGACCCGTGACCTCGACTTCTTCACGCCGAGCGCGAGCGACGTCGGAACCGTGCTGCCGGGCTTCCAGCAGGCACTGGCGCGAGAAGGCCTCACCGCAACCGCGGAGCAGGTCCTCGAGGGCTTCGCCCGGTTGACGGTGACCGACGGGACCGAGACGACCACCGTGGATCTGGCGTCGGACTACCGCCTCCGACCTCCCGTCGAGACCGCGGTTGGTCGCGTCGTCGCGGAGGACGAGCTCGCGGCCGACAAGGTGCTCGCGCTGGCGGGACGGGTGGAGGCCAGGGACTATCTCGACGTGGCGAGACTGGTCGAGCGTCACGGCTCCTTCGAGGCACTCTGCCGCCTCGCCGAACAGAAGGACCCCGGCTTCCGGCGGTGGGCCCTGGCGGACATGCTGCGCCACTTCGATCGCATCGCACGCGACGACTTCCCCCTCCGTGACGAGGACTACGAGACGCTCCGACGACGCGTCGCCGACTGGCGACTCGCGCTCGAACGTCACGTTGACCGGCAGGCCCCGGAGCCGCCCGGTCTCGAGCTCTGACACGTAGGAGGACGACTGATGGGTCGACGCCGGCAGTTCGGCAGCGTCCGCCGCCTCGCCTCGGGTCGCTGGCAGGCGCGCTACCCCGACGACGAAGGACGGCTCGTCCCGGCCGCCACGACGTTCCGGACCCGGAACGATGCCGGGCGGTTCCTCGACCAGGTTCGTACGGACCGGGACCGAGGAGCGTGGATCGATCCGCGCTACGGCGAGATCACGCTGGCCGTGTACGCGCAGCAGTGGCTGCGCCAGCGTCCCGACCTTCGTCCCCGGACCCGGGAGCTGTACGAGGGACTCCTCCGCCTCCACGTGATCCCGATCCTCGGTGAGGTGGAGCTCGCCAAGCTCACCACCATGCGGGTACGGAGCTGGCACGCCGGCCTCGTCACCGGTGGTCGGCCCGGCGCGTCGACCGCGGCGAAGAGCTACCGCCTGCTGCGCACCATCCTCGCCACCGCCGTCGAGGACGGGTTGATCGTGAAGAACCCGTGCGTCCTCAAGGGAGCCGGAGTGGAGCGCCCCGCCGAGCGTCCGGTGGCCACGGTCCCACAGGTCTACGAGCTCGCGGAGGCGGTTGGCCCGCGCTGGCGCGCCATGGTTTTGCTGGCGACGTTCGCCGGGCTGCGCCTCGGCGAGCTCCAGGCGCTCCGGCGGCGCAACATCGATCTGCTGCACGGCACCGTCACCGTGATGGAGCAGACACAGCCGCTGAGCAACGGCACGCTCCTGACCGGCCCGCCCAAGACGGCCGCCGGCGTCAGGACGGTCAGCATCCCCGAGGTGCTCCTTCCCGAGATCCGCGCGCACCTCGAAGAGCGCGCCGCGGCCGGGCCCGACGGCCTGGTGTTCTGCGGACCCGCGGGCGTCCCGTTCCGCCGCGGCAGCTTCTATGCGGCGTGGAACCGTGCGGTCCGCGTCGTCGGTGTTCCGGGGCTGCGCCCGCACGACCTGCGCCACACCGGCAACACCCTGGCGGCGTCGACGGGAGCCAGCACCAAGGAGCTCATGGCCCGGATGGGCCACGCGTCGCCACGCGCCGCCCTCATCTACCAGCACGCCACCCAAGACCGCGACCGGGCCATCGCGGCGGCGCTCAGCGACCTGATCGCGGGCGCCGGGCCCGCCCCTCGCGCGCCGGTCGTGCCGCTGCTTCGTGCCACTTCTCGCCGCGATTAGTGGCACGTAGATGGCACGACGGCCCGGTCCCGGCACTTTTCCACAGGCCCCCGTACGACGGGAACCCGGTCTGACCAGGGGCTTCGCGCAGAGCGGGTGACCGGAATCGAACCGGCGTCATCAGCTTGGAAGGCTGAGGTTCTACCGCTGAACTACACCCGCGGGACGCGAGGCACCGTAGCAGCTGCCCTGCTCAGCGCCACCGTGGCCACCCGCCGTCACAGCGCCCGGATGTTGCGCAGGTTGGAGCGGGCCATGTCGAGCATCTTGCCCACGCCGCCGGCGAGCACGGTCTTGGCCGCCGCGGTGGCGAAGCCGCGGATCTGCTGCGCGGTCACCTGCGGCGGCATGGAGAGGGCGTTCGGGTCGGTGACCACGTCGACGAGGTACGGCCCCGGGGCAGCGAGGGCGCGGGACAGGGCGCCGCGCACATCGTGGGGGTCGGTGACCCGCACGGCGTCGAGCCCGACGGCGCCGGCGACGGCGGCGAAGTCCACGGGTTCGCGGGCCGTCCCGTGCGGGGGGAACCCCTCGACCAGCATCTCGAGGTCGACCATGCCGAGCGAGGAGTTGTTGAACACGACGATCTTCACGGGCAGCCGGTGGGTGCGCACCGTGAGGAGCTCTCCGAGGAGCATGGAGAGGCCGCCGTCGCCGGACATGGACACGACCTGGCGCTCGGGCGACGCGAAGGCCGCCCCGATGGCGTGCGGCAGGGCGTTGGCCATCGTCCCGTGCAGGAACGAGCCCAGGACGCGTCGGCGGCCGTTCGGCGTCAGGTACCGCGCCGCCCAGACGTTGTTCATGCCCGTGTCGACGGTGAAGATCGCGTCGTCGGCGGCGAGGTCGTCCAGCACGTCGGCGACGTACTCCGGGTGGATGGGCGTGCGCTGGCCCACGTCGCCGGTGTAGGCGTTGACGACGCGCGTCAGCGCCCGCTCGTGCCGTTCCAGCATGCCGTCGAGGAACCGCCGGGACGGCTTGGGCCGCACCAGCTCGCGCAGCGCCACCAACGTCTCGCGCACGTCACCGTGCACCGCCACGTCGAGCGGCGTGCGCCGGCCCAGGTGGGCGGCGTCCCTGTCGACCTGCGCGGTGCGCCGGCCCGGCAGGAAGGAGTCGTACGGGAAGTCCGTCCCGAGCAGGACGAGCAGGTCGGCCTCGTGCAGGGCGTCGTGACAGGCGCCGTAGCCGAGCAGCCCGCTCATGCCCACATCGAAGGGGTTGTCGTGCTGGATCCACTCCTTGCCCCGCAGCGTGTGGCCGACGGGCGCGTGCAGCACGCCGGCCAACGCCATCACCTCGCCGTGCGCGTCGCGTACCCCAGCGCCGCAGAACAGCGTGACGGTCTCCGCGGCGTTGATGGCGTCGGCCAGCCGGCGCACCTGGTCGGGAGGCGGCACCACCCGTCCGTGCTCGACGCAGAAGCTGCCCTCGCCGGTGGGGTGGGCAGTGGTGAGGTCGGCGACGTTGCCCGGGACGACGAGCACCGACACGCCCTGCTTCGCCAGCGCCTCCTGGATCGCGATGCGCAGCATCCGGGGCATCTGCTCCGCGTCCGTCAACGTCTGGCACCAGACGCTCGCGTCCATGAACAGCCACTCGGGGCGGGTCTCCTGGAAGTAGGCGGTGCCGATCTGCGCGGTGGGCACGTGCGACGCGATGGCCAGCACCGGCGCGCCGCTGCGGTTGGCGTCGTAGAGCCCCTGGACCAGGTGCGTGTTACCCGGCCCCGAGCTGCCGGCGCACACGGTGAGGCGCCCGGTGAGCTGGGCCTCCGCCGCGGCCGCGAAGGCCCCGGCCTCCTCGTGCTGGACGGGGACCCACGTGATGCCGGGGGTGCGGCGGACGGCATCGACGATGGGGTTGAGGCTGTCGCCCACGACGCCGTAGACGCGCTGGGCGCCGGCCTGGACGAGGACCTCCACGAGCTGCTCGGCGACGTTCACCGGACCTCCTGTTCGTCGGGCCGCTGTTCCCGACACCAGGGAGCGGGCAAACGAGGGACGCGCCGGCCCCGAGCGGACGCAGCCCGCCTCAGCGGGCCCGGAGCACCGCGCCGGCACCGGTGCCGGCCACCGGCAGGCCCAGCAGGCGGCGCCCGTGCTCCGCGAAGAGCTCGCCGCTGAAGAACACGTGCTGCGCAGCGGCGTGCAGGTCGCGGAAGCAGCGGCCGAGCGGGTGGTCCTCGAACACGACGCTCCCGCCCGCCAGGCGGTGGACGGTGTCGACGGCCGTCAACGCCGCGTCCATCGCCTGCTGCGCCGCCAGCGTCATCCGGCCTCGCTGCTCCTCGCTCGGCCTGCAGCCGGCTTGCACGCTGGCCCACGCCGAGTCGAAGGCCTCCACGGCGAAGGCCCGGGCGGCCAGCAGCCCGGCGGAGGCCCGCCCCAGCACGAGCTGGGTGTGGGCGTCCTCGGCCACGCTCACGTCCCGCCGCCACCGGTGCTTGCCCGGCGCCAGCGCCTCCAGCTCCTCGATCGCCCGACGGCCCACGCCGAGCGGGAAGCCGGTGAGCAGCACCGCCGTGTACGCGCGGAAGCCGACCTGCAGGAGCCGGCTGTCGTGGCGGGGCTCGTCGAGCATCGGCATGGCGGTGCGGGCCACGGGGATCCGCACGCCGCGCGCCGCCACGTCGTGGCTGCCCGTGCCCCGCAGGCCACCCGCGCGCCAGGTGTCGAGCACCTCGGCTTCGTCGCGGCGGAGGTAGGCGAAGCGCCAGTCGGGCTGGCCGTCGGCGCGGGTGGCCGGCTGCTCGCCGTCCATCATCAGGAAGCCGACCTGGAACCAGTCGGCGTGCATGCACCCGCTGTTGAACGGCCAGCGACCGGTGAGCACCAGCTGGTCGGTGCCGGCCACCGGGACGCCCCGCCCGAGGGGCGCGAAGACGCCGGTGGAGATGACGGGCCCGTCGGCGAGCATCGCCCGGGTGACGGCCGGATCGAGCCAGGCGAAGAAGGCGGACGCGTTGCCGATGAGGACCGTCCACCCCGCCGACGCGTCGGCCCGGCTCACCTCCTCCACCACCTCGAGCACCTCCACCGGGTCGAGCTCCAGGCCGCCCAGCGATCGGGGCACGGCCATCCGGAACAGCCCCTCCCGGCGCAACCGGTCGACCAGGTCCGGCGGCATGGTCCGAGCGGCTTCGCCCTCGGCGGCGCGCTCCGAGATCTCTTCCGCCAGCGATCGAGCGACGTCGAGCATGGCCATCGTCGCACCTCCCAGGTATGCTCAAGCAGCCTGATGGTCAGGTTGCCTGAGTGATTTCCAAGGCGCAGTGTTCAGGAGCCCTGAAGGAATGTCAATCCCCTCGAAGCCACCGCGGTTGCGCGAGCCCGAGGAGAACACCACCCACCTCCTCGGCCGGGCGTACGACCACCTGCAGGAGCGCATCTCCGCGGGCGTCGCCGGCGCGGGCCACCCCATCCGGCCGGCCCACGAGGCCGTGTTCGTGCACATCGATCGCACGGGCACGCGGCTGACGCACCTGGCCGAGCGCGCCCGGATGACGCCCCAGGCCATGGCCGAGCTGGTCGACGACCTGGTGGAACTGGGCTACGTGGCCCGCACGCCCGACCCCACCGACCGCCGGGCCAAGCTCATCGTGCTCACCGACCGCGGCTACGAGGCCCTGCAGGCCGCCTTCGACGTGATCATCGGCATCGAGGAGGAGCTGGAAGCGGAGCTCGGCCGCAGCGGGCTGGTCCGCTTCCGGCGTGCCCTGCGCCGCATCGCCGGATCGGACGCCCCGTGAACGGGGACGCCCGACCGATGGTGGCTCAGCCGCGGCAGGTGCCGGGCTTGTTGTTGTCGCCCACCAGGCCCCTGACCGCGCCGGTGGCGACGTTGTCGCACGTCACCACGTTGGCCGACCCAGGGTAGAGGCCGATGCCGAAGCCCGGCACGGGGCCGAGCACCTGGTTGCCGCGGAACACGTTGCCCGTGCCGTAGCCCTTGTAGACCGAGTGGGTCTGGAAGCCGTCGGCGAAGGCGCTCGGGTAGGCGACGCCGTCCTTGGTCCACGCGTCGGTGGTGCCACTGACGACGTTGCCCTCGATCAGCCAGTTGTTGCCCTTGGCATCGACCGCCGAGTCGGCGCTGTTCTTGCCCGACAGGCCGGTCCGGCGGAAGACGTTGCGGCGGAGGATGCCCGAGTCGGTGCCTTCCTTCAGGTCGGCGCCCTCGGCGGTCACGTCCTCGAAGACGTTGTCCTCGATGAGCACGCGCTCGGTGTTGTCGCCCTGGCTCTGGCCCTCCACCGCGTCGGTGCACGCGTACTTCGACCAGTTGGAGTTGGCCGAGCCGACGTAGACGCCTTCGCCGTACTGCGGGCTGTTGCGGCCGGTGTGGTGCACGTAGGAGTTGCGCAGCACGCCGTCGCTGGAGCAAGCGCGGAAGTGCACGCCCTCGTCGCCGATGTCGTAGACCTCCACGCCGTCGATCACCGTGCCGACGGAGCCGTCGAGCACGATCCCCTTGCTGGCGTGGGCGACGGTGAGCCCCTCGATCCGCCAGTGGTCACCGGTGATGTGGAGGCCGTAGTCACCGGAGGCGTTCTTGGTGCGCAGCACCGAGCGGCGCGTGCCGCGCAACGTGATCGGCGCCGAGGCGGTGCCGTCGGCCGCCGCGACGAGGCGGGGCTTGAAGGTGTACTCGCCCTCGGCCACCTCGATCACGTCGCCGGGACGAGCGCCGGCCACCGCGGCCCGCAGCTCGTCGGCGGTGCGCACCACCACCTGGCGCCCCGATCCGACGGGTCCGGGGGTGGTGGGGGCCGGCACGGTGGGCGGCGGCACGTCTGGAACGGGCGCCGTCGTGGGCGGCACGGTGGGCGGCGGCACGGTGGGCGGCCGCACGGTGGGCGCAGGCGCCGGTGCGGGGGCCGGATCACCCGAGGCCGTGAACCTCACGTCGGTGCGGGTCTCCTCGCCGGCCACCTCGGCGCGGACCTTCAGCTTGTGCTGCCCCGGGGGGACGTCGACGCGGAACTCGAAGGGGGCCGTGAGGTCCCGACCCACGTAGACCCCGTCGACGACGAGCTTGGCCTCGGTCGTCCCGGGCACGTCGACGGCCAGCGTGAACGAGGTGGGCGTGGTGGCGCCGTGGAGCGTGGACAGCGGGACCGTCGGCTCCCCGGCGTCGGCCACGGTGGCGCCGACGACCAGGACGGAGGCCACGAGGCCGGTGAGGGTCGCGGCGGCGAGGGTGGAACGGTGCAGAGCCACGGTGGAGGAGTCGGCTCCCGGCTCGCCCGCCTTGAGCCGCGCGGGGCGTGACCCTCGCCCCGAGGTCCAGCTTCAGTAGCGCTTGGCCCAGCGCAGCTGCCCGACGTCGTCGGCCGTGCAGGTGAGCGGCACCCGCTTGGGTTCGGTGTAGCCCACCTCCCCCTCCACCGGGCACGGCCCACCGTTGACGACCTCGCCGGGCTGGGGGTCGTGCCGGCGCCACGGTTCGGGCCCTTCGGTGCCGGGCCGGACCGGGAGGTCCATGTAGGTGGCGTAGGCCTGCCACCAGTCGGTGGCGATGGCGGTCTGGGCCTCCTCGAGCGTGATGACCTCCGAGCAGACGAGGCCACGCAGCTGCCGCTCGAGGAGGTCCTTCTCCTCCGCGCCACCGCCCTCCTGGTAGGGCTGCGGCCAGAGGTTCTCCTGGGCGTTGCTGCCCCCGAGCGAGATCGGCACCAGGTGGTCGACCTGGTACACGTCCCGGTCGCGGATGGACACGCCGTAGTTGGCGAAGGCCGCCACCTTGTCGTTGAAGCGCGGCTGGCGCACGCCCTGGGTGTAGTGCAGCTCGCAGATCTCCGCCGGCCCGACGTCGTCGAAGACGGCGCCGGGCGTGACCACCGGGTCGGGCAGCACCACGCCGTCGGCGGTGCGCACGAACCGGGCCACGGCCCCCGGGGCGTCGGCGGCCGTGGACGGAGGCGCGACGGAGGGCGGGGGCAGCGGGTAGATGGCGGGGCCCGTGGAGGCCGGCGCGCCCACGACGCCGCTCGGCTCGTCGGCGCCACATGCGGCGGCCAGCACGGCGAGCAGGACCAGCGCCACGCCGACGCCGACGTGCCGACGCCGCCCGGTCGTGGCGCTCATGGCACGCAGGCGACGTTGCTGCGCACCGCCGCGCCGCTCGAAGTCCGGTTGTCGCAGTCGACGCGGTTGGCCGTCACGTGGGGGTCGTGGACGTAGAAGTGGTGGCCGCCCCCGTCGACGTCGACCGTGTTGCCGCGGAAGACGTTGCCGCTCCCCCAGCCCTCCAGGATGCGGTGCGTCTGCATGGCCTCCTCGGGCGCGTGGCGGCCGACGTTGCCCTCGATCACCCAGTCGTTGCCCTTGACGTCGACCAGCGAGTCGGCGCCGGTCATCCCGCGGCCGTCCATGACGTTGCCCACGATGCGCCCGCCCGTGGTGCCCTCCTTCACGTCGATCGACTCGGAGCCCGTCTCGCTGATGGTGTTGCCCTCCACCAGGTTGTGGTCGCTGCGGTCCGGCTCGCCGCCGCTGTGGGTCGCCCAGTTGCTCCGGGCCGAGCCCACGTAGATGCCCTCGCCGAACTTGTCGCGACGCAGCCCGGTGCGGCGGATGGTGTTGTCGAGCACGGCGTTGGCGCTGCTGGCGGCGCGCAGGTGGATGCCCTCGTCGCCGATCTCCTCCACTGTGAGGCCCTGGATCACGGAGCTCTCGGTGCCGTCGGCCATGACGCCCTTCTGGCCGTTCCGCACCGTGAAGCCCACCACCCGGTAGTGGGCGACGCCCTTCAGGTGCAGCACGTAGCCCTTGCGCACCCCGCCGCCGTCCAGCACCGCGCGAGGTGAGCCGCAGAGGTAGATCGGCGCGTCGGACCGGGCGGGTCGAGAGGCCACGAAGCTGCCGACGTAGGTGCCGTCCTCCAGCACGATGACGTCACCAGGCTCCGCGGCGTCGAGCGCGCCCTGCAGCTGGTCGGCGTCGCGCACCCGGACCATGGCCGGCGGGCAGCTCACCCGGCGGCCCTCGGGGACCGCCGTGTCGCTCGCAGCACCCCCCGGGGGCCCGTCGTCCTGCGGCCCGTCGCTGGTGGCGGCCGCCGCGGCGGACGCAGTGGACACGGGCGACGCGGGCGACGCGGGCGACGTGGGGGGCGTGCCGGCGCTGGAGGTGGTGGCCGTCCTGCCGTCGGGTGCGCCGCTGGTGGGCGGCGCGGTCGCCTCCGCGGGCGCGTGCGCCGCGTCGACCCGCTGGCCGCCGTCGCCGCCCCCGACGAGGGTCACGGCCGCGACCACGAACAGGGTGCCGCAGACCCCAACGAGCACGCCCCAGCCGAAGGGCGGCACGCCGAGCGGTCCGCGGCCGGGCGCGCTCATCGCACCGCCGCGGTCTGCTGCTCGGTGAGGTCCACCACCTTCGGCTGTGGGATGGCCTGGTACCCCTGGTGGGCCATCTGGTGAGCGTACGGGTGCTCGATGACGCCCCGCGTGCGTCGGGCTCGCAGCGCCGACACGGCCAGGAGCAGCGCCAGGATCGTCCAGAGCGCGTTCATCGGCTGCAGGAGCTTGCGGAACCACACGTACCACGGCGTCGTGTCGTGCCAGCCGTCGGTGTTGTTGGTGGTGCGGACGACGCGCCCGTCGGAGCGGTGGGTGTCGAGCGCGCTGGCGCCGCTGCCGGCCAGGACGTTGAACGACACCTCGCTGCCGCCCACCTCGCCCACCAGGGTCACGCCGTGGACGTCGGCGTCCTCCACGGTGTTGCCCTTGACCTCACCGGTGGAGTCCCGCAGGTACACACCGGTGCCGACCTCGTCGATCACGTTGCCCGTGACCGTGGCCTCCTCCACGCCGTTGATCAGGGCGACGCCGTGGCGGTCGGCGTCGCGCACGGTGTTGCCGGTGACCGACACGCGTGTGGCCGGGCCGTTCACCATGATCCCCATGTCGTGCCCGTCGACGGTGTTGCTGTGCACCGCGAGGTCGTGCCCGCCGAGGAGCTCGATGCCGTACCGGCCGTTGTCCCGGGCGACGCTGTTGCGCACGGCGTTGTTGCCGTAGCTCCGCAGCGAGGCGCCCAGCGGTGAGGGCCCGGTGGCCAGCGGTCGCCCGGCCAGCCGGAAGCCGCTCCCTGCGTTCCGGGAAGCCAGCGACTCGCTGATCTCGATGCCCGTGGTGGCGCGGTTCAGGGTGAAGCCGTCGCCCGCGTTGCGGCTGGAGGTCGTGGTGCGGATCACGCCGTTGGTGACGTACCGGTGGAGCACCACGCCGCCGAGCAGGTTGTCGGTGAAGGACGAGTCGCTCACCTGGACGCCGTTGGCCCCCGACACGAACAAGCCGAAGGCGTTGCGCTCGACGTCGACGTTCGACAGGCGGGTCGAGACGAAGTCGAGGGCCGGCACCGAGGCGTCCAGGCCCAGCGCGGACTGCCCCTCGGGCAGCGGGCCCGCCGGCTGCCAGGTCACGTCGTCGAGGAGCGACGAGGGATCGCCGGCGCGGACCTCGTCGGCGCCCAGCGACTCGATGGCACCGGTGTTGGGGCGATCGGTGCCCGTCAGCGCCAACCCACCGGTGCGACCGCTCCAGAAGCCCATGTCCGACAGCTCGACGTGGTGGGCCTCGAACTGGCCGCCGATGGCCCGCACGTAGGCGCGACCGTCGGTGGTGAGCCGATCGACCTCGCCGGCCGGCACGTCCCAGCTGGTCAGGACCACCGGCGCGCCCTCCTCGCCCACGAGCTCGACCTTCCCTCCGAGCGACACGATGGTGGCGAAGCCGTCGTGCCCGCTGGCCAGCCGCAGCGTGAGCCCGCCGGGCGCGGACAGCCGCAACGTGGCCCGGGCGGTCACCACGAGGTGCTCGCTCAGCAGGTAGGAGCCGTCCGACATCCGCAGGAAGGTCTGGGGGGCCAGGACCAGCAGGTCCTCCACCGTGTAGGGCGTGGCTCTCGGGGTGAGCACCAACGTGTAGCCCGAGGCGCTGCCCAGCCGGTAGGGCGTCTTCCAGTTGCGGCCCTGCCAGCGGGCCAGCGAGGTCACGGTGCGCACCTCGGTCAGGCGCCGGTCCTCTCGAGCCAGCACCGCCGCCTCCATCTCGGCGTCCTCGGTGTCGACCACCGGGGCCGGGACCGCCTCCCGGGCCGCCGCGCTCGGCGCGCCGAGGATCCCGGCGGCGGTGGCCACCGTGGCCGTGAGGGCGGCCAGGCCCCGCCGGAGCGAGCGGGGAACCGTGGCCGGCATGTCAGCCCGCCTCCGGCGCCAGCGTGGCCGCGCCCTGCGCCTCGCCGCCGACGAGGCCGGCGCTCCGGGTGAGCCACCCCTGGCGGTTCATCGTGACGAGGGCGTAGGCCTTGATGGGCAACGCCACGAAGATCACGACCAGGGCGTACAAGGGCAGCAAGAGGATCTCCTGCGGGTGGCGGCGCAGGTGGGAGTAGCTGCGGATCCCTCGGCCGATGAACAGCCATGCGGCCGCCAGGGCGATGCCGTGTGAGGTCAGCTCCAACCGGTTGACCAGCAGGTATCCGAGCGCCAGGCCCATGGTCACCGGTGTGAGCAGGATCTGCAGCACCGTCACCTTTGAGACGAATGGGACCCGCCACAACCAGCCTTTCCACAAGGCGGTGAGGTAGGTCCGCGCGGAGTTCCTGCTCCATCGCACCCGCTGCTTCACGAAGGCGCGGAAGGACTCCGGGAACATCGAAAGGGCTTTCGCCGACGACTGGTGCACCGTCTTGTAGCCGGACGCGAGCACGAGCCAGGTGAGGCGGCCGTCGTCGCCGGCGATGCAGCGGCGCCCGAGGAAGAACTCGTGCTCGAGGTTGGGCACCACCGGCATGACCACGGATCGGCGGTAGGCCGCGGTGCGGCCCGACACGCACACCACCGCGCCCTTCCGCCCCATGGCGGGGACGTAGTCGTAGTAGCGGAGGTTGATCATCCAGTCGGCGATGCGCCGCCAGATGCTCGTGGTGCGCTGGTACACGTTCTGCTGCGTGCCGACGGCGCCCACCATGGGATCCGCGAACGGCATCTGGATGTTGGCCAGCAAGCCGTCCGTCCAGAGCGTGTCCGAGTCGGACAGCACCACGATCTCGCCCGTGGCGGCCCGCATGCCCACACCGAGGGCCGACCGCTTGCCCTCGTGCCGCATGATGAGCGTCTGCAGGCGCGGGTCGTGCACCTCCGCCAGGCGCCGGTGGCACTCGGTGTCCTCGACGTCCACCACGAGGATGAGCTCGGTCGGGTCCTGGGCGAGCCAGGTCTCCACGCACCGCAGGAGGATGTCGGGGTCCTCGCGGAAGCACGGCACGACCACGGAGGTGGTCGTGCGGAAGTCGTTGACGATCGGCCGGTCGAGGCGCGAGCTGACGGCGCGGTAGAGCCACAGCCCCCACACCACGATGCCGGCGATGCCCACAGGCGCGAGGTCGCGCCATGAGCCGTCGCCGAAGAGATCGAGGCCCGCCACAGCCAATCCTCCGTCCACTCCCGCCGCAGCCCGCCGTCGCGCTGCACCCCGCCGGTCATCAAAGCACTGTTCCAGGGATCACTGTCCAGTGGAGCGAGACTTTTCGGAGCCGTAACACTCTGTTCACGTCTGCCCGCGGTGCTCATTCGCGCCACGCGGACGAGACGGGCGCCGACGACTGCTACGTTCGCCGCCGCCCGGATGACACGGAGGGCGCGGTGCACACACAGCTGAGACGAGCGCTGATCACCGCCGCGTTGGCCATCGGCGCGCTCGTCACCGGGGCCGTGGCCGCCCATGCCGACGCCGGTGGGGCCCGAGAGGGTGTCGCCACGGCGGCGTTCACCCGCTTCGTACCGGTGCCTCCGCAGCGCCTGCTCGACACCCGACCCGGACCGGGGCAGGTCGGCTACCAGGGACCGATGCCGGGCGCGGGCGCGGTGGTCGAGGTGCAGGTCACCGGGCGCGGCGGCGTGCCCGACGACGCGATCGCCGTCGCCCTCAACCTCACCGGCACCGCGCCGCTGGCCGACGGGTACGTGACGGCCTGGCCCTGCGGCGCACCGCCGCCCCTGGCCTCCAACCTCAACCTGGTCCGGGGCCGCACGTCGCCCAACGCCGCGCTGGTCACCGTCGGCGAGCGGGGGCGGGTGTGCCTGCTCACCGAACGCGGCGCGCACCTCCTCGTCGACGTGGCCGGCTACCTCCCCGCGGGCGCCCGGTACCAAGCGACCGTCCCCCACCGGGTGCTGGACACCCGCACCGGCGTGGGCGCGCTTGCGGCCAAGCCCGGGCCGCACGGCGAGCTGCGCCTGCAGCTGGGCGGCACGGTGCCCGACAGCGCCGACGCCGTCGTCCTCAACCTCACTGGCACCGACGCGACGGCCGACGGCTACGTGACCGCGTGGCCCTGCGGCCAGCCACGACCCGAGGCGTCGAACCTCAACCTCGTGCGTGGGGGCACCACGCCGAACCTCGTGGTGGTGAAGCTCGGCGACGCCGCCGACGTCTGCCTCTACACGCAATCCGGCGCGCACCTCGTGGCCGACGTGAACGGCTGGTTCCTGACCGAGTCGGGCTACACGCCGCTGCAACCCGTGCGGGTGCTCGACACGCGCCTCGGTCTCGGCGCGCCGGCGAGCAAGCCCGGCCCGGGCGCGGTGGTGGAGCTCGACCTGCGCTCGTGGCTGCCCGACGACGCCGATGCCGTGGCGCTCAACCTCACCGGCACCGAAGCGAGCGCGCCCGGGTTCGTCACGGCGTGGCCGTGCGGGCCCATGCCCACCACGTCCAACCTCAACCTCGTCGCGGGCGCCACCGCGCCCAACGTCGTGATCGGACCGGTGAGCGCCAACCAGCGCCTCTGCCTGTTCACCCAGTCGGGCACGCACCTGGTGGCGGACCTGAACGGCTGGTTCTCGCCCGGCACCTGACGCCACCCGGCGAGGCGGTTCGCCTCGGCCGCCATGAGCAGCAGCCTCCCGTACGGGGCGGGTCGCGAGACCGCAGCCGCGCTCAGCTGCCGCAGCCGGTGAACGTGACGGCGACCGCCTCGCCCACCCCGACGTGCACCGTCACCGCGCCTCCGGCGGGCGCCAGCCGCTCGCGCACCGGCGGCGCCAGCACCCCGCGGGTGAGCGGTCCGGCGGTGCCGTCGACCCGCCTGGCGCCCAGCGTGGTCCCGGCCGCGGTACCGGCCAGACCGTCAGGGTTGGTGAGGCGCACGAGCGTCGGGGCCTCCGCCAGGCACCCGGCGCCGGCGCGGAGCACCACGTTGGCGCTGGCGGGTTCCTTGTTCACCACGAAGACGGTGCGGCGCACGGCTGCACCCGAGCCTGTGCGCACGACGTGGAACTTGAGCGGGTGGCCCGAGCGGCCTGCGGCCACGCCGTAGCCCTCGTCGCGGGGCAGGCCGCCCCAGTCGGCGACGGTGAGCGCGCTAGTGCCGAGCAGGCGGCCTCCGAGCGCGGGTCGCAGCATGGCCAGGGCGTAGTAGTTCGGGTTGACGCTCACCCGGTGGCCGTTGCCGACGGCGGCCGACACGATGGGGTCGTAGTGCGCGGTGCCGTCGCCGACGCCGGGCGGGTCGTGGATGTGGGCGTTGACACCGGCCACCCCGGCCCGGGCGGCCTCGAGCACCCAGTCGAGCGTCCACAGCGCGGCCACCTGCCGGTCGGTCACGCCGGCCAGCCCGCTGCCGCTGCACGGCGTGGTCTCCGCCAGGCGCGCCCGCGTGCCGCGCGCGGCCGCGATCGACGCGGCCCGGCTCACGCTGCCGTCCATCCAGTGGCGCATCAGCCCTTCGTGCAGCAGGTTGTCGGCGGTGCAGGCCCGCTCCCCGGTGGAGGTGCGGTGGGCGGCGTACATGTGCAGGGTGACCAGGCCGAGCCGGTCGAGGCGGGGACCGGCCGCGAACCACTCGCCGAGCGGCTGCAGCGCCGAGGCCGACGGCCCGGCCACGGCGATGCCGGCCGGCAGGTCGTCGGCCAGCGCCTCGAAGTCGCGGACGATGTCGGCCTCGTCGTACCCGGCGGGGCGGGGTGGCGGTTGGACCGGCCACTGGTTGGGGCTCGCGTAGAAGTGCGGCTCGTTGCCGAGCTCGAAGGCCTCGACGACGTCGCCGGCGCGCGCCACCACCGAGCCCACCATGGCGGCCTGCATGGCGTGGGCCGGGTCGTCGTCCTTGGCCAGGTTGACGCCGACGATGGCTCGCCACCCGGTGCGGCGCAGGAAGGCGGCGAGGGTGTCCACGTGGCGGTCCTGCAGGACCGGCATGTCGCACTGCCGGAAGGTGTGGCCGCCGTAGCAGGTGCGGTCCTGGCTCCGGCCGCCGAGGCGCAGGCTGCCGGCGGGCGAGAGGGTGGTCACCAGGTTGGCGACCACCTCGTTGAGCGTCCCCGGGCCGCGGCCGAGGTAGTCCTCCACCAGGTTCCACTCGAGGCTCAGGCCGACGAAGTCGGTCGGGATGGTGCGCCCGGTCGTGACCGACGGGTCGAGCGTGGCGGTGACGGTGTACCGGGCCGGGCGGTTGGGCGAGGGCACCGTCGGCCCTGTGGGCGGCGGCTCCGGTGGCGCGCCGGGGTGGGGTCCCGGGGGCGGCGCAGGGTCGGGCCCGGGAGGCGGACCCGGCGCCGGGCCGCCGTCGGGGGTGCCGGCGCCGGGCGGCGGCGCGCCGGCCCCGAACCGGGCCGCCTGGCCGTCGGCCAGCACGATCAGGTAACCGGGCGCGGCCGGGTTGGCGGCCAGCCCCACGACCGGCGCGCGCAGGGCCTGGCCGGCCAGGTCGCCGAGGTGCGGCGCGCTGCCGAAGGCGAACACCTGCCCGTCGCTCGTCACGGTCCAGTAGCCGGTGTTCCCCGGTGCCGGCGCCATGCCGACGATGGGGCTGGGCGGCGGCGCGGCCCCGGTGGAGCCGTAGAAGGGCGCGTCGCCGAAGCTGAAGATGCCCCCGTCGTCGGCCACCATCCGGTACCCCTCGCCGGTGGGCGACACGGTCATGCCGTTCACCGGTCGGTTCAGCACGAGGTGCCCGGTGGAGCCGCGGAACGGCGCGTCGCCGAAGCTGAAGATGCCGCCGTCGGTGGCCACCATCCAGTAGCCGCCGCCTGTGGGGGTGGGCGCCATCGACACCACCGGCTGGTTGAGCACCAGGTGCCCGGTGGAGCCGTGGAAGGGCGCGTCGCCGAAGCTGAAGATGCCGCCGTCGCCCGCCACCAACCAGTAGCCCTGGGAGCTGGCCGTGGCGGCGATGCCGACGACGGGGCGGGTGAGCGGGATGGCGCGCAGGTCGCCGTGGAAGGCGGCGGTGCCGAAGGCCTGCACGACGCCCCGAGCGGTGACCAGCCAGTACCCTCCGCCGTCGCCCGTGGAGGCGGCGGCCACCACCGGATCGTCCGTGCCCGCGGCCCGCACGGCCGGCGACGGGAC
>Ga0182742_1003166_pt1 | contig 16623 bp, 17 predicted proteins | sample eDN5th37CBELigMG_FD_128880 | JGI IMG/M metagenome (GOLD analysis project Ga0182742, IMG submission 128880) | Enriched Miracle-Growth compost microbial communities from Emeryville, California, USA - eDNA 5th pass 37_C BE-Lig MG (version 2)... ...
CGGCACGTCGTCCATGCCCGCCGGACCTACCGCTTTGGTCCCGCCGGGCACGAGAGCGATCGCGCTCAGCTCCAGATCGGAGCGCCCACCCAAGGGGCATCCGACGACCGTGGTCGCCACTGGGGCCGGTCCGCCGAAGTGCTCTGCTTCCACCCGGCGCAGGTCGGGGACCCGAGCCGCGTCGCGCACGAAGGCGTCGAAGCGCACGACACCGTCGCGGGCGGCGCCCGCGGCGGCGAGGTGGTGGTCGATGTTGCGGTAGGCGAAGCGGACCTGCTGGGCGAACGCTTCGGAGGTCTCCTCCTCGGCCGCGTCCCCGGTGGCCAGGTCGTGCTGACCCCGCACGCCGATGACGAACAGGAACGGCCCGCAGCGGCTGATGCGCGAGGCCCGCCCGGGGTTCGGGCCAGGCGTGATGACCGCCCGCTCCGCTGCGCCCGTCGTGGCGATCGTCGTGACCGTGATCATGTTCTGACCGGCCATCTTCCCCTGGTACCCCTGGCTGACGGCCTGGGTCGGGACACCGAAGAGCTCCGGCCACAGCGCCATGCGGGCCAGGCGCCAGTCCTGGCTGGCCGTCGCGTGCTCGATGCGGACGGCTGCCGAGCCGTCGTACCCGCACTCGCAGAGGCGGTCCACCACCGTCTGGTACGCGTTGCGGGCCTGGGCCGGACCGTCGCCGAAGAGGGACGCCTCCACGCGCCCGGTCTTGCCGTCCTTGTCGCCGTCGACGCCCGACAGGAAGAGGAACGGGCCCGACCGGATGACGGCGGCGACCCCTGGTCGCAGCGGGTCCTCGAGCAGGACCGTGCGCTCGGCCGCCATCAGACCTTCTCCCGGTCGGCGTACGACGCGTAGAGGCGGGTGTCCGGGTTGCCGATGTAGGGCGAGGGCTTGCCTGCGTGCACGTTGGCCGCGCGGTTGTGGGCCACCCAGGCGTCGTACGCGGCCTGGTCCTCCCACACGGTGACGGTGGCCAGCTCCTCGTCACCGTCCAGGCCCACGAGCAGCTGGCGCGACACGAACCCGGGTCGCTGGGCCATCCTGTCGCCGTTGCTGTTGATGCGGGCGGCGGCTTCCTCGAGCCGCCCTGGCTGGATCATGTGACGGACGATGGCGACGAACGCCATGAGCGGTCCTCCTTGATCGTCTGGGGCTGCCGGCGAGTGGACGAGGGATCAGCGCTGCGAGTTCGGCAGCCAGGCGTTGACCTTGCGGTCGACGAGCTCGACCAGCTTCGTGGCCGCCAGGGCGACGAACACGACCACGAGCAGCACGGCGAAGACACCTTCGGCGTCGAACGCGCGGGCGAAGCCCTCGCTCGTCGCGCCGAGGCCCACGACGGCGATCAGCAGCTCGCCGTTGATCATGCCCTTCACCGCCCGGCCCATCCCGAGCCGCATGCCGGCCATGATGAGCGGCAGCGCGGCGGGCAGCACGATCTTGGTGATCCGCTGGTGCTCGCGCGCGCCGAACACGGACGCCATCTCCACGAGCTCGCGATCCACCGTCTTCACGGCGGTCACGGTGTTCACGATGATCACGAAGATGGAGTACTGGACGATGAGCGCCACGATGGCCCAGCGCTGCAGCCCGAAGATCGAGAAGTACACCGGCGTGAAGACGACGGTGGGCGCCGTCATGAGGGCGTACACGTACGGGTCGAGCATCTTCTCGATGACCGCGTAGCGGCCCATGAGCGTGCCGACCACGACGCCCAGCACCGCGGCGAAGGCGAAGCCCAGGCCGAGGTTCTGCACGCTGCGCGAGAGGTCGCCCAGGATCTCGCCGCTCCGGATGAGCTCCCACAGCCGGTCGACCACCGAGGTGAAGGCCGGCAGGTAGGGCCGCTCGAAGACCCGGGCGATGATCTCCCAGAGCAGGAGGCCCCCCACCAGCGACACCAGGTTGTAGAAGCCGTCGGCGGTGCAGACCCGCACCGCCAGCGACGCCCAACGTTGGCCCCGCGAGTCGGGCAACAGCACGGGCGCGCTGGGTACGGACGTGGGCCGGCCCTCGATGGCGGGCTTCAGGCCGAGCTCGGACATGGCCGTGTCAGGCCCGACGCTCACACGCCCACCCTCTTCGGCTCCTCGGCGAGCTGGAGCGACCGGAGGTGGTCCCAGAGGCGGGCCTTGGTCTCGATGAACTCGGCGCTGGTCTCGTCCGCACGGCTGCGCGGGCGGGGCAGGTGGATCGTCTCGATCTCGTGGATCCTCCCCGGTCGCGCGGACATCAGCACGCACCGGTCGGCGAGCAGGATCGCCTCGTCGATGCTGTGCGTCACGAAGATCACCGTCTTGCGCTCCATCTCCCAGATGCGCAGGAGCTCCTCCTGCATCATCCGCTTGGTCTGCTCGTCGAGCGCGCCGAAGGGCTCGTCCATGAGGAGCACGCTGGGGTTGACGGCCAGCGCCCGGGCGATGCCGACGCGCTGGCGCATGCCGCCCGAGAGCTCGGCGGGGAGGCTCTTCTCGAACCCGGCCAAGCCGACCTTGCGGACGAGGTCGCGAGCGAGCTCCTCGCGCTCGCGCTTGGGCGTGCCTCGCAGCTCCAGTCCGAAGGCCACGTTGCGGAGCACGCTGGCCCACGGCATGAGCGCGAACGCCTGGAAGACCATGGCGCGGTCGGGCGACGGGCCCCTGACCACCTTGCCGTCCACGCGGATCAGGCCTTCGTCGACCGACGTGAGGCCGGCGACCATGCGCAGCAGCGTCGTCTTGCCGCAGCCGCTCGGTCCGATCAGGGTGACGAACTCGTTGTCCCCGATCGTCAGGTTGACGTCGTCGAGCGCCGTCACCGGTTGGGTGCCGCGCCGGCCGGCGCGGGGATGGAACGTCTTGCTGACGTGCGAGATGTCGATCACGGTGCTCTCCGGTCAGGTGCGGCTGAAGGCGTCGTCGTTGGCCCACGGCACGAGCCGGTGCTCGAGCCGGCGCACGACCGCCATCAGCACGAGCGACTCGGCTACGACGATGGCGACGATGGCGTAGGTGTTGCCGGGCTGGAACGTGCCCTTGTAGAGCTGCAGCAGGCGCCCTATCCCCACCGACACGAGCAGCAGCTCCGCCAGGATCATCCCGGTGATGGCCCGGCCGAGGCCGACCCGCAGGCCGGTCCAGATGGCCGGGGCCGCAGCGGGCAGCAGGATCTTCCGCCAGAGCTGCGCCTCGCCTGCACCGAAGGAGCGCGACATCTCGATGAGGTCGGTGGGGACCTCGCGCACGCCGGCGCGGGCGTTCACCGCGACCATCGGGTAGGCGAAGAGCAGCACGACGAGCGAGCGGGCCCGCAGGTCGAAGCCCAGCGACATGATGATGACGGGCATCAGCATCGCCATGGGCAGCACGACGAGGACGTTCATCCAGACGTCGGCCATCTTCTCGATGGCCCGCACCCGCCCCATCAGCAGGCCGCTCGGGATGCCGGTCAGCACCGCCATGCCGAAGCCGAGGAGGAGCGACTGGTTGCTGATCCACATCGCCTCCCACGTCTCGCCCCGCTGCACGAGCTCGAACGTGCTGCGGATCGTGGTGGAGGCGTTCGGGATGAGGAGCGAGTCCTTCCAGTTGGCGCCCACCTCCCAGAGACCGAGGAACACCACGGCGGGGATCACCTTCAGGACGGGCCCGCTGGTGAGCACCCTGGTGAGGGTCGTCTCCCTCACGACGCAGCGAGGGCGGTCTCGAGGAACGTGCGGTCCATGACGTCAGCGGCGGTGAGCCCGGGCTGCAGCACGCCCGCCTCGGTGTAGAGATCGATGCTGGCCTGGACCTCGTCCTCCAGGAAGCCGCCGTCGTCGGGGATCATGCCGACGTCGAGGTAGGCCGCGACGGCATCGGCCGTCTTCTCCCCGGTCTCCGGGACGTACTCGCCGATGAGCTCCTCGAACAGCGCGGGGTCCTCGTTGACCTCCTTCTGCAGCGCCGTCAGCTCGTTCACGACCTGCTGCACCACCTCGGGGTGCTCCTCGATGAACCCGTCGTTGGCGTAGACGAGGCCGACCTTGATGTCGCGCAGGTCCTGGGTGAAGTTGGCGAGCATCGTGTAGTCGCCCTCGGGGAGGTCGAGGGTGTCCTCGAGCTCGATCATGGCCACGTCGACCTGGCCGGCGAGGAGGGCCTGGAGGCGGTTCGGCGACCCTTCGATGTAGAGCTCGTCCGGCTCGACGCCGGTGTCGCAGTTGCGCTGGTACCAGGCGCGGTACAGCGCCGTGCTGACGCCACCGGGGCTGTGCAGGCCGAGTCTCACGCCGTCCATGTCGGCGCAGTCGGCGATGTCGTTCTTCGCCATCAGGGTCCACTGGTTGCGGGACAGCTCGCTCACGAAGGTGAGCGGCGCGCCGTCCTGGATGACCTTCATCACCGAGCTCGTGGTCGAGCTGCCCATCTGGAACTGGCCTTGCGCAGCGCCCTGCACGACGAGGTCCGAGTCGGCGAGCTCCACCCATTCGGCGTCGTGGCCGTACTTCTCGTTGACGCGTGCCAGCGTCTCCTGCAGCAGCGCACCGCTCAGCCCCGGCGAGCCCATGGCGAACTGGAAGGAGACGGCCTCGGCGGTCGCGTTTGAGCTCTCGCCGGCGCCCGCGGGCGTCGCGGCGCCTCCGCTGGTGGCGCCACCCCCGCCGTCGTCGTCGCCGCAGGCGCCGGCGATGGTCAGCAACCCGGCGGCGAGGAGCATGCCCAACCGCTTCTGGCCCTTCACGGTCATCCACTTCCCCTTGATCGACCGGTGCCCGAGCACCGGCGTGGCTGGTCCCACGGCCGCGGTCGTGACCGCTGGTCGGGCGCGTGCGCCCGCCGGCTGGTCCCCCCGGACCGACGGCCGGTTGCCCTGGCGGGCCCGCCGGCGTCGCCTCGGGCGGCGCCGGCTCGTGTCGCGTGTGCTCTGGTGTGCTTCGCGGGAGCGCCGGGTGGCGATCCCTCATGATGATTACGAACGACTCTGGCCCGTCCCGTGGGGCTCTGTCAAGCAGCGCGCCGAGGCGTAACAGGCCGGAAACCGCCGCGACGCCGACGGCGGCGCCCGCTCAGAGGGCCGCGGGCTCGAGGGCGGCCAGGCGCGGCATCGCCTCGGCGTAGGTCTGCTCGAGGGCTCGGGCGGGATCGTCGCCCACCGCGCCGGCCATCACCGTGCCCACGCCCACGGCGGCCAGCGCCTCGGCCCGGCGCACCACCTCGTCGGGTCCCGCGTCGGGCGGGAGGCCGCCGAGCAGCGCGGTCACCTCGATCTCGGCCGGATCGCGACCAACGGCGTCGCAGTGCCGCTTCAGCACGTCGACCTTGTGGGCGATCACCTCGGGGCCGCCGAAGATGTTGCAGGCGTCGGCGTACTGGGCCACCAGCCGCAGCGTCTTGCGCTCGCCGCTGCCGCCGATCATCAGGCGCGGCCGGGGCCGGCTCACGGGCGGCGGCGAGCACAGGGTCTCCGCCAGCTGGTAGTGCCGACCCTCGTACGGCCCGTTGTCGTCGCTCCACATCTGCAGGCAGATCTGGACGGCCTCCTCCAGGCGCTCGAAGCGCTCGGCGGTGGGGGGGAACGGCACGCCGAGGCCGCGGTGCTCGCGCTCGTACCACGCCGCGCCGATGCCGAGCTCGCCCCGCCCGCCCGACAGCACGTCGAGGGTGGTGACGATCTTGGCCAGCAGGCCGGGGTGGCGGTAGGTCACGCCCGTGACCAAGAGGCGCAGCCGCAACCGCTCGGTCCGGCCGGCCACGAAGCCGAGCGCGGTGTAGCCCTCGAGCATCGGGTCCTCGGCGGGCGCCACCCGTTCCATCTGGAAGAAGTGGTCCATGAACGACAGGGCCCGCACCCCGAGCTGCTCGGCGGTGCGGGCCAGGTGGGAGACGGCCTCGCCCATGGCGGCGGGCGAGTCGACCCAGTCGAAGCGGGAGACGTGGAGGTCGAGGTGCACGCCCCGGTGTCTACCCCGTCACGTCGCTCCGTCGCTCAGTCGTCGTCGGTCAGCGGCGGCCAGGTCCGGTGGTGCAACGCCCCGGAGGCCGTGCGCATCAGGTGGTCGTCGCGCATGACCTTGTTCCACAGCACCCGGACGTAGTCCTCGTCGGCCACCTTGCCCGCCAGCGCGGCCTCGGCCAGCTCGGCGCGGCCCGCCTCCAGGTCGGCCGGGCGGTGGCCGAGCACCGAGGCGATGTCGTCCAGCTCGAGCTCGTTGAACTGGCGCCCGGCGAGGTCGAGCTCCTGCAGGTACTTCACGGCGCGGGCCAGGCCCTTGGTCCACTGCGAGGCCAGCGGATCGGAGATGCGCGGCACGATCGTCTGCAGCGAGCCGAGGATCTGGTCGTAGAGGGGGTGCCACTCGCGCGCCGGCGGCGGCTCGGGCAGCTCGGGCATGGGCAGCTCGATCCCCATCACCCGGGTGAGCGCCTGCAGCCACAGGCGACGGTGCAGCTGCGGGTACATGAGCCCGTTGCCGATGTCGCGCGCCGCGGGCCGGCCGGCCTCCTGCGCCTCGGCCGCGGCCTTGCCCTCGTTGGGGCGCAAGGTGAACATCGTCGCCTCGGCGAAGAGGCGGTAGTACCAGACCCGCTCGGGATCGATGCGGTGCCCCGACAGCTGCTCGTACTCGCGGAGCCGGTCGGGGAAGTGGGTGAAGGTGTCCTGCACCGTGCGCAACGACACCCAGGCGATGTCGTCCATGGGGTCGCCGAAGTGCGACAGCTCCCAGTCGACGACGGCGGTGACCTTCCCGTCCTGGTAGAGGAAGTTGCCCGGGCCGGTGTCGCCCTGGACGATGACGACCGGCTCCTCGTAGTCGGGCACGTTGCGCTCGAGCCAGTCGACCGAGAGCCGCAGCAGCGGGTCCATCGACCCGTCGGGCGCGGTGCCCCGCCAGCGGATGTCCTGGATGCGGTCGAGGGCGTGCTGGCGCGCCGTCTTCACCGGGCCGAAGCTCGGCAGGTGGAGCGTGCGCGGGTCGAGCTGGTGCAGCTTGGCCAGGTTCGCCATGAAGTCGCTGGCCACCCGCACCTGCTCGTCGGGATCCTGGATCCGATAGAACCAGGTGGCCCCGGGTACGCGCTCCGACAGGATGGCCTCTCGCGTGGGGTGCACCGCCAGCACGTGGGGCACCCGGATGCCGGCGTCGTGCAGGGCCATCATCATCTCGGCCTCGACGGCGAGGGGGTGGAAGGCGCTGCGCTCGGGCAGCCGCTCGGCGCTGAACCGCACGAACAGCGGACGGACCTCGCCGCCGGACGGCCGCACGTCGACGTACCAGGCCTCCCGCGTGGCGCCTCCCGGGATGCGGTCGGCGTGGACCACCTCGCCGCCGGTCACATCCTCCACCCAGGAGAGGACATCGGCCGGGAGGGTCAACACTGCGTCAGCCATGGCACCTCACGATCGTCCCCCGGTGCGGCGGGCTCCGAGCACCGGAACGGTGACTGTAGCGGCGGGCCGGTGCCCGCGTCCGGGGACCCTTGCCCCCGGCGGTAGCGTCCGACGGGGAGGTGCCGCGATGTCCGACGGTCGACCCGTGGCCAGGGGCCACGGTGCCCGGCGTCCGAGCTGAGGGCGAGCCCGTGCGACGACCAGCGACCCTGTCGCGAGCAGCCATCGCGAGGCGGGCGCGGCCCTGGCTGCAGCGCCTGGCCGGTCCCCCGGAGCTGCGCGCGCTGGTGCGCACCCACGTCCTCGACGGCGTGGCCAACACCTTCGTCACCGTGTCGCTGGCCGGCTCGCTGTTCTTCCAGGTCTCCCTCGACGCGTCGCGGCCCCGGATCCTGCTGTTCCTGATCCTCACGGTCGTGCCGCTGGCCGTGGTGACGCCCCTGGTCGGCCCGCTGCTCGAACGCACCCGCTCCGGCTACCGGACGGTCGTCATCGCCACGCTCGCCGTGCGGGCCCTCAGCGCGTTCGTGCTGGTCGCCAACCTGCGGTCCCTGTCGTTCTACCCCCTGGTCTTCGTGTTCCTGCTCCTCGGCAAGCTCTACGCGGTGGCCAGGGCCGCACTGGTCCCGGTCCTCGTCGCGGGGCCCGAGGAGCTGGTCTCGGCCAACACCCACGTCTCGCAGCGCTCGACCGTGGCCAGCAGCGTGGCCGCCGTGGCCGCCAGCGCCCTGCTGGTGGGGGTCGGCGCGTCCACCGTGCTGCTCGTCGCCGGGGTGGTGTTCCTGCTGGCCGCGCTCTCCGCTCGTTCGCTGCCCCGCCAGGAGCGCGCCGCCGGCGCGGCGCCCACCCGTGGTCGCGAGGGCAGTCGTGCGCCGGCGGTCGTCCTGGCGATGGGCGCCATGGCGGTGATGCGGGCCGGGATCGGCTTCCTGGCCTTCTTCGTGGCCTTCGCCTTCAAGCGGGGTGGTGTGGAGCCGTGGGTCTTCGGCGCGGCCCTCGCGGCGGCGGGCATCGGCGGCTTCGTGGGCGGCCAGCTGGCGCCCTGGTTCCGCCGGCGCATGGCCAACGAGGAGCACGTCGTGTCGGCCTGCGTCGTGGTGGGCGGGCTCGCCGCGCTGGCCTCCGCGGTCACGCACGGGCGCGGTGCGATCGTGCTGGCCGCGGCCGTGGTGAACGGGGCGGGTACGGCGGGTCGACGGGCCTTCGAGGCGATGATCGGCCGGGATGTGACCGAGCGGTCCCGGGCCCGGGTGGTGGCCCGCTGCGAGACCGTGCTGCAGGCCACGTGGGCGATCGGGGCCATGGTGGCCGTGGTGGCGCCGCTGTCGCTGCGGGTCGCGGTGGCCCTCCTCGGCCTCGTGCTGCTCGGGACGGGCCTGCCCTACGCGTCGTGGGCCGAGCTGGCGATCCACCGGCGGGCCGCCCGGTGGCTGGTGGCGGGCGGCCCGCCGGCCAGCGACGCGCCGGTGGCGGTGGTCCTCCTCCACGAGGCGCTCCGGTTGGAGCGGCTCGGGCACGCCACCGCCGCGGTGGTGGTGGCCGACGCGGCGGTGCAGGCGGCCCGCTGCACGGCGGGGGCCGCCAACGTCCCCTCGGAGCTCGCCGTCGCCTGGTCGACCTCGGCGGCGGTGCGGGCCCGGGCGGCGGCGGGCGCGGAGCCGCCGGAGACCAGCCGGGAGGAGGCCCGCGAGGTGGTGGCCGTGGCCCGCCAGATCGTGGCGTCCTGCGCCGGCGCCGCCGGGAAGGCGGGCGCCCCCGGCCCGTCGCGGGTTCAGGTGGACGAGGTCGACGTGGAGGACGGGTCCGCGGAGGTGGGCGGCGTCGACGCCGGCGTCTCCACCGACCAGAGGTCGTCGCCTGAGCTGGCGACGTCGAGCGTCCAGGACTCGAAGCCGCCGCGCACGTAGCGGTCGACGTCCACCCGCACCCGGTTGCCGCGCTCCGGTACGGGCCCCAGCCGCAGGAGGATGCCCTCGTCGCGCACCAGGGGCGGTCCTGCGCCGTCGGGCGCCTCGTCGTCGTCGACGAGGGCTTCGTCCTGCTCGTCGATGAAGCGCAGCTTGGCCAGCGGCGCGAGCGCGTTGATCACCTCGGTCTGCACCTCGAGCGACAACTGGTGGCCGTCGCGGGGGAGGACGTAGACGGTAGGGGTCTCGTCGGGGGCCACGGGCCCCACCACCCACTCGATCACCGCGCTGTAGACGGCGGCGGCGCGCGCCTGGCCCGACGAGGGCGAGGCGGAGCCGCACGCCACCAGGATCACGAGGGCCACCACGCTGGCGCCTCGGCCCGCGCGGGGGCGGGGGCCAGCCCGGCGCATGCCCGCACCCTAGCTCCGGCGTGCGTCAGCGGAGCTGGGCGAACTCCTCCACCTTGCTGGTCACGCCCGCGATGACCACGAGGTCGTCGGGCTCGACCACCGTGTCGGGTGTGGCGTAGGTGAAGGCGCCGCCGGCCGGCTTGATGCACACGACGGTCACGCCGTAGCGGGCCCGCACGCCGAGGTCGCCGAGCGACCGCCCGGTGATGGCGCGCGGCGCCCGCAGCTCGGCCAGCGCGAACCCCGGGTCGAGGGCGATGAAGTCGAGCATGCTGCCGTCCATCACGTGGGCGGCGCGCACGCCCATGTCGGCCTCGGGGAAGACGACGTGGTGGGCGCCCACGCGCTCGAGGATGCGGCCGTGGGCGGTCGTGGTGGCCTTGGCCCAGATCTCGGGGATGCCGAGGTCGACGAGGGCGGCGACGGTGAGCACCGAGGCCTCGAGGTCGGTGCCGATGGCCACCACCACGCGGTCGAAGTCCCGGGCACCGGCCTGCTCCAGCGCCACGGGGTCGCTCGTGTCGGCCTGGACCACGTGGGTCAACACGTCGCGCAGCTCCGCGACCCGGGCCGGGTCGTCGTCGATGCCGAGCACCTCGTGCCCGAGCTCGATCAGGGTGCGGGCCACGGCCGTGCCGAAGCGGCCCAGGCCGATGACCATGGTGGTGCGGTGGGAACGGCGGCGTTCAGCCAATGAGGGGACGCTCCTCGGGGAACCGGATCCTGACGTCGCGGCGGCGGGCGGCGAGGGCCGCGCCCACCGTCAGCGGGCCGATGCGGCCGGCCAGCATGAGCAGGCCGAGCAGCACCTGGCCCGAGCCGGGGATGTCGCCGGTGATGCCCGTGGTGAGCCCGGCCGTGCCGGCGGCGCTGGCCACCTCGAACACCACGGCGGACATGCTCCAGTCGCCGAGCGCCATCAGCGCCAGCGTGGTGACCGCCACCGCGCCGACGCCGATCAGGGCGATGGACACCGCCTGGCGCTCCACCGTGGGCGCCACCCGCCGGCCGAACAGGGCCACGTCGCGGTCGCCTCGGGCCTCGCTCAGGATCACGAAGGCGAGCAGCGTGAACGTGGTGACCTTGATGCCTCCGCCGGTGGACACCGGGCCCGCGCCGATGAACATCAGCGCGGTGGTGACCAGCCACGACGTCTCGTTCATGTCGGCGTAGTCCACGGTGGCGAACCCGGCGCTGCGCGGCGAGACCGAGTGGAACAGGCCGTTGAGGACCTTGTCGGGCACGCTCATCGGCCCGAGGGTCTGCGAGTTCGACCATTCGAACCACGCGATGAGCAGCCAGCCCGCGAGCACCAGGGCGACGCTGCCGACCACGACGAGCTTGGTGTGCAGCGACCAGCGGCGCCAGTGCAGCCGGTCGAGCACCAACTCGGCCAGCACGGGGACGCCGAGGCCGCCGAGCACGATCGCGACCGCGACGGCGAGCACCATCACGGGGTCGTTCGCGAAGCGGGCGAAGTTGTCGGGGAAGAGCACGAACCCGGCGTTGTTGAAGGCCGACACGGCGTGGAAGAACCCCTGCCACGACGCCGAGCCGACCGACTGGTCGTGCGCGGTGGCCAGCCGCACGGCGAGGACCAGGCCGGTGCTGAGCTCGACCACGGCCGACAGGATCAGCACGCCGCGCAGCACCCTGCGGACGTCGCCGAGCGAGCCCACGCCGGTCTCGGTCTGGGCGATGAGCCGGTAGCGCAGGCCGATCCGGCGGGACAGGCCGAGCACCACCAGCGAGGCCAGGGTCATGATCCCGATGCCGCCGAGCTGGACGAGCACGAGGATGATCACCTGGCCGAAGCTCGTCCAGTGCGTCGAGGTGTCGACCACGGACAGGCCGGTGACCGTGATCGCCGACGTGGACGTGAAGGCCGCCGTGGCGAACGACGCGCCCGCGTCACCGTGCGCCGCGGGCGGCAGCAGGAGCAGCAGGGTCCCCGCGACGATGGCGGTGGCGTACGCGGTGAGCACCAGCCGCGCCGGGCTCTCGAGGAACGAGCGCGAACGGGCGGGCGTCATCACCACGGCGCCATCCTGTCCGGCCGCCGGTCGCCGGCGCGGGACCGCCGTGCTCCGGTCACGGCCGCCGGCGGGCCGCCAGCAGCGGGATGGCCGCCACCTTCTCGTCGGTGAGCTCGTCCCAGCGCACGGCCGGCAGCCGCCAGTCGGCGGGGCGTGGGCAGCGGAGCACGCGATCCGGCGTCGCGACGAGGTCGACGTGGATGTCGTGCCCGGTGGTGGGCACCGTGCCGGCCGGGAGGACCTGCTCCTCGTGCACGGTGGTGACCACCACCGTGTGGGGGCCCACGAGGCCGGCTTCCGCGGCGACGGCCAGCTCGAGGTCGCTGAACCCGCCGCCCTTGCCGAGCCGGGCGCCCGTCTCGTCGACGGCCACGCACCCCGTGACCACCAGGTCGACCGGCTCGAGCTCCTCCACCTGCACCCTGCGGGCGTAGGCGCCGGCGCCCTTGATCGACGTGGCCTTGCGGGGCGCGACGGCCAGCTCGTCGGGGTCGAGGAGGAAGAAGGGCTCGGGCTCGGCCAGGCGGGGGACGGCCATGAACAGCCGCTTGCCGTCCTCCAGCGCGGCCTGGCGGACGGGCCACTGCGGGGCGTCGGGGTTGGCCTTCACGGTGGCGGCGTCGCGCCAGGCGTCGGTGGCGCGCAGGCGGCGGGCGGCGGCCTCCGCGCCGACGAAGTTCGGGATGCGCCCGGTGGGCCGGGGGAAGCGGGCGATGCCCGGCCGCTCCAGGCGGGCCCACACCTCGGCCCGCAGCGCCGCCTTGGCCGCCAGCAGGTCGGGGTCGCCGCCCGCGTCGTGGTCGTGCCGGGGGGCCGACCGCCGGGGCATGGCGCCGCCTACTCGGCGGTCAGCACCATGGCGCCGCCGAACGGCCCCGCGCCGTTCGACCACACCGCCGTGCGGGCCCCGGGCACCTGCCGCTCGCCGCACTGGCCCCGCAGCTGCCGCGTGGCCTCGATGCAGAAGTTGGCGCCGTGGCGCCGGCCCACGTTGCAGGCGCCCCCGTCGGTGTTGGTGGGGAGCGATCCGCCCAACCGGGTGTTCCCCTCGGCCACGAACGGGCCCGCCTCGCCCTTGCCGCAGAAGCCGAGCGCCTCCAGCCACTCGAAGGTGATGAACGTGAAGCCGTCGTAGAGCTGCGCGCAGTCGATGTCGGCCGGCGTGAGGTCGGTGCGCGACCAGAGCTGCTCGCCGACGTGGTGGGGGGCCGTGGCCACCATGTCCTCGAGGATCTCGAAGTTGAGGTCGGAGATCGACCCGAGCGCGTACGACTCCACGAACACGGGCTTCTGGCGCAGGTCGCGCGCCCGTTCCTCGGTGGTGTAGATGATCGCCGAGCCCGAGTCGCACGGGTAGTCGCAGTCGAGCAGCCGCAAGGGCTTCGCGACGTAGCGCGACGCGAAGTAGTCGTCCTTCGTGATGGGGTCGCGGAAGAAGGCGTCGTCGTTCATCGACGCGTGGTGGCGCTGCGTGACGACGTGGGCGGCGTAGTGGTCCTCGGTCTCGCCGAACTCGGCCATGCGCCGCCGGGTCAGCATGCCGGCCCACTGCGTCGGGATCCCGCCCCCGAAGGGCACCAGGAACTGCATGTCGCCGCCGATCGGCGGGGGCGGCCCTGCGTCCTGCAGCCGCTCGGACCCGCTGGGCTGCTGCTGGATGATCCGCGTGGTGACCACGGTGTGGGCCATGCCGGCCTCGATGGCCGCCACCGCCATCAGCGCCGCGTGCGAGTATGCCGGGCTCATGCCGCCGGAGAAGAACATGTGCAGCGGCTGCATGCCGAGCATCTTGGCGTCGGAGAGCGGCTCGCCCCCGAGCGTGGAGAAGCCGTCGACGTCGCTCGGCTGGAGCCCCGCGTCGTCCAGCGCGGCGCGCACCGCCTGCACGGTGAGCTCCTGCGGGGTCAGCCCGGTGCGCCTGCCGATGGTGGAGTAGCCCACACCGACGATCGCCGCTCGTTGCTGCTTGCGTGCCATCGTGCTCGTCGTCCTCAGCTCGCGGGGCGGAACAGGGGCAGGGTCAGGTCCGGCGTGACGTCGTCGAACACGACCTCCACCGGCATGCCGACGCGCACATCGTCCTCCGTGCACTCGGTGAGCCGCGTGAACAGCATGAGCCTGGGCTGCTCGGCCAGCTCCACCGTGGCCAGCAGGTACGGCACCTTGTCGGCGTAGTACGGGTGGAAGGGCTGCACCGCCACCGTGTAGGTGTACAGCGTCGCCCGGCCCGACACGGCCTCGTAGCCGAGGTCGGTGCTCAGGCAGAAGCGGCACACGGGCTTGGGCAGGTGCAGGTAGTGGCCGCAGGCGCGGCACCGCTGGATCACGAGGCGGTGCTCCCGACACCCGTCCCAGAACGGGGCGGTGAGGGCGTCGGCGGCCGGGCGGGGCGGGCTCAGCTCGGGCGTGCTCATCGGCGGTGCTCCTGGACGTGCGGGCGCCGCACTGTAGGCGGCGCGGTCACCAGGTGACGTCGTCGCAACCGGTGTGGTCGTCCGGCTCCACCTGGAAGGTGGCGTGCTCGATGCCGTAGTGGTCGGCCAGCAGGGTGCGGGCGGCGTCGAGCACGGGATGGGTGTCGGTGCCGGCGGGCACCACCAGGTGCGCCGAGGCCACGTCCATGCCGGAGGTCAGCGTCCACACGTGCAGGTCGTGCAGGCCGACGACGCCGGGCAGCGAGCGCAGGTCGTGGCCGAGGTCGTCGAGGTCGACGTCGTGGGGCGCGGCCTGCACCAGGATCCGCAGCGCGCTGCGGGCCAGTCGAGCCGTGCGGGGCAGGATCCACAGGCCGAGGCCGACGCCGATGACCGTGTCGATCCAGGTCCAGCCCGTGGCGCCGATCAGCACCGCGCCGACGACCACGCCCACCGACCCGAGCAGGTCGGCGAGCACCTCGAGGTAGGCGCCCTGCACGTTGACGCTCTCCCCGGCGCCGGGGCGCAGCAGCACGAAGGCGACGATGTTGGCGACCAGACCGATGGAGCCCACGACGAGCACGGGGCCGATGTCGAGGTCCGGGGCGTCGCCGATGCGGGCGATGGCCTCGAGCAGGACGTAGCCGGCCACGCCGAGGAGGAGCGCGGCGTTGGCCAGCGCGGCGAGGATCTCGAGCCGGTAGAGCCCGAAGGAGCGGCCCCGCCGGGTGGAGGCCCGCTCCGCGGCGGTGATGGCGGCCAGCGCCATGCCCAGCCCGAGCACGTCGGTGACCATGTGGCCAGCGTCGGAGAGCAGCGCCAGGGAGTTGGTGGCCAGGCCGACGACGAGCTCGGCCAGCGCCACGGTGGCGATGACCACGAACGACCACGTCAGGGCGCGGCGGTGGCGGACGCCCCCGCGCAGGGAGGGGCCGTGCGCGTGGCCGTGGCCGTGGCTGTGGCCGTGCCCGTGGTTGTGGCCCTGCGAGGCGGCGGCCCGGCGGCGCCCTCGGGGTACCGGACGGGGTGCGGCGTCGTGCCGGTGGTCGTCCTCGTGCTCGTGTTCGTGCTCGTCGGAGTGCGGGCCGGGGCCCGCAGGGGCGGCAGCCACGGTCCCAGGATGGCAGCCCGAACCCCGTTCCGCTCAGCCGGGCCGGTCCGTGGCCTCCCGCACCTTGGCCAGCAGGTCCTCACGGGTGAAGGGCTTCTCCAGCACCGCCGCGTCCGGCGGGATCTGCGACGCCAGCCCGCCCGCCGCGAAGCCGGTGACGAACAGCACCGGCAGGCCCGGGCAGTGCTCGCGGACCTGGGCGGCCAGCTCGGGTCCCGTCACGCCCGGCATCGACACGTCCGTGATGAGCAGGGCCAGCTCGTCGGCCCGCTCCCGGGCCAGCTCGACGGCGGCCGCGGCGTCGCCGAAGGCGACCACCTCGTGGCCCGAGCCCTTGAGCAGGCGCACGGTGAGCTCTCGGACGAGCTCGTGGTCGTCGACCAGGAGCAGGAGCGAACGGGTGGTCACGGCCCTCCTTGTAGCCGCTGGCCGCGGCGCGCGCCCAGCCGGACCGCGGCGCGCTAGGCGATGTTGAGGATGTCGTCGAGGCCCGTGATGCGCAGGGTGTCGCTGGCCGCGGGGGAGGGGGAGCGGACCTCGAGCCGACCGCCCTCCTCGGCCAGGCGCTTGGCCGCGGAGAGGAGGACGCTGATCCCCACCGAGTCGAGGAAGGTGACGTCGCTGGCGTCGATCACCACGTCGGTGATGCCCTCGTCGCGCAGGTCGGCCAGGGCCTGGCGCACCTCGCCCGCGGTCACGAGGTCCACGTCGCCGTGGAGCGACAGCACCGCGGTCCCCGAGTCGTCCCCCGGCTGGCGGCGGACCGTCGTCACGACCGGGAGCCCGTCGTCGCTCTCGGCCGGCAGCTCCTCGCCGATGCCGTGCCACGGCGTGGGCGCCTCACCGCCGGACTGCCTGATGAACTCGGTGAGGAACCAGCGCCGCAGGGCCTGCACGCGGTGGGGCGCGGCCAAGGTGAGCAGGGCGTCGCCCGAGCGGCAGAACTCGTCGGCGTCGTCGAGGAGCTCGAGGAGCCGGGCGGCGGCGTCGGCGACGGAGACCGACACCGTGTAGCGCAGGTCGACGGATCCCTGCCCCTCGGCGGAGGCCCGCTCCAGCTGGGCCCGCTGCGGCTCCCCGAAGCCGGCGAAGCGCTCAGAGAGCTCGGCCATCAGCTGGTGCAAGCGGTGCGGGACGCTCGTGCCGGTGGGGTCGGTGGCGAGCATCAGCGCGAACTCGCGGCGCAGGGCGTCGAGGTGGGCGGACGCCTCGGCCCAGAGCGCCACGGGCACCCCGAGCAGGACCACCTCGAACCGGGTCTCGTCGCCGTCGCTCATCCCCGCGCCCCACCCTCGAGCAGGTCGTCGTCGTGCCAGTCACCATCGAGCTCGAACCACACGGTCTTGCCGCTGTCGCGACGCTCGACGCCCCAGCGGTCCGAGTGGTCAG
>Ga0182742_1003167_pt1 | contig 16623 bp, 17 predicted proteins | sample eDN5th37CBELigMG_FD_128880 | JGI IMG/M metagenome (GOLD analysis project Ga0182742, IMG submission 128880) | Enriched Miracle-Growth compost microbial communities from Emeryville, California, USA - eDNA 5th pass 37_C BE-Lig MG (version 2)... ...
ATCGTTTCATGTTTAGCTTCATTTAAATTTCCTTTAACTTCGATAATCTTTGTATTGAGAGCTCTCACGAAAGTTTCACAGAGCAAGAGTCTTAATTGATAATAATGTTCAACTTCAGTAAAGTTAACGAGCATCATGAGTGCTTTTCCTAGAGAAATATAAAAATTATTCACTCTTTATTCAGTTTTTACTTTTAAGTTCCTCAAGTTCTGTATTTCTTTTTTCCAAAATCCTCAAGTATTTCGTAGCAAAATCTATATTGCTTGGACAATTTTTCAAAGCTCTTTTATAGATCCTTTCAAGACTATCATTTACTTTGATGTTCATGTATGCAAATTCAACATACACGTCCCAAACCTCAGGTTCTGAATAATTCAATTCAACACTCCTCTCCAAAAGGTTTATTTTCTTCTCTAATTTCAGATTCTCATTAGCGAGAATATTTTTCATCAGATTCTTGTAATTCTCACTATCAAATGGTTCATTCACACTTTGGAAGGATTCTTCAATATCGAGATGTGTTGTTATATCTTTATACGTATCATCATATAGAGCTGCTATTCTCTTCTTTTCCTCTTGATTAGTTTCCCAAGTGATATAACTTTCCAATGTTTGATTTATATCAGCCAAAGGGAGCTTCAGCTGTCTTTCATAAAGATTTCTTATAACTTTAGTTTTCTCTTGTCTAAATTTTGTTAGAAGATTTTGCTCCATAATAAAAGGAATTTACTCATTTGTTGATTCTTTATTCTCCAGTTCAAATTCTCTGAGCTTTTTAAAGAATTTTGATCCTCTGTTAAAATCGAAGCAAAAATAATTGATAAGTTTCCCAATCGTTATACTCACCCCTTGTTTTCTGACGATTCCTCCACTATACAAATACTTTACGTATTTTACTGCAAACTTTGCAATATCATAATCTAAACCATTATACTCATTATATAAAAAATGTTTTTACACAAGACATCTTCAAGAGCTCGGTCAAAAAGCTTAAGAACCGCTTTTTTCTCTTCGTTTGTTTTTGCAAAACTCTTCTCATCAGTTATCCACTCCATCCATTGATCTAAGAATGATATTATTCTCATAAACAATAAAAAGTACTTTCTGTGAGAGTATTGTACTCAAGAAGTGTTTCTCTGATTCGACGAACGTTAACAAAGTCGTCAGCGTCCTTATAAATCTCAATAAGCTTATTGGCTGTATCGTGATCATGCATCATTTGAAATTCTCTTTCTAATTCTTGTACTAAATCGTCTGCGTTGGAATATTCTAATTTTTGCTCCTCATATTCCTCTTCAATCTCTTCGTTCTCTTCTTGACCATTTTCAATTTCTTCTTCTATTTTATCTAAAATTTTTATGTTCTGTATCATATATGTCTTACCTTCATTTTCTGTAGCTATACCTTGGCCGTGATTTTCCATGTCTTATAGGGTTTGATTAATTTCGCTCCTATTCAGTATTACAACTATTAATTTGACTTTTAGTAGAAAATTTAAAGTGGATCCTTAAATTTTTTCACATTGAATAAGCTGCTATGAAATTAAATGAGAAGATCTACTAAGAAAAGAGAAGAGGCTTAAGGTTGAAAACAATCCTATTGAGTCTTCATATAAATGTAATCAAAAAGCCTCATCCTCTCGTAAATTCTATTCCAATAATTAGTCTTTCTTCTTCATATTTCACTCCGAGAGGCTATTAAATCAGGGAAAAATAAATTTAGCAAAATTTTTTAGTAAAGAATTTGGACATATTCCAGTAATTATTCTAGTTCTCTTGTTATATAATTTTATTAATTTTATTTGAGCTGTTTCTTGACCTCCTTATTGTGTGATATTTCTCATAAATAAACCAAGTCATGTCTACTCCAAAAACAGAAGCTCATACACCACACCAACCCAATAAAAACTCTTCTGTAATTTCCCAGTTACCCTTTGAAGTATCAGTTATCCCAACAGACCGAACAGACCTTAAAAATCTCACATTTTCTAACCAAACAACTACATGTTTATTATTTATTCTCTTTTACTAAAGGTTTTTCTAGCTAGAAACACTTCTCAACTCCCATTAAAACTAAAGATCCCCCACCAGGAAACGATTTATCCTCCAGATAAAATAATCCTGCGGAAACGAAAGAATAGTTTCGATGATAACTTTACGTATGAATACAAAGGACCTACAAATTTTTATATACACCAATTTCTTGTGGACTTGAAAAGAAGAAAAAATAAGTCGCTTTTTCGTTGCTTCAAAAATGAAAATTTTTTTCAGCTTAGAGAAAAATGTGACAGTTTACTGAAAAGAAAACTTCCTGTTTCGCTTGTTGAAGCGAAAGGTCCGCTTGCATTAAACTTTGATTGTATTTTTCTCTTTCTAATCATGATGGGAGCAGCTCTCTATTTTGCTTTAAAAATTGAAGTAATAATATTTCTTAAGAATTTTAATCAACTTAGGCCACTGAAATTTCTCTTGGCCGAAATCATGAAGAGATTTATGAAACAATACATAGCAAGGGAGCATTACTAACCTTTATTTTCACATTTTACGGTCTTTTGTACAAATTCTACCTCAAAATTATTTAATTTCCTTTTTAGCTTCTTAAGTTTGTCTTTCCGTTGGATGCTCGCAGCTTTTCTGACACAAACTACAATTATCACATTATTGAATTTCTTTGACCTTAATGTAAGTTTCTTTCATTAAACAAAGTAACTTTTCAAGTTTTTGGCCAGAAATGAAGAAAGTGAATCTTCAAATGTTTCATTATTAACTTGCAGAACAGCTCTTGGTCTATTTGGAGTCTTTTGGATAATGGTTTATCCTATTTACAAAATCCTTCTAAATCAAGGAGGAAGATTTATTTCTCATATTTTCGTTGCATTGACATTTATTGGACTTGGAATTATTGTGTTTGGATCTTTAGTATTAAGTGTTTTATCTAAAGCCCAAACTACAGCGCAAATATTCGAAGAGAATGAAGTAATGTTTACTGTGACTACAGGAGTTTTGGTGAGTTTATCATGGATTACTATACATTTGAAGTATTTCTGGGTTCCGAGTTCAACTTTAGAAATCGCTTTAAAACACTTGTCAAGAAAGGAAATGAAGAAATTTACTTATAAAAGCCTATATAAACCAAAAATGGAGCCGGAAGAAAGTGATCCAATGAATCAAAATACAAAAAACCAGTCCCAAAACCCTTTAATACAAAGGATTGCTGATAATATGTACTGGATTTCTAGCACAATCATCGGAGGAACTTTCATTGCGATTGAAATGTTTTTAGCACAGAGAATAATCCTCGCGCTGAAACAAGAAAATTCTAAAGGTCTTGTCACTTCCCTCTTCTTTTTTGCTGCCATTCCAATATTCACTTTAATTGGAATTTCCCTTGCTCTTTCGAAAGGACATTTGAAGAATAAAAGTTTGATATTACCTCTTGCAATTATGGTTCCTATGCTTGGAGCAGTGCCTCTTGCAGATAGATTTGTTGAATGGGGAGATTCGGTTAGACTTTCTTGGTATGTTGTTGCAGGACCTCCAGCAGCTTGTTTCTTTTGGCTTGCAATGGCTTTTCTGGAATTGAAAAGAAGAAGATTATTTTATGGAATAACAACATTTTCATGTGTATTTTTCTTTATACCTATTGTGTTCTTGGGACTTGAAGGCTCGGAGTTGTTTTTATCAGAGAAGGAGTTATTTAAAAAAGTAAGCATAGTTTTGTTAATGTAAGTCCTTTTGAATAATAATGAATGAACTGTGAATTAGGATTGGTGTCATAATTATTCTTGTTATTTTATGCTTGGCAATTTTCTTATGGATTTCAAAATTAGTCAAGAAAAAGCAGAAGAATACCAAGATCAAAAGACGTGCGACATTGAGCGAAAGAAAAAAGTCACTTATGGAAGAATCAAAGAAAAGAAACAGTGTTAAACAAAAAGTAGAAAATAAAGGATTCGAAGATGATATTGATGCAAGTCTTGATGAAGACCTTGAACAGCTGAAAAATATCCACAATTCCGAAAAGAACGCTAAAAACCCTGAAGCAGAATTACAAGTAAAGCAAGCACCAAATTTTGCAAGAGAATCAAAAAGAAGAAGCACTTTCATTGACAGTAATAAGGATGACTCAAAACGCTACAGAAGCGTTCTATGGATAAATCTAATTTATACAAATCTAAAAGGGTTTGGATATTGGATTAATGCTTCAGCTTTTATCGTTTCATACACTTTTATAGCATATACTATTTTCAACAGTTCAGAGACAGCAACACCAAATGAAAAAGGAACAGTAATCTCTTTTTTATTCATTTATTCCTCTTAAATTAATTTGTGTTCAGCTGGTTGGAGTTGCTATTATAATGCCTGGAATTTTCATAGCAAATAACATGATAATTCGCATGAAAAGCAGCAAGCTTACCAATTATGAACGAAAAAATCTCCTCACAAAACAACAGTAAAAATTTATAATCCAATTTTCTTAAGATTTTTTAGGCTTGAGAGTAAGCTTTATGAAACTGACGTTGCAAGAGATAACAAAAGAATAAAAAATGCTTCTATTATTGAAGTCATCGTTCTCATTGTTGGAATTCTTCTGATACCAATTATGCAGATTCCTCTTTTCTTTGCTTTAGAAAATCGACAAAGTCGAATTGCGAACCTCGTCACTATGACTGCTTCAGTATTTTTCAGCATCTTTTTGGCTGTAATGATTGAAGTTAAAAAGAGAAGCGGGCCTTATCACAAGTTTTTTATCCCTTCTTTTATCAGTTTATGCTGGATTTTCGTTGTGATTCCATTTGTAGTTTGTATACCTTTGCTTGCGATTCTCTTCAACCATGATGCTGAAAAATTTGTTTCTCTAATTAAAGGCTCACTTACAGGTTTGGCTTTCCTTTTAATGATTGGAGTTACTATTTTGGCGATTGTTGTAAATGTTTTCTTCCAAAAATTGGAAGAGGAGAAATTGGTGAAATTTATTGTTCGTTATCTACAGAAAATACTCAAACAAAACGCTGTTTCTGCTGGGAATGATGTGGTGAGAAGATTGGTGGAATATTTCAGGAGGAAAGTTACAATGACAGATATGGAACAGTTGAAAAAAGATCTTATTGAAGATAAATTCCCTATTGTCCCGTAATAATTGTATTAATAATGATATAAAAATCAATAGATTATACCCACCTCAGTTTATCCCCAAGGATAATTATGGAGCTAAACTAATTTCATTTGAGACACATAACAGATTTTTGAAGATTTTTTCAAGAAAACAATTAAATCCAAAGTTTGTTAAGAAAAAGTTGAACATATTTGAAAAGCTACTAAAATGCTGTGGTGAAGAAGAAGAGGTACTGAATTTAAGAGAAATATTTCTTCTAAGCTTTTTTAGGAAGACTTTGATTTGAACTTGAATCTGGATTTTGAAGATGGAGTATTCTTTAGAGTTGATGACTATCTACCGGAAGATTTTGCAGGCCAGGGACCCAAGTGGGATGAAACACCTCTTCAGGAGAAACCTTCTGAGTATTTTCTTTGGAAATTCCTTATAATTTCTTTAGTAACCAGCTTGAAGACCGCCTTGAAATAGAAAATAACGATAAAGAAGGTATTTCAATTGATTTACAATTGAGAGATGAGATGACTTCGAAACTGGAAGCGATAAATCTAAGGACATTGTCTCCAGAAGAGATGAGAGGTCTCAATAGAAGTGAGGATGGAATCAGAATACAAAAAGAAAGTGTTGAGTTGGAGATTTGGTATCAACACTTGTATGATTACTTATCAGGGAGACTAAAAGCATCTGATGATAATCAATCAACAGGATTGATATACCAAAACTTTTTACAATTTATTCGTATTGTAAATTTCATTTTAACATGAAAGTAACGATTTAGGCACAACTTTCTGTCAACAAAGAGCAAGCAGTTAATATTTATGTAAAGAACGCAAGACTGAAGGGGAGTGATAATGATTGTATGTCATATCTAGGATTTATTCAAGCATTGAATGAGATATCTATTCTTATATTCGGTGATGAAGTCCAAGGAAAGAAACGACTTGTAACAAAATTTTCCATGTTACTTTTTTAATATTATAGAAATTGTTAACAAAACACATTTTTCCTCAATTTACACGAATTCCAGAAATATCGAAACGTTACAATCATATTTTTGGAAATCTAACCAACCCTTATGTGCCTCAACTTGATTTATTTGAAAGCTCAACAATCCCTCTTCTACCCTTAAGAGTTGAGCAGATGGATAAAGATAATGACATGAATTCAAATTCAGGAGGATCTTTTGAAGAAAAATCTCCCATTGATGTTAGAATTTCAATCATTAACAAATCATTGCGTTCAGATTTTATTGATGGAAGTTTTGTAGGAAGTCCAAAGTAATTGTATCTTCTTTTTATATAAAAAATCTTAAAAGGACACCAGCTACATATAGAATTAGAAAATTGCAAAGACAGAGAGAATCTTTAAATTCAAGCAGTTTTCGCCAAGGAAGTGTTTTACAAGAACTTGAAGATGAAATTACTCTTGGATTGGATAGAACCCCAAATAGAGATTTTGTGTTGGATTCTGAGGGAATTGGGAACTCATTTACTCTAGCAACACAAAGATATGAGGCAAAACTGAGCAAGTTTGGGAATACAACTAACCCTGAGAAGATTGAAGCGGAAAAGAAAGTTATAATTAAAGCAAAGAGAAAAAATCTTGCCAAAATTTTGTGTACGAAGATATTAATTGTGCTGTCGTACTGCACAAATAGGATCGGAAGATTCTGGGATTATTTAATTAACAGAGGGGTGATTATTCTTACTAGTTTCTCAGATATTGTTTATCAGAAGACAAAAGGAATCGGAAGGGCTTTCGGATTCACAATAGGTAAATTAAGCCAAGGAAAACCTCTTATTTTAATTTTAGAGGAAGAACATGAACACATTGACCGAGAAGAACAAAATGTTAAACGAGTAAGGAAATTTATTCGTTTTTTTCCCTTTTGAAGCAAAGCAAAAATATATATAAATTTCATATTCATACTGAAAATGTTAATTTATTCATAGCTCACAAAAATAGCTCCTGAATGGTCAACCCTTGTAGAAAAGATTTTAAAAGAAATTACCAAGGCAGAAGAATTATATTTCTGGAAATACCATTCAAAGGGGATTGCACTCATGTTTAATTTCGCAAATGTCTTAGCCATTATTGGAAAGGTTGAAATTTCATTTCATACCCTTTAATTCCATAGTTTCGAGACTTTTACAGTTATGTTGTTATTGCTTTTTCTCCAGAAATTCCTTGGTTCGTAAATAGCAATGTTTCAACATTGATTCAATTTCCAAGCTGGGATGCAGCTTATGTAAATTTTCATTAAAATAGTCCTAACCTTTTTAGCTGAATTCCTTTCACACTCTGTTTTGGTTGTCTCTTCTCCTTGTAGGAATCACAGTGATCCTTTCAATTCCTGCAATTTATTATCTGCGCCAAGGCCGATTAGGAGAAGTATAAATTGTCTTGAGGATTCTTTTCATACATATTCTAAACTTACAAATCTTATTAAAAATTCTCCTTTATTAATGTTATTAGAACAAATACGGAAACAAAGCGCATTTTCCTGATCCACAATTTTTCTTAACCATTGGTCTTTCAACACTTGCTGGGTCCTTATTCTGTCAAATAATGAAATCTCTGCTCGAAGCTTTTGTATGTGACTTCAATTCGGTAAGAATTTAAAGGTTTTATAGCCCAGGCTTATACTTGTTTCATAGGAACCATGGACGCTTCGAAGAGATCCTTCTATAGAATGTTTAAGTGATAAACATTTTCTCTACATGGGAATGGCCGCAGTTGCTATAATTTTATACTACCCAATTTCAACTTTCATGTTTCCAAACTTTCAGTTCCAAGATAAAGGTCTTGATTTAAAATATGATCCTTCGTTCCTTGTTCTAAATATCCAAGCAAAATTACTTATAACAGGTAAATTCTTTATAAAAACCTATAAACTAAATAATTCTTAGGATTCCTTAGTTTCTTTAAACCAAGAACTGCAGATGATGAAAGTGGAGCAGTTATTAAATTAGTAGGATCCTCTACAATCCTTATTATATTGGCATTAATTTCCCTATACATGAGGCCCTGTCTTATCAAAAGAATAAACATTTGGGACATTGCATTTTATTCAGCTGGTGCTTGGGTGAAAAAAGTTTTTTCAATAATTAACTTTATTAGATAAACTTATCTGGACTTTTCGTACTTCTAACAAAGAAGCCTCTCATTGGGGGATTAATGATAGTTGCTGGAGTTTTCTTGATTTTATTAGTGACAATACTTGTATTAAGAAAATATTACACAAGAAAAAAGAAAAGAAAAGTTCATCCTGTAAAACCGGAACAAGATTATGTTAGATATGATAGTAAAATATTTTCGAGAAGAAACTTTTTATTGAATTTTAGGTCTTAAAAGACAAGCTGAAATTCCTGAAGATATCAAACAAATAAAAAATATGCAATTAAATAATTTGCCAGAAGGAGGCCTTCCAGAAAGGAAAAGAGGAACAATTCGTTTGACTTTTCAAGCTATTGAATGCGGTATTGAAAACGTTTCAGACCATAAGACAGATAAAAGAAGTGAGACGTATAAAATGTTCTAGATATAGTTTTTGAATAGTTTTCTGTTCATTGTGAGTTTTTAGAACATTTTAATTTTTTGTAAATTTTGTACTTTTTTAGATAGAATATATAATCTTTTATCAGTTAAATGAATCTAAACAACACTAATTAAATGAAAAAATTTTAGATTATGAAGAATAAATAGCAAAAAATGAAAAATAGAAAGCCTGAACAAAGTCTCAAGCAAAAAATATGAACTTTTTATCATTTCAGTCATAGAAAACACCCGAAATTTAAGAAGGACAAAATTAAGCTTAAAGAGCTAAATATCAAGGAACAAAAATATTATCACAGAAAAAAAGTTTATTAAGCCCGTCTAGCTCAGTCGGTAGAGCGCTAGGCTCTTAACCTAGTGGTCGGGGGTTCGAGCCCCCCGGTGGGTGTTTCTTTTTTGTTAATTTTTCATTTTGTTTTTAGAAACTTAATTCAACTAAAATCCAACAAATTTTTACTTTTCCTATTAATTTTTAATGAAAGACATAAAAGACAGAATATAACCATTTACATTCATGATAATACCAAAAGAAATAAAGTTTGGTTAAAAGGGAAAATAAAGGACTAACGAGCAATTTACTGATTAAGAGTCATATTTTCTCAAATTTTCTTAAAAATGATATATAATCTCACAAAAATAGGTAGGAATAATATGTACCTTTACTTCCAAAACCGTACAAATTCATTTAACAATATGGATCTATTTTTAGAAGTAAGAGATAAGATATAAGATTTTCTCTTATTATCAATATTACATTTTTTTAAAGACTAGAGTTATATAGCTATGTTTTCTCTGGAAACGTAAAGTGCCAAAAGTTACTTCTTTTCCAATATAACTTTATTTGTTACTAAGAAATCAAACACTTCATTAGCTTTATCTTTAAAGTCTAGGCATAATCAGTCAATAAAAAAACAAGTCTTTACCAAGTTTGATAGAGTTATCAACAAAATTCTTTGTAAGAAATCCTTCCTTCAAACATTCCCGTACAAGCAAGTCCTTAATTAGAAGGAATTCATGTGCAGTAATTCCAACAGTTTCACACAGATTTAGCTCCTTATATAAATTATAAACTGGAAATAGTTGTATTTTACCTTCTCATTTAGTTGAGTTACAGCAAATTTATTCTTCTTTTCATTTAATTCTTTCTATAAAGATAAGAGTTCATTTAAAATTAAATATTACCGATTCAGCATTATATCTTGTCCTTCTTGCAGTATTTAATCTACAAATTTAATCAGAGCCAAAATCCTCATTTACTTGACTTTGGTGTCATACATGATAAAGTCGCTTTGTTTCTGCTTCTTTTGGAAAGCTTCATCCTTTTTCTTCTTTTCTTGCAAATATAACTCAACTTCCTCGAAAGTTTTGAGACCAATTTTTTTATAAAACCTAAGCTCTTCAATTCTTCTCTTTAGCATCTTTTCTTTGTAAATTCCTTGAACGAGTTTTTCATGTTCTTCTGGTGTGTTAAATCTTGCGAAAATTTTAAGCAAATTATAAATTTCCTTTTCCTCTTTTGTTCTAATTCTATCCAACGTGTTTTGTTTCTTCAAGTCAAGCATATCTCTTTCTATCACAAAATTCTTCCTTTTGATTCTTTCATCAAGCCTGATATTGTATATATCCAATATTTTCATCTTTATTGCAACTTCTTCAGGTTTATCATCATCTATATAGCAAATAAATTCAAGGTTCCATTAGAAAAAAAATTAAACCGAAAATTTTTCAAAAAATTGGTTTAATTTTATCTAGAAAAAGATATTCTCATTTAAAATAAATATCTTCTGTGCACAGAATTTTTCATGTAAAAATGCTTACCATGAAACTCCATTTCAGCAAGGAAAAGCTCAGCTTCATTATCATATTCATAATCAAAGTCGCCTCTTAAAGGCATAAACCCGACAATTTCTGATGCATTTAAATTAGAATCTTTTGGTTGGGTAAGACCTCCAACCGATTGCTGTAAAGGAACATTTGTTCCAGCATTTGTTTCTTTCTTTTCTGTGTAAAGTTTTGTATATTTCTTCCGTTTTGTATCTAACTCATCCATTGATTTCTGTGTTTTATTTGTAGATGGTTTTATAATGAGGTTATTTTTTGCATCTCTTTTACTTAAGACTTCATTAGGAGGCAAAAAGTCCTTTCCATTAATATAAACTCGTTCATAGTGATTCATAACATCTTCAGCAGTTTTATCTGTTGCAATGTGTTCTGCAATATCGGGCCAATTACCAAATCCATACTTTTCTAATCCTTCTAATAACAGTAATTCCTCTTCTGCAACCCAATTGTCCTCATAGAGAGGAAATGTAAGTTTATTGATAACATGGTACGGGTTATCTTTTGAATGCTTCTGATTCTCTTCTCCATTCAGAAAACAATTTACACACATATCCGTGTCTAAGCCCTCTGCGTCTAGGATCTTTGTATGTCTTGTGATGTCCTTTTCACAGAAATCACAATGAACTTTGAAGGAAGGATAATAGGCGTTCTATTATAAGTTAAGCATCTACATTCGAATAAAAAGGAACAGAGAGGTTTGTAAAGAGATTATCAGCTTAAAATAGAGACAAAAGGTTACATGATATATGATCTCATCTTGACTTTCTCCATTTACATTAGGGTTCAACCTCCTCTTTTTTCGTGTTATGTTCATCTTTAAATTAGCATAGATTTATTCAATTCCAGAACTCCCTTAAACTAAATTAACGTAATAAAAACAAACATAAAAAAGCATAAGTAGATTGAATTAGTTATAAATACTCGAAATAATTGTTTGGATCTGTTTCTTATTGCAATTCCATACTTTTTTGTTTGTGTCTTGAATAATTTGTCATATGTAAAATACTAAACCATTTTTTATTTATCTTAAACTCATTTATTTATTTTTTAAATAAAACAAACCTCTCTTCGAAATATTTCTAACACAAAGATTTTTCTTTTCCAGGTAACAATTTAATTATAAGTTTTGGGCTTCATTATATTTAAGACAATAAAAGGAAACCAATAAAGAGAAGACACTTTTTGATTTAATTGAAAACTCAAAAGGATGGTTCTTGATAATAATAATAAGGCGCAAGCCTTTCAACATATTCATAACTAACATCTGGAGAGTGTTCTCTTTCAGATAATTCAACCTCAAATTTAGACAGCTGAACATTACATGGGAGCTCTCTAATCTGATTTATTGTTTTAGTCGATAGCAAGCCCTCATTTAACCTGAAAACCAACTCGGTTTCATTTTTTAAAATAGGTTGAGCTTTTTTTACAAATAATTCCATAGTTTTATCACTGAAACTGGTATTTCCAAGGTCTAAATGGATTTTTAGAGGTTCTTTTAATTTGGGAAGTACTTTTTCTGCTATTAATAGCAACAAATCATCACTTGGAATTTCACTTCCAAGATCAAATTGAACTATTATTTTCTTGAGCTCATTTTTTCCTCCATAAATAGCAGAAAAAAGCGAAGTTAAATCACTTCTAAAATTTATGTAGGATTTCTGGTAGTTTTCAATTATCAAAGTAATGTTTTTGAATCCTTGGATGCTATTTTTTATACAGCTTAAGGTTAATAACTTCTCTTTATTGATTCTCATGTTATTTTTTAGCCTTAAAACGAGGGTTTCATCTTTCCACTCATTAGGTTTCAACTCAACTTTTTGAATAATAGGACTACTGAAATCTATCTCAAGTCCTCTAATTGAACTCTGGAATTTGAGAGAGGTGTTTACTTCTAAACAAGGACTAACCTTCTCTTTTTCTAATTTGTTATTCCCTTCAGAAAGTTCAGGGCACATTGTTTTAGGTTTTTCTTCAAGATTTTTATACATATTTTCAAACTCTTCCATAAAAGCTTTAGAAACTTCGAATGTTTGAGTAAATTCAGCAGATATTTCTTGAGTTCTATTTTTTAAAACTTGGATATAATTTTGCTTAGCAAGTACATTTTTCGCTCTTTCTATCATTATGTGAACATCCTCATCAAGTAAATGAAAAGGATTTTTCATTGTAAAAAATTTTTTGAATTGAGTAATTTTCTCGTTGATCTCATTTCTTAAATTAAAGCCTCTTCCAAGAGTCAGGTCAAGTTTATGCCTTTCGTAATTGAAATAACAGTCCAGCTCATATAACAAAGAGAGCTTTTTAGCCTTTAATAATAAATCCCATTCATCAAAGTGGTTTTGTATTTCCATTTCTATTTGAGCTTTTTTCTCGTCTATCATGTTGTCTATTTTTTTATAATATTCCTCAAGGTTTAATGAGGCAGTTTCCAATTCTTCCCTTTTCTTTTCGACATCAGTTTTGATTTCATCACTTGTTTTAGTAATATGACCTTTATGTTGACTATAATGCCAACAGTTTTTACAGACTTTGCAGTTATCACTTAAACATACAAATTCGATCTTTTCGTTATCTATTCTGCATCGATCCCACTCTGAATTCTCTTCTAAAACATTTAGAAGAGAAAAATTAACAGGAAATTTCTTTAACTCTCTGTATTTTATTTTGTTCTTGTCCAATGGACAAAATGGACGAATTTCCTGTAGAATGAACTTTAAGCATTTTTGACAAACTGTATGACCACAATGAGGAATGATCAAAGGCAAACATTCTGTTAGGTTAAATTCTTGATAACAAACTGGGCATTCTAAAGCTTTTGACTGCATTTTCGCAACAATAATTGGGCAAATATTTGGGAAATTTCCTCTATTATTTCAAATTAAGCAAAATTTCAATACTTTTATGTATAAAATTATTGATTTAATTTTCTAATAAAGTATACAAATAAATTAATAAAAGAAGAAAGGGGGCTACAGAATCTGAGACAGGGATCTGAAACAAGAGAGAAAGAAAATTCTATAATTTTTTTTTAATTTATAATGAGAAAAAATCAGCTTTGAAATGACCTTTTCACTCAGAATTTTTCAGTTTTTAATTTAATAAAGGATAATAAATTTTTAATTACAAAAATGAAGAATATGAAACAAAAGAAGTTGGACAGCCAGCAAAAGAGTAACAACTTTGACGCTAACAATATTCCAAGTTTAATTACAAATACTCACTTGATACCTCGAAAAGAAATCCTCAGAAAATGGGAATCAATATTGGAAATAAAACCCAACATATTAACATTTCGAGCTCACAGGTAAGAATGCTAGAATTGAGAGTAATTAAAGAGAATTGTTTTATCTTCATTTAGAATTACTTGTTACCTTTTCAAGAATGAGAGCTACTTTAAACTTAAAGTTCTCTCAGGAATAATGTGAGAAAGCACGGAAATAATTAATAAAAAATATTATTCAAAGAGAAATTTTATAGGAACTATTTTAATACTTTTATGCGAAAATTATTTGAAAGTTAATTGAAATTAGTTACTTGCCGAATTCTAATGTTCACAAATTCTTTTCAGATATATTGAGGAATTTAAGGAATGAAAGAAGGAAGAATTTAACTCGTTTTGCATTTGATTTTTCAAAGTAAATTTTTTAATATTCTTTTTTAATGCGAAATTTTCCTTCTCTCCATAAAAGAAAAAAGAGCTTCTTGATCTTCCTTTTATTTTCTTTAATTGGACTTTCCTTTTTTTGAATAATTTTTAGCTGTGTTACGATATATTATGCTTCAATCAACATCTTAAAAAACATTATTAAAGCTTGCCCTCGCAACCTAAGAGAATTAATTCTCATTTTTAAAACGTAAAGTTATTGTTCATCATCAAGGCTTCTTATAAACTCTATTACTCTATTCCTTTTTGTTAATAAATTTTAGGTCACATAAAATCGATTTTGAAGGAATTAACGCACTTATTTCAATATTTCGACAACTTCCCCATCTAATGAAACTAAAACTGACTTTTACATAGTTTTTATTTTCCTTTTTCATTTTCTCAAAGTTTTTAAATAGCTGTCCAAATATAACAAAATTCGATGGATTGAAATTGATAAATGCAATAATCAAATCTTTTCCAGAATTGAAGTCTCTCACATTAGACTTATCGTAATAGATTTTTATTCAGCTCAAAATTATTTTTTTTCCTGGCCTCAAATAAAAATATAAATATCCAACTTGTATTTAGGAAAATATCAATAACTGATTGTGAATTGTTCCAACTCAAAAGAAAAATTCTTAAGCATTTGAAACAGCTTCAACATCTTGACCTCTATTTTCAAGAGTAATTTTCTTCAATTCCTTTTAGAAAACTTTTCACCTATTTTAACTCGCTCTTTCTTTGCGTTATTTTTCTGAATAACTTTAATGTTTCTTTTATTTTCTACTACAGTTTATTTATCAAGACATAGATATCAACATACAACTGACCAATCTCTTGTATTACTTCCTGAGAGGCCAAATCGGATTCCTTTCCAAAGCTTAGGTCTTACATTTGATAAGTAAGTCTTGAAAATCCTTGTTTTGAAAAAAAATTAGGTGTCCTGTCCTCAACCCTTTATTTTTTCAAACAATAACTTCGGATCTACCTCAAAACTCTGAAACAATGCAAAAACTCAAGGTTAGCTTATCAGGGTAAGACTTATTTGTGATATAAATAAAATTCTACTTATATATTAAATTTTACATATAACAATTCAAAGGACAAATAAAATTACAAAAGATATTCTTGACTGTTTTGTGCTCCACTTTGAAGGGAAATTATTGTCTCTTGAATCTCTCCATCTAAATTTTTCAGCGTAAGTTCTTTAGTTTATATTAAATTCTGATTTATATAAATCCAAAACTTTTGATTCTAATCTTGATAGTCCTTTATTCATTGATTTTGAAGAATTAAATCAATTTATGGAAGAAATGTTTAAAAGTTTAAAGAACTTGAAAGTGTTCAGATTCGCTTTAACAAAGTAAATGAAATTTTTAGCTATTCGCATAAGAATTAAATCTTATTTATTCATAGGGTGGGACGCCTCATAGACGAAAATTTAAAACCTCTTGGTGATACCCTTGGTCTTTACTTGAATAATTTGCACTCTTTACATTTAAATTTTGACAAGTAAAATTATCTTTCAATTTAATCTCTTTTTATATTACTTTCCCATTTCCTTTGTTTTTCATGTTTCAATAGTTGTCATAAAATCACGAGTCAAGGTCCAGTCAATTTAATTTCAAGTCTCCCACAACACTCAAATCTTCAGTCTTTCTCTCTTATTTTGAGCAGGTAACTTTTTCCCCTTATTAAAATTCTACGTGTTTCATCTAATTTCTTATCCCTTTTGAAATATATATTAGTCAGATAAAAATGACCCACGAAGAGATTTTTTATTTGTCAAGCCAAATTTCAAGTAAATTCATAAATCTCAAACAACTTGAGATTAAGCTTCCATGGTAATAAATCCTTGAAAAATAATTTCTTTTTTTTGTTCCTTTTAGGTTGATTAAAAAAACATTCTAGGGCCGAAATCATAGACGAGTGCCTTAAAAAAATAGGGTCAGATATTCGTAATAACCTCACTCAACTTAAATATTTGACCATTGATTTATCTTGGTAATTTTATTCAAGTAGACTTAAGGTTATAACTAATAAAAAAAATTTCTGCCTTTGATTTTCCTAATCAATTAATAGGACTCAACGAATAAGTGATGATGGATTTGAAGCCCTTGCGTTAGAGCTAGCAGATCTCAAAGCGCTAACTTCCATTACTATTGATTTATCATAGTAATCTTTTTAAACTTTCCATGCATTTAAAACCCAAATAGTTGCAGACGTCTTACACAAATTGGACATGATAGAATGAAACTCATTTTAATATCTTTTCTACATATTCAAGAGGTGGATCTTATACGTTAAATTATTTTTCTTGTCTTGTGCTTTCGAATATTTAGAATCAGTCGTTAAATACAGAAATATATAATCCATTAAATTCTTTTTTCCTTCCTAAGGAAATATATTTGAATTTCATAAAGCAAAATTATGCTTTCTGACACTGGAAATAAGATAAACTGTATATA
>Ga0182742_1003169_pt1 | contig 16618 bp, 11 predicted proteins | sample eDN5th37CBELigMG_FD_128880 | JGI IMG/M metagenome (GOLD analysis project Ga0182742, IMG submission 128880) | Enriched Miracle-Growth compost microbial communities from Emeryville, California, USA - eDNA 5th pass 37_C BE-Lig MG (version 2)... ...
GAACTCGGGGTGGTCGATGATCTGGCGCAGGTAGCCGATGTTGGTGGTGATGCCCTTGACCACGAACTCGGAGAGCGCGCGGCGAAGGCGATCGATCGCCTCCTTCCGCGTAGGCGCCCAGACGATCAGCTTGGCGATCATCGAGTCGTAGGTCATCGGCACCGTGTAGCCGGGGTAGACGCCGCCGTCGACGCGGGTGCCGGGGCCGCCGGGGAGCCGGAGGTATTTGATCTTCCCCGGGCTCGGCATGAAGTTCTTTGCCGGGTCCTCGGCGTTGATGCGCGCCTCGATCGAGTGGCCGGACGAGGGGATCTGGTCCTGGGTCAGCGGCAGCCTGCCGCCCGCCGCCACCTCGATCTGCCACCGCACCAGGTCGAGGCCGGTGCGCAGCTCGGTCACCGGGTGCTCCACCTGCAGGCGGGTGTTCATCTCGAGGAAGTAGAAGTTCTTGTGGGCGTCCACGAGGAACTCGCAGGTGCCCGCTCCCACGTAGTTGACCGCCTTGGCGGCGCGCACCGCCACCTCGCCCATCTCGGCGCGCATCTTCGGATCGACGATGGGCGACGGCGTCTCCTCGAGCACCTTCTGGTGCCGGCGCTGCACCGAGCACTCGCGCTCGAAGAGGTGGACGCAGTTGCCGTGTCCGTCGGCGAAGATCTGGATCTCCACGTGGCGCGGCTTCTCGAGGAACTTCTCGATGTAGACGCGGTCGTCGCCGAAGGCGTTGGCCGCCTCGCGCTGCGCGGCGCCGAAGGCGGCGTCGAACTCCGCCGGCGAGTCGACGCGGCGCATGCCCTTGCCGCCGCCGCCGGCCGCCGCCTTGATCATCACCGGGAAGCCCACCTTCTCCGCGAAGGCGCGCGCCGTCGCCAGGTCGTTCTCCGGCTCCGCCATGCCGGGGACCACCGGCACGCCCGCCTCGATCATGCGGCGGCGGGCCTGGGTCTTCTCACCCATGGCGTCCATCGCCGACGCGGGGGGTCCGATGAAGACGATCCCCGCCTCGTTGCACGCGTGGACGAACTCCGCGCGCTCGGAGAGGAAGCCGTAGCCCGGGTGGATCGCCTCGGCGCCGGTCGCCTTCGCCGCCTCGATGATCTTGTCGATGCGGAGGTAGCTCTCGCGCGAAGGTGCGGGGCCGAGCCGCACCGCCTCGTCCGCGGTGCGGACGTGCAGGGCGCCGCGGTCCGCGTCCGAGTAGACGGCCACGGTGCGGATCCCCATCTCCCTGCAGGTCCGCATCACGCGCACGGCGATCTCGCCGCGGTTGGCCACGAGGATCTTGCGAAACACGTTGCCTCCATCTGGGGCGGAGCTGCCCCGGGAAAGGCGCGCATCCTAGACCCATCGCGGCCGGATCGGAAGGCAGGTGTTTCGGTCAGGCGTGCCGCTCGCGGACGGCTTCCCGCTCGCGCCGGGCGCGGATGCGCGCCCCGCCGTGCTGGAGCCCGCGCGCCTGGAGGTAGTGGAGCGCGGTGACGAAGACCACGCCGCCGGTCAGGTTCCCGAGGACCGCCGGGGCGAGCTCGCCGAGGAAGAAGCGGCCCCACCGTGGCGGCAGGCCCACGCCCCAGGCGATGAAGACCTCGCAGGCGCTGATCACCGCGTGGTTGAAGCGGCCGAGCACCAGCAGGGAGGCGATCATCCAGATCACCGCCAGGCGGGATCCCACCGAGTCGCAGGCGAGGAGGAGCCAGGTGAGGATGGTCATCAGCCAGCCGGCGAAGATGGCGCGGACGTAGGCCTCGCCCCACCCCATCGACAGCTTGAACTGGGCCACACCGACGATGTCCGCCACCGCGCCGGGTTCGAGGACCCCGGGCAACCCCACCAGCAGGGCGAAGACCGCGGCGCCCAGCAGGTTGAACAGGAGCGAGACCACCCACACCCGGAGCAGGGCGCGCAAGGGGGCCCGCCGCTCGAGGACGCCCAAGACGGGGAGGAGGAAGTTCTCGGTGAAGAGCTCGCTCTTGCCGATGAGGAGGATCACGAAGCCGATCGGGAAGGCGAGCGCGCCGAGCAGCCGGCGGAGCGGCTCACCGCCGAGCTCCGCCCCGAGCCCGCCTGCCACCGACATGGCCACGGCGCCGAAGGAGATGCTCATCGCGCCGAGGAAGGCGGCCAGCGCCTCGGGGACGAAGCGACGCTCCAGCCGGGAGGTGCCGATGTGGGTGCCCTTCTCGACGATCTCCGGCGTCTCCGCCCCGAGGGGACGGCTCTCCCCCTCCGCCGCTCGGGCTTCCTTTCGCTCGTCCATGGTCCTCCCGGGCGCACCCCCTCCGTAAGCATGGGCATTTCCTTCCCGCACCGCCGTGCAGAGCTTTCACGGGTGGGGCGGCTCGCCCCCCTTGACGGAGGAACGATGCGCTACCTGACCCACGATCCCAGCGTGGTGCGGCGGTGGGCGGAGAAGCGGGGGGCGCGGCCGGCGTTGAGCGACGACGGCTTCCTCCGGCTCGCCATGCCCGACCAGGAGTACACGGCGGAGGGGCGGCTGAGCTGGGAGGAGTTCGCGGGGCTGTTCACCGCGGAGAACCTCGCCTTCGTCTACGACGAGGTGCCCGGCTCGGATTTCTGGGCGATCGGCCCGGAGGACGAGGTGCGGCCGTTCGTCACCGAGGCGATCCCCGAGCACGTGCCATAGGGCAGGAACGGACCGGGGCCCGTGCAGCGCTCGGGCCCGGAGCCGGAGGCGGAGCAGACGCAAGGACCGCCCTCGCGCGAAACGGCTCGGCTCCCCTCCCGCGGGGCCGGGGCGTTCGTCCGCTAGAGCGGGATGTTGCCGTGCTTCTTCGGCGGGTTGGTCTGCCGCTTGTTCTTGAGCATCTCGAGGGCGCGCACGAGGCGGCCGCGGGTCTGCTCCGGCAGGATCACCTCATCGATGTAGCCGAGCTCCGCCGCCTTGTAGGGGTTGGCGAACTTCTCGCGGTACTCGCGGACCAGCTCGTCCTTGCGGGCGACGGGATCCGCCGCCTTCTTGATCTCGTCGCGGAAGATGATGTTGACCGCGCCGTCCGGGCCCATCACCGCGATCTCCGCGGTGGGGAAGGCGTAGTTGATGTCGGCACGGATGTGCTTGGACGCCATCACGTCGTAGGCGCCGCCGTAGGCCTTGCGGGTGATGACGGTGATCTTCGGCACCGTCGCCTCGGCGAAGGCGTAGAGCAGCTTGGCGCCGTGGCGGATGATGCCGCCCCATTCCTGCGCGGTGCCCGGCAGGAAGCCCGGCACGTCGACGAAGGTGACGAGCGGGATGTTGAAGGCGTCGCAGAAACGGACGAAGCGCGCCGCCTTGACCGAGGCGTCGATGTCGAGCACGCCCGCCAGCACCAGCGGCTGGTTGGCGACGATGCCCACCGGGCGGCCGTTCAGGCGGGCGAAGCCGATCACCATGTTCTTCGCGAAGTGCTCCTGCACCTCGAAGAAGTGGTTGTCGTCGACGACCGTCCGGATGATCTCCTTGATGTCGTAGGGCTTGTTCGGATTGTCCGGGACGATGGTCTTGAGCTTCTCGTCCTCGCGGAAGGGATCGTCGGTGCAGACCTCGACCGGCGGATCGTCCGCGTTGTTGAGCGGCAGGAAGGAGAGGAGCTCGCGGGTCATCCGGATCGCGGAGGCCTCGTCGTCTGCGGCGAAGTGGGCCACGCCGCTCTTCGCGTTGTGCGAGAGGGCGCCGCCGAGGTTCTCCTTCGTCACCTCCTCGTGCGTCACCGTCTTGATGACGTCGGGGCCGGTGATGAACATGTACGACGTGTCCTTCACCATGGCGATGAAGTCGGTGATCGCCGGGCTGTAGACCGCGCCGCCGGCACAGGGGCCGAGGATGAGGCTGATCTGCGGGATCACGCCGGAGGCGAGCGTGTTGCGCAGGAAGATCTCCGCGTAGCCGGCGAGGCTCTCCACGCCCTCCTGGATGCGCGCACCGCCCGAGTCGTTGAGGCCGATCACGGGTGCGCCCACCTGCATGGCGAGGTCCATGATCTTGCAGATCTTCTGGGCGTAGGCGCCGGAGAGCGAGCCACCGAAGACGGTGAAGTCCTGGGCGAAGACGAAGACCTGGCGGCCGTCCACCAGGCCGTAGCCGGTGACCACGCCGTCGCCGAGAATCTTCTTCTGCTCCATCCCGAAGTCGCTGCACCGGTGGGTGACGAACTTGTCCACCTCGACGAAGGTGCCGGGGTCGAGGAGCAGGTCGATCCGCTCGCGCGCCGTGAGCTTCCCCGCCTCGTGCTGCTTGGCGATGCGGGCCTCGCCGCCGCCTGCTTCCGCTTCGCGATGGAGCGCCGCGAGCTTCGCGCGCTTCTCTTCCTCGGGGCTCATGGCCTTGTCGGCGACGTCGACGGACATCCTGAGTATCTCCTCAAACCCGCGAAATCACACGGGTTGTTCGCCAGAAGGGGCGGCATGCTAGCAACCGGACAGCCGCAGGTCAACGCGGCGTGTCCCCGGCTGCGGGTGCGGACGCGGCGGCGCCCGGTCGCACCAGGGCATCCAGGTGGGTGGGTCGCTCGAGTCCGCGCATCCCTTGCGAAGTCCGTTGCCTCAATGGCTGGCTCGATCGACGTGAAGGAAGAATATGTCTATGCAGAGCCAGTGGTACGGGCCGATCGTGTGCCTCTCCTCGCTCGCCACCTCGACCTCGACGAAGCAGGTGGCCGTCGAGGGTGCCGTCCACGCGATTCGCGAGCCGCTCGTCGAGACGTCCATGTCGTCGTCTCGGCAAGGAGATTTCCAGCTGCATCGAAGAGACGCAGGGCGCGGTGTCCGGCAGGCGGGTGGGACATGCACCATCGAGCGTGCGGCTCGTGCTCGTCGAGATGACGTACGTCGCGCCGGCGTCTGCCGGGAAGCTCGCCACACGAACGGTTGGGGGAGCCGTGGCGGCACGTACAGCCCGAACTGGCCGACCGCAGGGACGCCCGGCGTGATCGCGGTTGCGCTGCAGAACGCGCCACCAGCGATTCGCGACTCGATCTCACACGTGGGGCTGCGCCCGTCGCCCGGGACCGCCGTCTCAGGCGCGACGAAGCGGGCGACGCCATCGCGCCCCGCCGAAGGACAATTGCCGACGCTGGTCGAGTCGGCGGAGAACCGCGAAGTGCTCGCAGCCCACTGCCACGGCGGCGCCGACGACCAGCCGAAGAGAAGGTCGCTGTTCGGAACGGCGCTCCAGTCGGGGGAACATCCAAGCGCGTTGATGTCGAAGGCGTCGGCGCAGTCGGCGCCCTCCCAGCGACAGAACGGATCGCAGCCGTCGCCGGGGCGTGCATTCCCGTCGTCGCACGGTTCGGCTCCCTCCCGGAGCCCGTTGGCGCAGCCCCCCCGCCCCACCGCGAGACGGAACGCCCCTGCGTTGGTCGTCCCCCCGCCCGCGAGATCCGGCGCGCCTGCCACGAGCAAGTAGACCGTGTCGCCCGCCAGGGCCTCGAACTCGATCGTCTCCGCCTGGCCGATCCACATCTCGTCGACGCATCCGAACTGCGGCGCGTTCGGGCCGCAGCTCCCGCGCCACGCGAGGAGGACGGCGTCGAAATCCGCGCGAACGGTGGCGTCGTACGTTCCGGCCTCCGGGGCGACGAAGGAGGCCACCGCATCCTGCTCGAAGGCGGAACCGGGGCACGCCGCCGCATCGTCGGAGTGGAAGCTCGAGGAATCGCCGTCCCAGATCCAGGTGCCGGTCGCCGCCTCCCAGGCCAGCACGAACGGCGCTTCGCAGACGTCTCCCTCGATGTGGCACGCGGGGGAACAGCCATCGCCGCCGATGTCTGGATGCGGCAGTCGCTGCCGCAATGCAGCGCGCCGCCCTCGAAGCCGAAGCCAGCGCGGGTGGCGGATCCGAACGGGTCTCCGTCGCACGCCTCCCCTTCCTCGAGGCGCCCGTTGCCGCAGCGAGGCTCGAGTCCTCCCGAATCCCCCTGCTCCGGGAGCTCGTGCGGTAGGAGCGGGGGCGCATTCGTACAGCCGGTCCCGATACCGGCGAGGACGAAGGCAAGGGCGAGTGCGCGTGACCGCATCCTGAACTCCAGGGAGAGCAGGACACGCGAGCGGCCGGCGTGTGACCGAACCTCTCACCAGCGCTCGCTGCGGCCAATCGGCAGCTCGCTCCACGCGAATACCCCCTTTCGGGGTGTGTTCGAGCACCGTGCGCCGCGGCTCGTCAGGCCTGCGGCTCCTCGAGCTTGAAGCCGTTGCGCTCGAGCATCGACCGGAACTCGGCCTTGGCCACCGCCTTCTTCCAGGCCTCCATCGGCTCGACCAGATCGCGCTTCACCAGGTCGAGGAGCGCGTCGTTGAGCGTGACCATGCCGAGGTTGCGGCCGGTCTGCATGATCGAGGGGATCTGGAAGGTCTTGCCCTCGCGGATCAGGTTGGAGACGGCGCTGTTGCAGATGAGCACCTCCTGCGCCGCCGCGCGGCCGCCGCCCTTCTTCTTGCAGAGGGTCTGGGCGATCACGCCCTTGAGCGACTCGGAGAGCATCATCCGGATCTGCTCCTGCCTGTCGGGCGGGAACTGGTCGATGATCCGGTCGATCGTCGCCGGTGCGGTGTTGGTGTGGAGGGTGCCGAAGACCAGGTGGCCGGTCTCCGCGGTCTCGATGGCGATGGCGATCGTCTCCAGGTCGCGGAGCTCGCCGACGAGGATGATGTCGGGGTCCTCGCGGAGCGCGGCGCGGAGCGCGTTCTTGAACGACTGGGTGTGGACCGAGACCTCGCGCTGGTTGACCAGGCACTTCTTGTGCGGGTGCACGAACTCGATCGGATCCTCGATGGTGATGATGTGGTCCGAGCGGTTCCGGTTGATGTAGTCGATCATCGCCGCGAGCGTCGTCGACTTGCCCGAGCCGGTGGGACCGGTGACCAGCACCAGCCCCTTGTGCAGGAAGCAGAGGTCGAGGATCGCCTGCGAGAGATTCATGTCCTCCGCGGTCATGATCTTGGTGGGGATGGTGCGGAGCACCGCCCCGACGCCGTTGCGATCGGCGAAGACGTTGACGCGGAAGCGCGACTCCTCGGTCTCGTGGGCGAAGTCGGTGTCCTTCTTCTCCTCCCACTCCGCCTGGTTCCGCTCCGGCATGATCGACCAGAGGATCGCCTTGAGCCGCTCGTTGTGCAGGACGCCGTAGTGGGTGGCCGGAACGATGTCGCCGTCGACGCGGAGCATCGGCGTGGTGCCGCTGGTCAGGTGGAGGTCGGAGGCCCTGCGCTCCAGCATCAGCGCGAGGAGCTGGTCCATCGCCTTGCGGGGCTCCTGCGAGAGGACCACCGGCACCGTGGCATCCGCCGCCACGGCGACGGCGGGAGCGGGTGCCGGCGCAGGCGCCGGTGCGGGCGCGGGACGCTGCACCACCGGCTCCACCTTCGCCTCCACCACGCGGTGGTAGGGAACCTCGCGCGGCGCGCCGTCCTTCGGCCGCGGCTTGACCATCACCCGCAGCTTGCCGTCGCGGAGCTCGACCACCACCTCCACCTCGCCGGCGGGCGCCACGTAGCCGAACTGGACGCGCTGCTCCATCACCAGCCGCTGCTGCAGATCGGCCGGGCCGATCTCGGCGAAGGCGCCGAGGATCTGCGGGTTGGAGAGCGGCTGCTTGTAGACGGGGCGGTTGCCTGCCTGGGTGAGGAGGAAGGCGCTGGTGCCCGTCTCGAAGATCAGGGCGACGGCGTTCTCCGAGAAGATTCTGTCGATGACCGGGTCGATTCGGGCCATGGTCACTTCCGCGCGGGCGCGATGCTGGCGACGTGGTGCTTGTTGACGAGGGAGACGCGGTCCTTCTGCAGCAGGCGGAAGAAGGGCGGCGACTCGTTGAGGAAGTCCATCAGCCGCGAGCGTTCCGGCGGAAGCACGAAGCTGATCAGCCCTTCGATCTGCTGGCCATCGGCGAGGCGGATGGAGACCTCGTGCTCGGTGGGGAGGGTGAGCTCGGTGGCGGGATCGCGCTCGAAGGCGGGATCGACCCTGGCCACGGCGATGGTGGCGCGGTTGAGGAAGACCACCTCGTCGCTCTCCACCGCCACGGCGGGGAAGAAGTCGCCCTTGCCGTTGAGGAGATCGGAGAGCCGCTCGCCGCCCTCATGGCTGGAGGCGAATTCCGACAGGAAGACGGCGACGCGGTGGGTGGCGCCGCCGGGGAGGACGACCTCCACCTCGGCACGCTGCTTGGGGACGCGGAATTCTTTCACGGCGCGCGACTCTACCACCGAAGCCCCGCCGCGGTGGAAAAGCGGGCGGGCGGCCGGCGTTGCGCTCGCGGCGGGTCGCGGGTAGGAAGCTGCCCGCAGCGCGCCGGTCCGGATGGCCGGGCCTCGCCGCGGGGTTTCCACACCATGCGCATCGGTCCCTACGAGCTTCGCAACCGCTGGATCCTCGCCCCCATGGCCGGGATCAGCGAGATGCCCTTCCGCAGCCTCGCCTTCCGGCTGGGCGCCGGCCTCTGCCCCACCGAGCTGGTCTCGGCAGAGGGGCTGATGCGGGCGTCGAACCGCACCATGCGCTACCTGCGCTTCGATCCCGTCTGGGAGAAGCCCTTCTCCGTGCAGGTCTTCGGCGGCAAGCCGGACGTGCTCGCGGAGGCGGCGAAGGTGGCGCGCGATCACGGCGCGCAGATCATCGACGTCAACATGGGCTGCCCGGTCCCCAAGGTGACGAAGAGCGGCGCGGGCGCCGCCCTGATGGCCGAGCCGGAGCGGGCGGCGGAGGTGGTAGCGAAGATCGCCGCCGCCACCGGTCTGCCGGTGACCGCGAAGATCCGTGCCGGAATCGACGCCCGCAGCATCAACTGCGTGGAGGTGGGGTTGGCGCTGCAGGAGGCGGGCTGCCAGGCGGTCGCGCTCCATGCCCGCACGCGGGCGCAGGGCTACAGCGGCAAGGCCGACTGGTCGCTCATCCGCCGCCTCAAGGAGGCGCTGCGCATCCCGGTGATCGGCAACGGCGACGTGCTCACCGTGGCGGACGCCCACCGCATGCTCGAGGAGACCGGCTGCGACGCGGTGATGATCGGCCGCGGGGCGCTGGGCAATCCGTGGCTCTTCCGTGAGCTCGAGGGAGGACCGCCGCCCACGGTGGAGGAGCGGCACGCGGTGGTGATGGAACACTACGAGGCCCACCTCGCCTTCGCGGGCGACGAGCGGCGCGCGGTCCACCAGTTCCGCAAGCACCTCGGCTGGTACGCGAAGGGGCTGGTGGGCGCCGCCGCCTTCCGCGCCGAGGCGATGCGGATCGAGCCGGCAGAGGAGCTGCGCAAGGCGCTGGACGCCTACTTCCGCCACGCGGAGCCGGATCGGCGCGCGGGGGCGGGCGCGGGGGACGAGGACGACGGCGTCGACTACCGCGCGGCGTACGGCTGAGCCGCCGCGAAGCGGCGGCTCGCTTCGCCGGAGGCGCAGCAAACGCAAGGTCGTCGTGCGCGCGCCAGCACGGCTGTTCTCCGCCCGGTCCCGCGCAGGGGGCCGCGGGCAGGACACGCAGGCCGCTCGAGCGCGCGGAGCGGCCGGTGCGCTCCCGGCTGCCATCCGGGGAAACGGAACGGCGCGTGGCGGGGCCGGCGCAGTGGGGACACCGCCCAGTCCCGCGTGGCACACCCGGCGCGACGGCGCTCCGCTGACGCGGTGCCGCCTGCTCGCGCCCGTGTCGCATCCGGGGGCCGGTCGAGGCCACGCCCGGACGCGGCGCTGGCGCCCGCCACGCGCTGCTCCACCCGGCATCGCGCCGGGGACCCGTCGGCCTGGAGGGCGTCCGCCACGCCTTCCCTGCACGCTGCTGGGCGCGGGCCATGCAGCACATTGCGTCGCCGCAGAGGGCCCCGGCGCACCACCGGGTCGCCGATAACGTGGGGTGGGTCCACGTCGGCGGCAAGCCGGTGGAGGCGGGACTCTCCCCCCGAGGGCCGGCGGGAGAACGCCCTGATCGGAGTCGCGGAGTCGCGGCGCCCTCCAGTGGACGCGAGCGCCGACGCGGCGGCCGGTGCGCTCCTGCGCTACGGCGCGGCCCGGAGATCCCAGGTCGAGTCGAGGTGGAAGCTGTCGCGACCGGCGGGCCGGGCGCGCAGGTGGAGCGGTCCGCTGGAGCGCAGCATGGGGCCGAGCTGGAGGCGCAAGGCGAAGAGGCCCCCGAGGAGCCCGCCCCGGAGGACGTCGCTCATCGTGAGGGCGGCGAGGGACTCGCCGACGCGCGCGGGCGAGAGGGTGGCCTGCAACGGCTCGCCCGGCCCCTGCACTGTGCCGGAAGTGGCCGCGAGGAGGCGATCGCGGAGGGCGGGATCGCTTGCGACGTAGAGGCGCGCGCCGCGCAGGCCGAAGTGGAGTCTGCCGATCGCGGTCTCGACCACGCGGTCGTCCGCGTTGGTGGCGGTGCCGCCGAGCCTGGCGCCGACGCGATCGAGCCACGCGCCGGCGGCGGCGGCATCCCGCACCTGCGCCACCCACGCGAAGGGGGTCGCCGCGGGCCCGGGCCGGTCTCCCTCGACGGCACGCAGGTCGAGGCGCGACACCGCCAGCGCCGCCGGGCCCGCGAGGAGGCGCACGGCCGCCTGCGCCTCCTCGGCGCGGAAGCGGGCGGGACAGGCGGGGCACGCCTGCTCGAGGAGCCAGCGGATGCCGCCCTGCACGCTCCGATGGTTGGGGGAGAGATCGAGGCGGACGAGGAGGAGATCGGCACCGGGGGTCGCCGTGGGGAACGCGGCCCGGCTGCCGAGCACCCCCGCTGCGCCCGGGACGCGGGCGCGCCCGTCGAGGCGGAGCCGTGCGCCCTCCTCGAGGCGCAGGCGCAGGACGAGGGCGTCGCCGCCGTGCCGCCGCCAGAGGCGCAGCGGCGTCCCGGCGTCGGCGGGCACCTGTTGGAAGAGCGCCTCGCCAGCGAGGGAGCGTTCGCCATGCGCTGCGTCGATGGCGCGGTGGACCGCCTGCAGCGGATCGGCGCCCGGCGCCACCCCGCGGACGGTGACGGCGCGACCGGCGCGGACGGCTGCGGCGGCGACCAGCCGCCCCTCCCTGCGCGCGGTGCGGATCTGCCAGCCGCGGTGCGTCGCGGCGGAGGTGGTTTCGCCGGCCCCTGCGAGCCAGGTGGCGAGGTGGCGCTCCGCGGCCGCTGCGTCGCGGAGGTGGACGGCGCCGAGCTCCACGTCGCCGAGGGAGGCGATGGAGAGCGGCCGATCGAGGGCGACGCCCGCGGCCTCGAGCGCCGCTGCGTCGGCGGGGTTCCAGCCGACCGAGTTGCGCAGGCCTGCGGCGAAGCCACCGAGAAGGCCGCGGCTGTCCGCCGCTGCGTCGAGCGACGCGGCGAAGGCGGCGCCGGCGCCTGCGGTGGTGGCGACGAGGGCCCAGCGGGCGTCGGCGGGGACCTCGTCGGCCGGACGCGCCGCGGCGGAGGCGATGCGCGGCAGCGCCAGCAGGACGAGGAGGAGGAGGACGGACAGGGAGCGCATGGCCCCGACCTTAGGCAGGCGCGCGGCGCCCGGAAAGCGCCGCGTCGGGGCCCGCGCCGCGTGCGACCTCGCGCGGGCGGCAGCGCGTCAGGCGGCGGGAAGGGCCGCGGTGCGGGCGATGGCGGCGACGCCCTCGTCGGGATCGTTGGCGAGCCGTCCGAGGGCGGCGTGCCCTGCGGGATCGGAGGAGCTGGAGAGGAGCACCGCGACCCAATAGCGCACCGTCGAGCTGGGCGAGGAGGCGGCGCGCGCCAGGGCGGGGACCGCCCACGGCCCGAGCGCTGCGAGAGCGTCGAGAATGACCCCGCCGATCACGTTGCCTGCGCCGTCGGTCCGCAGCGGGCCGGGGAGCAGCGCCACCAGCACCTCGGCGCCGATCGATCCCGCGCCCGCGATCCGGGCGAGCGCCTCGGCGCGCTCCGCGTCGCTGCAGGCGTGGAGCAGCTCCTCCGCGCCCCTGCAGGCCTGCTGCAGGCCGGCGACGGCAGGCGCGCGCTGGAAGCGGGCGGCGCTCGGCGCTGCGCTGCTGGCGGTGGCGGGCGCCGGGGCGGCGCTCCGCGCGGCGGACGGCGTCTGCCTCGCAGGGCGCACCGCTTCCCGCGTAGCGGCGGGCGCAGCGGACGGCGGCGCTGGAATCGCGGAGGCGGCGGACTGCGCCGCAGGATGAACCGCCGCCGGCGCAGGCTTCGCCGAAGCGGAGGCCCGCGCGCTGCCCGGCGCCACGGGGGCGACCGGCGCAGCAGCGGCGCCCCGCGCCGCCGCGGAAGGCGAGGACTTCTCTGCTGCAGGAGGCGCCGGCGCTGGAACTGGCGCGGGATCCTGCGCGGGAAGCCGCGCCACCTCGGGCAGCGCCCCCGCACCATCCACTCCGCGCGCAGGCGCGCCGGAAGGCGTCGCCTCCGGCGCGGGCGGGGTCGCCGCAGCGGTGCGCGGGTCGGCGCCGGTCGTCTCCGCCGCTGCCGCCTTGCGCTCCCGGACGAGCCGCTCGAAGGCCACGCCCAGCGCCTGCACCACCACCATCATCTCCGACGCGGCGCTTGCGGAAACCTCCCCCGCGCCGTTCTCGCCGTAGATCAGCGCCACCAGGCGCTCGCCCATCTCCACCGGATGGACGAAGGCGGTGTGCGGCAGCTCGCGCCCGAGGCGCTCCACCAACAGCCGATTGGCGTCGGTGTGGGCGAGCGGCCCGAGGTAGCGCCCCCGGGTCCGCACCACGGTGGCCAGCACCGTCTCCTCGTCGAGGGACTGCACCACCTGCTCGACGCGGTGCTCGGCACCCGCCTCCTCGCCGATCGCGTCCCAGCCCACGGCGTTGCCGCCCATCACGCCGAAGAGCGCGACGTAGCCGAAGTGCTTCCTGCCGAAGCGCAGCACCACCTCGATCGCCTCGTCGCGATCGCCCGCCGCCTCGAGGCGCGAGAGCGCGTCGGCCACCGTCCACCCGGGCGGGATGCACCGCTCCGGATCGCTGGGCGGACGCTCCACCGCGGCGAGGGGCGCGGCCGGCGCCGGGTTCTCCGCGCCGCAGCGCCGCGCCAGCTCGTGCATGCGCGCGGAGGCGGGGTGGCCGTAGAGCCGCTCGATGGCGAGCCGCACCCGGAACTCGGGGGCGATCCACGCCTCGATCCGCTGGGAGAGGAGGAAGCTCATCTCCTCGAGGAGCGCGGCGTCGGTCGGATAGGTGCACGCCATCTTGAGCGTGCGGTCCTCCTGCGCGAACGGCACGAGGCCGTGGCGGTCGGCGAGGCGCAGGGGGAAGAGCCGGCGCAGACGCTGCTCGGGAGCAGCGAGCTGCGCCGGGTCCGCGAGCGGCAGGCCGCTGGCGCTGGAGAGGAACGGACCGAGCTGCGCTTCGTCGATGGCGCCCAGCTCGAGGAGGCTCGAGTCGAGAGCGCCGCCGGCGAGCACCTGCCGTTGCAGCGCCTCCTCGACCAGCCGGGCCGGGAGGATGCCGCTGCGCGAGAGGAGTCCAGCGAGGAAGAGGGGCATTGCGGCGGCATCTTCGCCCTCCCTCGGCGGGAGGTCAACGCGAGGGAGCGCCGTGGCGCAGCGGATCAGCAGCGCTGGGTGCGCGTCCCTGCGACCTTGTCGTGCAGCGTCTGCCCCTTCGGATCGACGAGCGCCCAGAGCGGCCCCGCAAGGAAGGCGAGCGTGCCGGCGATCGCCACCGCGCTGCGGAGGGCCGCGGTGGCGAAGTCGGGGGCGCCGCCGTGGTCGACGGCGACCGAGCGGAGGCCTGCGGCGCGATCGCCCAGGGTCTTGCCGCCGAAGGTCACGCCGAGCGTGAGGTAGACGAAGGCGGTGAGGAGGCCGAGGAGGAGCGAGGCGGCGAGGAGCGAGCGGCTCTGGCTCGCGAGGTGGATCGCCTGATCGATCCACGAGACCCCCGGTCGCGCGAAGCCGACGGTGGCGGCGGCGAACGCGGCGAGCGGGACGGCGAGGACCACGGCGGCATCGATCGCCCAGGCGAGGAGCCGGGCGCCGACGGTGGGCGCCGTGGGATCCTGCCGGCCGATCAGCGGGACGGTGCGCGCGGCGATCGAGCCGTCGATCTCCTCGTCCTTCGCGGCGGGCGCGGCTTCGCCGCCGGGCGTGTCGCCGACGGAGGCGCGGGGAGCGAGCGCGCTGCGCTCGGGCGCCTCGCCCGCTGCGACCGCAGGCGCCGCGGCGGGGCCGGGCGTCAGCGTCCACTTCGCCAGCACGGTGCCCAGCGCAGCCGCCTCGGCGAGACGAACGGGGCCGCGCTCCGGCTGTGCGGCGGCAGCCGAGGCGTCGGCGTCGGGTGCGGGAACGCGCACCGCGGCGCCGGCGGGCGGCGGCACGGCGCGCGAGGGGCGCTGCGCGGCGGGAAGGAGACCCGCGATCTCCGCCCAGCTGGCGCCGGAGTCGCCGCCCGCCTCGGCGAGGTCGCGGAGCTGGGCGGCGCGGCGCAGGAGCGTCGCCGCGCTCGGGTGGTCCTCCGCCGCGGCGACCACCTGCTCATAGAGGTCGGCGAGAGCGAGGCGGAGCCTCTCGGCCCCGGCGAGCCGCTCCAGGGCGCGGACCGGCGTGGCGTCGAGGGGGGCGGCCAGCAGCGCGCTGCCGTACGCGGCGAAGGCGGCCTTCGCCTCCCCCGCCGCCTCGAGGACCTCCCCTTCGGCGACGAGCTGCGCGGGATCGATCCGCGTGCGCTGCTGGAGCTTCTCCCCCACTGCCTTCGCGGCGACGAAGGCGGGCTCGAGCGCCCGCGCCGCGTTCTTGAGCGGTGCGAAGAGGGCCGGCGTCCCCACCGCCGAGGCGAGCTTGATCCGGGGAGGCCGGGGCGGCACGCGCTCCTCCAGCTCGACCGAGGCCAGCCATTCCGGCGCCATCGCCGGCGGTCCGCCGCGCGGGGAGCGCCGCCTGTCGAGGGAGACCTCCGTCCCGGTGGGGCGGAGCTGGACCAGCCCTTCGTCCGGCAGCGGCATGGAGGCACCACACGAGGGGCACCGCCCCGATCCCGTTCCAGCCGCTCCACAACCCGGACACCGCATCGCTCGCTCCCTCCCGGAGCCGCGAGTGTCCGGGCGGATCCCGGTGTGGTCAAGAAACCGACCGGTGGGTTGGTGCGGGCCTTGTGTCCACCGGGGGTACGGCCGCTATCATGGCCGCCATTCGTAACCGCCCGTACTCCCGAGGTTTCTCGTGCAGCGTTGGCTCATGCGCGCGGCGATCGCCGTATCCCTCGCCCTCTCGACCGCGTGCGGCGCGCAACGGGCGTCGGAGCGCCCGCTCCTCGACGACGCGGGCCGTCTCCCGGTCCAGGCCGGTCACCTTCGAGTGATGACCTTCAACGTGAAGAGTTGCGCCGAGGGGCTCGACCAGGTGGCGGCGGCGATCCGCGCGGCGAAGCCCGACGTGGTGGCGCTGCAGGAGGTGGACAACGGCACCACCCGCTCCGGCGGCGTCGACCAGGCGCGCGAGCTCGCCAGGCGCCTCGACTTTCCCTGGGCGGTCCACATCCCCACCACGCAGATGTACGGCGGCGACTACGGAATGGCGCTCCTCTCCCGCGTGCCCATCAAGTCGCTCGAGCGGAGGCCGCTGCCGGTGCCGCGCGGCCTCGAGCCCCGCGCGGTCGCCCGGGCCATCCTCGACGTGGGCGGGACCGAGATCGCGCTCTACAAGGCGCACCTGAGTCCCATGCCCCAGCGCGGCAGGCTGCGCGCCGAGCAGGCTACGGTCGTCGCCCGGATGATCGCGGCGGAGACCCGCCCGGTGATCCTCGTGGGCGACTTCAACGACACCGCCACCTCCGGCGCCGTGCGCATCCTCTCCAGCCATCTCCAGGACGCGTGGCTCGCGGCGGGAACCGGCCCCGCGGGCACCTTCCCGCTGCCCCTCGTCGGAAGCCTCCGCTACGACTACGTCCTCGCCTCCCGGGAGTTCGAGATCCAGCGCGCCCGCGTCCTCCCCGGCGACGCCTCCGACCACCACCCCGTCGTCGCCGACCTGCAGCTCCCCGCCGCCTTCCTCGCCAACTCCGCCCCCTCCACTCCCTCCAACGCCGCGCCGGCAGCCACCACACCCTGATTCCCCGCCCGCTGCCGTCCCCGCGGCCCCGCCCCTGCCGCCCCAGGAACGTCCGCCCACCGCTTTGCCGCGGAAACGCGGCCGGTCATGCTGCCGTGGAGGTGTCCGCCCGACGCGTTCCCGCGGAAACGTCCTTGCCGCGTTGCCGCGGTGCAGCCGCCGAAGCAGCCGGCGCTGGAATCGACCGCCGGCCGGAGTTGGCGAGAGATGCGCGGCCGCTCCCGCGGAGAGACACGCGGACTGGAGCAAATGGGCCCGGGATGGTCCCCGGGCGCGGCAGTGGGCCAGCGGGCGGCAGGGGATCGAGGCGCCGCGCCGCCGGGGCGCGCGATCCGGCGGCAGTCGGGGGGGGGACCCATCCCGAAGGGATGGGGGTCCTGTTGCCGACGGGAGCGCGACCCCGGCGGAGAGCGCGGCGCCGTACCGGCCGCCGCAGCTCCCCGCCGGCGCCCGGAAGCTCCGAACGGCCACTGCACCGACCACCGCGGCTCTACACCGGCGCCCGCGAGCACCGCATGGCCTGCGCACCGCCGGCCGAGACACCAGCGCCGACGGAAGCAGAGGAGAGGCGCCCGACTCCGGGGCATTCGCGGACCGCGCCCCGAGGTGCTTGCGAGAAGCCACGCCGAGGACGGGAGGCTTAAAAA
>Ga0182742_1003172_pt1 | contig 16608 bp, 16 predicted proteins | sample eDN5th37CBELigMG_FD_128880 | JGI IMG/M metagenome (GOLD analysis project Ga0182742, IMG submission 128880) | Enriched Miracle-Growth compost microbial communities from Emeryville, California, USA - eDNA 5th pass 37_C BE-Lig MG (version 2)... ...
CACCTGGCTGCCTGGCGCAACTATGGCTTCTGCTCGGACGGCATGAGCGATGTGGGCTATCCGTTCGAAGGCATCGTCGCGGGCCCGGACGGAAGCGTCCGGGCGGGATGCTGCATGCGGGTGGGCGGCTAGCCCTGCACGCTCAGTCGCTGCGGGAATCGAAATGCCGACCGATCAGGTCCTTGAGCAATTGCCTGGCATGACGCGTCAACTGGGTGGAGGGACGCGCCTTGGGCACGCCCAGCACGAGCCGGTTCCGTATGGCCGGCGATACCAGCGTGGAGACGTGCAGCAACTGGGGATAGATCCACGCCCTGACCGCACTTTCGGGCACGACGGCTTCTGCCACGCCACGAGCAACCAGCGAGAGCACGGTCTGTACTGAGTCCACTTCCGCGACCAGATTCAGGCTCATGCCGCGCGGGCGCGTATACGCTTCCAGCAGCTGGCGCAGGGCGTGCGGCCCGCTGGGCATGACGAGACTCCGGCGCGCCACTGCGCCCAGGCTCATCGTGGGAGGCAAGGGTTTCGTACTGATCAGCACCATGGCCTCGCGCACCAGCGGTTCCAACTGCACCTGGGGCGAGTTCGGAGGGTCGAACAGCACAGCGAGATCCACGCGCCCGGCCACCAAGCCCTCTCGCAGCCTGATACTGAGATTTTCCTCGACGGTAATCGACGCATCGGGAAACCGATGCAGAAACGACTGCACCAGATCGGCAGTGAGCACATGCGCCACGCGAGGCGGGAGGCCAACGGTCAGACGCCCTCGTGGATTGCGCTGTCGCTCGGCCATGTCTGCACGCGCCCGTTCGAACAGGTCGAATATGCCACGGGCATGCTGCATGAGTGCGCGGCCGGATTCGGTCAGTTCCGCGCCGCGTCCGGTGCGCTCCAGCAGCCGCTGACCAAGCTCCTCCTCAAGCAGAAGAACCTGCCTGCTCAGTGCCGGCTGCGACATATTGAGGGCCGCAGCCGCCCTGCTGAAGCTGCCTGCCTCGGCCACCGCCGAAAAGTACTGCAAACGCGTCATATCCATCCGATTCCCGTCCAGTTCGCTTCATATCATGCATTGTACAGATACCTGGTATAGGTAAAAGGTGTATCCCATACAGGGTCAAAATGTCCACAATGGCGCCTTGATCACAAGGTATGCATGATGAGCCACGATCCCCTGACTCCTGTTCTGACATATCGGCCCCAGGTCGACACGCCCATGCTTGCGCTGCCCGAAGGGACCTGCGACAGCCATGTGCACGTATTCGGGCCGGCCAGCGAGTTTCCCTATGCGCAGGCCCGCAGTTTCACGCCTGTAGATGCCGGCAAGGAGACACTTTTCGCCCTGCATCGAAAGCTGGGCATTTCACGCTGCGTCATCGTTCAGTCCGCCTGCCATGGCTTTGACAACAGCGTGGTCGAAGACGCCATCCGCGCCGGTGGTGGAAATTACCTTGGGATCGCGCTGGTCCCCAAGACGGTATCCGACGCAGAGCTTCGCCGCCTGGCGGATGCCGGTTTCCGGGGCATTCGCTTCAATTTCATGAAGCATCTGGCAGCCTCGGCCAGCGTTGAGGAAGTCGTCGCACTGACGCCCAGACTGGCCGATGTGGGCATGCATCTCCAGGTGCACTTCGAAAGCAGCCTGGTGCACAGCCTGGGCGCACCGCTGCGCAACAGCGCAGTGCCTGTCGTGATCGACCATATGGGCCGCGTGAACGCGGAGCTCGGGCCCGAGCATCCGGACTTCTCGGCCCTGGCAGACCTCATGCGCCACGACAACTTCTACGTGAAGGTCAGCGGCATCGACCGCATCGATCCACACCCGCCCTACGGGAAAGGCATCGCGCTCGCCCGCCGCCTTCTCGAGGTTGCCCCCGAGCGCTGCCTGTGGGGCACGGACTGGCCGCATCCGAACCATACCCACGTGCCGGACGACGCGCAGCTGGTCGACAGCCTGTCTGCCATCGCTGCAGACGCCAGGGCGCTGCAAGCGCTGCTGGTCGACAACCCTGCACGCCTGTATCGCTTCCCCGCTGTTGCACACCCTTGAATTCCCGGACGCTTCCATGACGACTCAGAAAGAAACTTCCACTCACCCTCAGGGCCGACTTGCCGGCAAGGTGGTTTTCGTGACCGGTGCGGGCTCGGTTGCACCGGGCTGGGGCAACGGGCGCGCCATTGCCGTGCGCTTCGCCGAGGAGGGCGCCAGGGTCTTTGGCGTCGACCGCGACGAAGAACGCATGGCCGAGACGGCGGCGCTCGTGCGAGACGCGGGCGGCGTGTTCGTCTCCGGCACCTGCGATGTCACAAGCAGTGCCTCGGTGGCCGACGCCGTGGCGCACTGCCTGCGGGAACTGGGCAGGATCGATGTACTGATCAACAACGTGGGCGGCTCGGCCAAGGGCGGGCCCATCGAAATGTCCGAAGAGGTATGGGACGCCCAGATCGACCACAACCTGAAGAGCGTATTCCTGACCTGCAAGCACGTGCTGCCGCATATGCTGGCGCAGGGCAGCGGGAACATCGTCAACATTTCGTCCACGTCGGGCATGCGCTGGACGGGCGCGGCCCAGGTGGCCTATGCCGCCACCAAGGCGGGCGTCATCCAGCTATCACGCGTGCTGGCCGTGCAGTATGCCAAGGACGGCATCCGCGTCAACACGGTGGTGCCCGGTCAGTTGCATACCCCCATGGTGGAGGCTCGCCTGGCACACCAGCGTGCGGGCGGTGACGTCGAGGCACTGCTGAAAACCCGCCAGGCGCGCATTCCCCTGCCCTTCATGGGCGACGGGCGCGACACCGCCAACGCTGCCCTCTATCTGGCCAGCGAAGAATCACGCTTCGTGACCGGCACTGAAATCGTTGTCGATGGCGGCATGACCGCACGCTGCGACTGAACACTCTTAACGACATTCCGAAAGGAGCCCCCATGAAATCGATCAATCGCGTACGTCGCAGCCTCAGTCTCGTGCTGGCTGGCGCCACCCTTGGTTTCTCTTCGCTTGCCTGCGCCCAGGCCGACATGACCCGCATCGTCGTGGCCTTCCCGCCCGGCGGCCCGGTCGACTTCGTCGCCCGCGTGCTGTCCGATCAGCTCAGCAAGGAACTCGGCCACAACGTCATCGTGGAGAACAAGGCCGGCGCCAACGGCATCATCGCGGCGCAGCATGTGTCGCGCGCCGCGCCCGACGCGCGCACGCTCTGGCTGACCAGCGTCGGCGCAGTGGCCATCAATCCTGCCCTCTACCCCACTCTGCCCTACGACCCGACCAAAGACCTGACGCCCGTGTCCCTGGTCGTCAACAACGTGGAAATGCTGGTCGTCAACGCCGAAGCTCCGTACAACACGGGCGCAGAGTTCGTCGAGTTTGCCCGCAAAGGCAGCGAACAGCCGACCATGGCTTCCTCCGGCACGGGCAGTGTGCCCCATCTCGCCATGGAGCTTCTGAACGACAGCGCGAACATCCGGCTTCGGCATATTCCCTACAAGGGCGCGGCCCCGGCCATAACGGACGTCATCGCAGGCCACGTGAACGGATTCTTCGGCGACATTCCGGGCCTCATCGGCCACATCAATGCAGGCAAGCTCAAGCCGATCGGGGTCGCCTCCACCAAGCGCCACCCGCGCTTTCCTGAGGTCAAGACCTTTGCCGAAATGGGATTCGAAGGGGTCGACTCGGATAACTGGTACGCCCTCTTCGCAGCCAAGGGGACACCCAGCGCGGAAGCAGAGCGCGTGAGCCAGGCCGTGCGGCGAGCCCTGGCGAATCCCGACATCAAGGAAAAGCTCGAGGCATCCGGCGCCGAAGCCGCGGGCTCCACCCCGGAGGAGCTGTCCGAGGTGCTGGCCCGAGACATGGACAAGTGGGCCAAGGTCATCCGCGCCAACAACATCAGCGTGGAATAAAGGGAGGCCATCCATGAGAATCGACCCTATCGCCCCAGGCACCCGGCCGGAGCTGGCTGAGCAGGAGGCCCGCATCATGGCCGAGCGCGGCCGGATCTCGGTGCTTTATCAGGTCTTGTTGAATAGCCCGCCCATCGCCCATGGATGGGAGCAGATGCTTTCATCCGTACGCAACCGCAACAGTCTGGACGCCGGGCTTCGCGAACTCGTCATCCTGAGGGTAGCCATTCTGAACCGTGCGCCCTACGAATTCGACGCCCACGTCCCGCATGCGCTTGCGGCGGGCAAGTCGCAGGAAGCCATCGATGCCGTGCGCAGCCCCTCCTTGCCGGACGATGCGCCGTGGACGGCGGCCGAACGTGCCGCCCTTCGGATGACTGACGCCATGACCCGGGACATCGATGTGCCGGACACGCTGTTTGCCGAAGTGCGGGAGCATTTCGATGCCCAGGGCCTGGTAGACCTGGCTGCCACCATCGGGGCCTACAACATGGTGTCCCGCTTCCTCGTCGCCCTACAGATTGGACATTGATGCAGATTCAAACCCGACCTACCGATTTTCTGTTGATACAGATCAGCTGGCCCGCAGGCAAGGAGCCTGCGCCGGCCGGGCTTCCCGCAACATTGCAGCAGAATGCGCTGAAAATGCCCGGGTGCGACCAGCCCCTTTCCTTGCTGCGCTGCGCCTGGTCAGCGGAACTGCGCTGCCTGTACGGATACCTGGCCCTGCCTGGGCGCACGGAACTGGACGCGGCCGACCTGTCTCCCATCCGGGACGCCTTGGCCAGCGCCACGCCCGAGGCAGCCGACGTGCGAGTCTCGCGCCTGGAGTGCGTCTTCGAGCGCGAGGGCCATTCTATTGGTGGGAACCCCACCGCCCACTATGTGGTGGAGATGGACCCGGAAGACGGCTGGATGCCTGAAATCAGTCGCTGGTACGATGAGGAACACATGCCAGGCCTGGCGGCGGTCCCAGGATGCGTGCATGCCTGGCGGATGCTGAATCACGACCACGGACCGCTTTCCCTGGCGTGCTACGACCTGGTCACGCCGGAAACCATGGGCTCCCCGTCCTGGCTGGCTGTGCGGGCCACGGACTGGAGCAGCGTGACGCGCCCGCACTTCACCAATACCAAGAGAACGATGTTCAGCGTGATCTAGGGGCAGCCTGTCCCGGTGGTCGTCAGTTCTCGACCACCTTCACCAGCCTTCCGCCGGCGCCGTCGACCTCGTTGATCTGCATCGGGCTGACGACCGTCCCGTCCTCGGCGAAGGAGACGCTGCCCCCGACCAGGTCGAACGACCCGGTGGCCTTGCGCTGGGCCAGCAGGTTCTCTCCCGTGATGGGCTTGCCCTGCTTCTGGAGCTCGTGCGCCATCAACCCGAACAGGCGGACGGCGTTGTAGTAGTTCGCGGTATAGGTCGACGGCAGCTTGTCGTACCTGGCCTTGTAGTCGTCCACGAAGCGTTTGGTGACGGGGTCGGTGGAATCCCAGTCGATGCTCTGGCTGGTATACAGAGCCCCCTTGGCTTCGGGCAGCGAGTGGACCTGCGGGATCGACAGGGCGCTGTAGCTCACCAGTTGCTCGTCGACGCCGTTGTCCCGCAGCTGCTTGACGATCTGTGCCTGCTGGGCCCCATAGGAGGCGATGTAGACCGCGTCCGGCTTGGCTGCCCGCACGCGTGCGGCGATGCCGCCGAACTGCTGCATCGAGGCAGTCACCGACAGGGCCTCGGCAAGCTCGCCACCGGCCTCGCCCAGCGTGGCCTTCATTTCCTTCAGGATGGCCGCGCCCAGGGGGTCGTCCACGTAGATGAGCACGAAGCGCTTGGCGTTTCGCTCCTTGACCAGGTAGGGCAGGACGGCCTTGACCTCGTAGTTGGCCAGGGGAATGATGTTCCAGAAGTAGGGACCGAGGTCCGCCAGGTCGGGACCCACGCCCCCACCGTTGATCGCCACCGTCCTGGAGCGGCTGGCCGTGGTGGAGATGGCCTTGGACACCCCAGTGAAAGCGGACATGACATAGGGCACCTTGGTGACGTTGACCAGCTTGTTCATGCCGATCACGCCCTGCTGCGGCAGCGCCTGGCTGTCCTCGTACTGGATGGAAAGATTGCCGTCCAGGATTCTGTCGGCGTTCAGGTGCTCGACCGCCAGGTTGGCACCGGACCCGAAGATGTCGCTGTAGACGGCATTGGGCCCACTCATGGGAAACAGTGCGCCGATGGCTATGTCGGCGGCCTGCGCCGACGCCCCCCAGGCGGCTACTGCCAGCAGGCTGGCGGACAACATGCGCTTCGAAAAAATCAAGTCTATCTCCTCGTTATCGTGGTGTTCTTTTGTGGATCCACGCGCATGGCGCGCCTGCCGGAGGACACGTTCGCCATCGCGTCGACCGCCAGGGCGACATCCTCAGCCGGCGGCCAGCCGCGCCTTTGCCATGTCGCGCAACTTGTTGCGCTGGGTCTTCAGGCCATTGGAACTGAGCGTGACGGGGTACTCGTCGACGAACCAGATGCGCGCCGGCACCTTGAAGGGCGCCACGATGGCCCGCATCTGGTCGATCAGCCCGGACTCGCTGCAGTCGCGCTCCCCGTCTGCGACGATGAAGGCAACCACGCGCGTCGCGCCGTCGATGTCCACTGCGGCGACCTGGGCATCGGCCACGCCGTCCAGCCGCTTGAGGACTTCCTCGATTTCCACCGGATTCACCAGGAAGCCGCCCAGGCGGATGGCATCGCCCTTGCGGGTCTTGTAGACGAATGAGCCGTCGCCGCGAAGGTAGCCGATATCCCCGGTATGGAAGTAGCCCTCGGCATCGACGGCCTCGGCCGTGGCAGAGGGGTCGTTGAAGTAGCCGATGAAGTTGCTGGGCCCGCGGATCTCGATTTCCCCGGTCTCGCCCACCGGGAGCAAATTCCCGGTGTCGAGGTCGCGTATCCTGATATGCGCCTCGTCGCCGGCAACCGGGCGACCGCCCCCTTCGATGCGCTCTTCGAGGGAAAGCCCCGCATGCTGCGTCGAGAACAGGGCCAGCACCTCGCTGGAGCCGTACATTCCGTAAAGCGGGATGCCGCGCTGCCAGGCCTGCATGGCCTCCTCGGAAAAGCTGGAAGTGAAGGCACCGAATCCGAAGAACCGGAGGGCAGGAAAGGGCTTGTCGCCCGGTATGGCGCCAGACAGGCGAAGAATCATTTCATCGCTGCCGAAAGTATGCGTCACGCCATGGCGCTGCATGAGCTGCGCGGTGGGCAAGGCGTCGAAGGTGTCGACCATCACGATGGGAGCGCCCGCAGCCAGGCCGGACAGGGCAACGGTCAGGCCGAACACCCCGCAGAACGGCAGCATGGCCATCACGACGGCGCTGCCATCGTCCAGCCCGAAGGCACTCGCACACCGATGCGCATGGTAGGCCAGCGTACGCTGCGGATGCATGACGAGCTTGGGACCCTTGGTGGTGCCTGAAGTGCTGAACACCACGCAGCACGCGTCGGGATCCGACTCGTCCTGGCCGATGGCAGGCGCGCATGCGCTCGGATGGAAGCCGACGGCCGGGCGGCTCAGGATGGTTTCCGGCTGGCCCGCCCCGGCCTCGAACACCGCAATCCTTTCCAGGGACGGGACTGCCGCCGCATCGATGTTCGCCATGATCGCTGCGAAGTCGATCTTGCGAAAGCCGGGCTGCAGGAACAGGATCTTCGCACCGCTCTTGTTCAGCAGGTAGGTGACTTCTTCGCTGCGATAGCGCGTATTGATCGGCACCAGCGTGGCGCCCAGTCTTGCCGTGGCGAAGAACAGCGCCAGCCACTCGACGCGATTCACGAGCCATATGGCCACGCGGTCTCCACTGCCGACACCCTGCCCGCTCAGCCAGGTCGTCGTGCGCAGGCACAGGTCGTGAAACCGGGCATACGTAATGATCTCGTCGTCGGCAATGAAGGCGACGCCGGCCGGCGAATCCTGGGCTCGCGACTCGACCAGGCTCCAGAGCTTGCGCGTGCCGACGGAAGTCATTTCCTGCGAGCCTCCGCGCCCTGCCGGGTCAGTACCAGCACGTCGCTTTCGCCCTCCTGCACCACGTCCCCATTCTGGTTGATCAGCTGGAAGCGCCGGCCCAGTTTTCCGCTGTTGCCGCTTTTGCCCACCTCGAGCGAGGTGATGGTCAGCCTCAGGTGGATCGTATCGTTCACGAACAGCGGCGCGAGGAAATTCCAGTTACGGAAGCCGAGCATGGCAATCACCGAGTCGTGGAAGATGCCGAGCTCGTGCAGCATGCCGGTGCTGACGGCGATGCCCAGCGCCCCATGGACCACTCTCTGGCCGAAACGCGTGGACTTGGCAAACTCGGCATCCACATGAAGCGGATTCCAGTCGCCCGACAGCATCGAGAAAAAGGTCAGGTCCGATTCCGTGATGGTGCGCCCGCCGCTCTCGAACACCTGATCTACGGCGAAATCCTCGAAGTAATACGTCGTCATACCGTTGTCTCCAGCCTCTGCATGGCCATGTCGCGCAGCTTGGCGCGCTGAATCTTGATGCCGTTGGAACTCTGTGTCGTGGGGAACTCGGCCACGGCCCAGATACGGGCCGGCACCTTGAAGGCAGCCAGCGTGCCGGCAACCCTTGCCCGGAGCGCTGCTTCCTCCAGCACCGCTCCTGTCTGTGGAATCACGAATGCCGCGCAGCTCACCTGCCCATCGATCTCGACCCCCACGACCTGCGCGTCGGCCACGCCCGCCTGGGCCTTCAGGACATCTTCGATTTCCACCGGGCTGACCAGGTAGCCGCCCAGGCGCAGGGCATCGCCCTGGCGCGTCAGGTAGACGAAGCTGCCGTCCTCGCGCAGGTAGCCCACGTCGCCCGTCGCAAAAAAGCCCTCGTCGTCGATGGCCTTTCGGGTCGCCGCGGGGTTGTTCAGGTAACCCACGAAATTGCTGTCGGCCTGAATTTCGATCGCCCCGCTCTGCCCTGGCGGCAGGAGCTCGCCGCTGTCGATGTCGCGGATGCGTATCCGGGCACCGGGATTGCCCGGCAGGCCGCCGCCCTTGAGCAGCTCGGCCTCGGGCAGGCCCGGACGCTGCACCGCGAACAGGGCCTGCACTTCGCTGGAGCCGTACAGGCCGTACAGGGGCACGCCGCGCTGCCAGGCCTCGCGGCCCAGTTCCTCGACACCTGGGTGGAAGGCGGCAAAGGCGCACACGCGCGTGGATGGAAAGGGTCTGTCGCCAACCGCGTAGTCCAGGATCCGGCGGAACATCTCGTCGCTGCCGAAGACATGCGTGATGTGATGATGGCTGATGAGCCGTGCTGCCTCGGCTCCGTCGAAGGTGTCCATCATTACCACCGGCTTGCCCGCTGCAAAGGCGCCGAAGGCGGCGTTGAACCCGAAGACCCCGCAGAACGGCAGCGCGGCCAGCAGCGATACGCCATCCTCCTCGAAGCGATAGGCGCTGGCGACACGCTGGCTGTGCAGCGTCACGGTGCGCTGCGTGTGCATGACAAGCTTGGGGCCGCTGGTCGTGCCCGAGGTCGTGAACAGGATGTTCAGCGAGTCTGCACGGCCGCTCGCGGGCAGGTCGCCATCGGGCAGGTCTGCAAGGTCGAAGCGGCAGGTCGGCTTGCCCAGCACGGTCTGAGGCAGCGCGTCGGTCGGCGCGCGAATCACCGCCACCCGCTCCAGCACCCGGGCGGCCTCGGGGCTCACCCCGTCCAGCACAGCAGGAAAGTCGATCTTGCGGAAGTTGAGCTCCAGCACCAGCATCCTGGCCTGGGAACGCTCCAGGATGTATGCGAGCTCATGCGACCGGTAGCGGGTATTGACCGTGACCAGCGTGGCGCCGATATGGGACAGGCCGAAGTACAGCGCCAGCCACTCGATCCGGTTCACGAGCCAGACAGCCACCCTGTCGTCCGGCCCTATGCCCTGCGCCGCCAGCCATGCGGCAGTCCTGCGGCACATGTCGTCGAACTCGGCATACGTGACCCGGCGCTCGCCATCGATGAACGCCACGTCGCCGGGGCGCTGGCCGACGTTGCGCGCCAACAGCTCCGGCATACTGGTTAACAGCGTCATGTCAGTAAAGCTCCATCAGTTTCGCATTGTCGGCCAGGTCTTCCGGCAGGGCTTCGCTGATGATGGCGCCGGACTTCATGACGACCACCCGGTCGGAAATCTTCAGGGCTTCCTTCACGTTCTGCTCGACGAGCAGAATCGACATGCCGGTCCTGCGCTGCAGGTCGCGTATGGGCTGCAGCAGGTCCTGAAACAGCTTGGGCGCCAGGCCGATGGAGGGCTCGTCCATCAAGAGGCAGCGCGGCTGGCTCAGCAGCGCGCGTCCGATGGAGACGATCTGCTGCTGGCCACCCGACAGCGTGCCGGCGCGCTGCTGATAGAACTTGCGCATGGCCGGCAGCACGGACATGACCCAGTCCAGGCGCTCGGCGTACAGGTTCTTGGGTATGCCCGCTGCCCACATGCCCATCCTCATGGTCTCGGCCACGGTCAGGCCGGGGAAGATGCCGCGACCTTCCGGCACCAGCGACAGCCCCGCCGCAGTCAGGGCACGCGGCTCGATCACGTCCAGCTTCCTGCCGTCCAGCAGGATCTGGCCTCCCTGGCGCGGGATAAGGCCGAACAGCGACTTGATCAGCGTCGACTTGCCTGCACCGTTATGCCCGATCAGGCACAGCACTTCGTTCTGGCGCAGCTCGAAATCGAAATCGTTCAGTACCGGCCGGCCGCCATACCCCACCACCAGGCCTTCCGTCTTCAGCACGGTGTCGGTCATGCCGCCTGCTCCCCAAAATAGATTGCCGCCAGATGCGGATCCTTCAGCACCGTCTGCGGGTCGCCATCGGCCAGCAGCCTGCCCTGGTCCAGGAAGGCGATGCGATCCGAGATGCCGACCACGATGTCCAGGTTGTGCTCGATGATGCACACCGTGACTCCGTTCCTGACTTCGCTGCGCAACAGCTCCAGGAAGAGCTCGTACGATCCGCGGTCCAGGCCGGATGCCGGTTCATCGAGCAGCCACATCCTGGCGTCGGTGGCCATGATGCGCGCCATGCTGAGGAACTTGCGTTCCGCATACGACAGGTCGATGGCCCTGATGTGCGCCTTGTCGATGAGACGCGTGCGCTCGAGGATATGTGTCGCTTTCTCCTCGCGTGCCCGGCGCCCGGCACGCCCGCCGGGCTGCCACAGCCAGGACACCGGCTCCATGACCGACAGCACGTTTTCCAGCACCGTCATCTGGTCGAACAGGCGCAGGTCCTGGAAAGTGCGGGCAATACCCTGGCGTGCGATCTTCCAGTGCGGCTGGCCCACGATCGACTTGCCGTTCCAGAGGATGTCGCCCCCGGTCGGCACCAGATGGCCGGTGATCAGGTTGAACAGCGTCGTCTTGCCCGCACCGTTGGGCCCCACGAGCGTGGTCACGATGCCGGCCCGCATGTCCAGCGACACATCGTTCGTGACCTTCAGGCCGCCGAAGTTCTTCTGCAGGTTGGAGATGCGCAGCAGTACCTGGTTGTCCGGACCGGTCATTTCGCCACCTGCTTTTTCGAGGCGCCGACCAGGCCACCGGGACGGTAGATCATCAGCAGGATCATGGCTGCTCCGTATGCGATTTGCTGGATCGAGCCGATTTCTGTAGCCGGCAGGAACCACATGTAGCTGAAGAGGCTGGGCAGCAGCATCAGCAACATGGCGCCCACGATGGGGCCAAGCAAGGTACCCGTACCGCCGATGATGACCATGGCCATCAGGAGCACGGAGGTATCCAGCATGAAGCTTTCCACGTTGATGAAGCCCAGGTAGAAGGCGTAGAGCGCCCCGGCCACGGCAGTCAGCGCGGCCGAGATGGCCACGGACAGGGTCTTGATGGTTGCCACGTTCTTGCCGAAGGCGTGCGCGGCGGATTCACTGTCGCGTATGGCCTTGAGGTTGCGTCCGAAGCTGGAGCGCAGCAGAACGGTCGTGACGAGGACCACCAGCAGCAGGCAGGCCAGGGCCAGCACCATGTATTGCGTATTGCTCGACAGCCCGTAGCCGAAGAACTCGACTGGCGGGATGCCGATCAGACCGCCAAGCCCGCCGGTGAAACCCTTCCATTCGGAAAAGATGGTCACGCCCAGGACCTGCAGGCCCAGGGACGCCGCCACGAAGTACTCGCCCCGCACCCGAAGGGCAGGCAGCGCCAGCACCAGGGACAGCACGGCGGCTGCCAGCATGGCCACCGGCACGGCCAGGAAGAACGAGGCGCTGACATTCAGCGCGAAGTAGGCCGCGGTATAGGCCCCCACGCCGAAGAAGACGGCGTGGGCCATGGAGAAGATCCCCGCGTAGCCCATGATGAAGTTCAGCGTGATGGCAAGCACCGCATTGATGCTGATCAGGGTAACGAGATTGATGATGTAGGCAAGCATGTTCCCGTTTCCTCAGGATGCGATGGCGCGGCCGAAAAAGCCCGACGGCCGGAACAGAATGAAGAGGAAGAGCACGATGAAGGTCACGGCTTCGCTCCACTGCGGGCCCAGGTACATCAGCGCCAGGTTCTCGCTCATGCCCAGCAACAGGCCGGCGCATGCCGCCCCCCGAAGGCTGCCCACCCCGCCCACGATGGTGGCGGCAAGACTGATCAGCATGATGTGATGCGCGATCGCCGGGTTCAGGCCCGAGCTGGCCGCCGTGATGATGGCGGCGGGAATGACCAGCAGGGAGCCGAGCGCGAACACGATGGTGGACAGGCGCCGCGGGCTGAGTCCATAGACCCTGACCAGTTCCGGGTTTTCGGACAGCGCCCGCAGGCCCATGCCGACATTCGTGCGCATGAGGAAGATCTGCAGCGCTCCGAAAAACACAATGGCGCAAAGGATGGCAATGCCCGACAGGGGCGCCACGTAGAGCCCGGGGAGCAGTTCGATGCTCCGCGACAACGGCGTGGTGACCGATACGAACCCCCGACCGAAGATCATGCCGACCAGGTTCTGCACGATGATGCCGGCGCCCAGGGACGCCACGAAGACCGTGAAGAAGGAGCCCTCGTGGCGCTGGATCGGCGCATAGATGCAGCGGTCCATGAAGACGCCGAACGCCACGGCGCCAGCGGTTGCCGCCAGCACCGCCAGGATCCAGTGCGCTTCGCTTACCGAATACAGGTAGTAGAAAATATAGGCGGCAATGGTGAAGGTTGCGCCATGCGCAAAGTGAAAGACCTTGGTCGAGCCGAAGATCAGGGAAAAGCCCACGGCGATGAGCGCATACAGCGCGCCCACCTGAACGCCGTTGATCAGGAGTTGAAGCAATAGCATAGCGGTCCGCCTTTCGGTCCTTACTCTTTCACGACCGCTGCGACCTTGCCGCCTGCACCGTCAATCTCGTTGATCTGCATGGGGCTGATGACCGTGCCGTTCTCGGTGAACGTCACCTTGCCGCCGACCAGATCGAAGGTCTTCATCGCAATACGCTGGGCAAGCAGGTTCTCGCCGGTGATGGGCTTGCCCTGCTTGTCCAGTTCCTGGGCGAGCAGGCCGAACAGGCGAACCGCGTTGTAGTAGTTCGCGACGTAGGCGGTCGGCATCTTGTTGTGCCTGGCCTTGTAGTCGTCCACGAAGCGCTTGGTCACCGGATCGCTGGAGTTCCAGTCGATGTTCTGGCTGGTATACAGGGCGCCCTTGGCTTCCGGCAGCGCGTTGGTCTCGGGAATCGAGAACGCGGTATAGCTGACGAACTGCTGCGTGATGCCATTGTCGCGGAACTGCTTCATGATCTGCGACTGTTGCGAGCCATACGATGCAATGTAGATCACGTCCGGATTGGCGGCGCGCACGCGGGCGGCGATACCGCTGAACTGCTGCGCCGTGGCCGGAACCGACAGGGCCTCCACCAGCTCGCCCCCGACCCCGGGAAGGGTCGAGTTCAGCTCCTTGCGCACGCCTTCGCCCAGCGGGTCGTCCACGTACACCAGCACGAAGCGCTTCATGTTGCGCTCCTTGACCAGGTACGGCAGCATGGCTCGCACTTCGTCGTTGGCAAGGGGAATCACGTTCCAGAAGTAAGGACCCAGGTCGGCGAGGTCGGGACCCACGCCGCCGCCGTTCACGGCCACCGTCTTGGTGCGCGCGGCCGTCGTCGAGATGGCCTTGGACACGCCGGTGAAGGCCGACAGGACATACGGCACCTTCGCGACGTTCACCAGCTTGTTCATGCCGATCAGCCCCTGCTGCGGCAAGGCCTGGCTGTCTTCGTACTGAACCGTCAGCTTGCCGTTGATCAGGTTGTCGGCATTGATATGTTCGGCAGCCAGGTTGACGCCGGAACCGAAAACGTCGCCATAGCTGGCATTGGGCCCGCTCAGCGGAAACAGGGCACCGATCGTGACATCTGCAGCGTGCACGGCGGATGCGCCGGCTGCAAATGAAAGCAGGCCCACGGCCAGGACTTTTTTCATGGCAATCATCTTGTCTCCAATCTTCTTATCGCTGGCATCTGTGACCATTCGCGAGATGTAAATGGTTATGCAGCGTACCAAGGTGTACATCAAGGCGCCGAGTTTGAGCTTCCAACCTTTGTACTGCTATTTGTTTATTGGAAAGTCGGCATTTCGAATTGGGAAACCCTAGGGGAAACCCCGATTGCTGTTCTAATACGCGCGCTGATTACCGTTTTACGTACCGATATGCAAAGCCTGCCCGCCCATCTGACATCCTATTTCCCCGCCTGGAGCCATGAGTGGCTCGGCACCTTCCTGGTGGCTGGCCAGGTGATCGCCATCGTCCTGGTCGCGTGGCTGCTGCAGCGCACAGTACGTCGCGTCATCCAGAAGGCCGGCGAGATCTATGACCTGCCGACCCAGCTGGTCAAGCCGGCCATCGCCATTCTTCGGTGGCTCATCATCCTGGCCGCGCTGATGCTTGTCATGGGGCGCCTGGGCGTGTCGGGCACGGTGTTGTGGACGGCCTTCACGAGCTTTGCCGCAGTGGCGGCCGTGGCGTTCTTCGCTGCCTGGAGCGTGCTGTCCAACCTTTTCTGCGCCATCCTGATCTTCACGGCCAGGCCCTTCCGGGTGGGCGACCATGTCGAGATTCTCGATACCGCGGAAAAGCCCGGTGCCAAGGGCGAAGTGGTGGACATCAGCCTGCTTTACGTGACGCTTAAGGAGGCCGGCACTGCCGAGCGGCCCGGAGCGCTGCTGCAGATCCCCAATGCGCTGGTGTTCCAGCGCGTGGTGCGACGCTGGAAGGGGGGCCTGCCGCGGGACCTGGAGTCCGGGCAGGGCTGAGCCGCTTCCCGGACCTACATCGTCGGCATGGCGAATTCGGCGCCCTTGCCGATGCTTTCCGGCCAGCGCTGCATGATGCTCTTCTGACGGGTATAGAAGCGCACCCCCTCTTCCCCGTAGGCATGCATGTCGCCGAACAGGGAACGCTTCCACCCGCCAAATCCGTGCCAGGCCATGGGCACGGGAATCGGCACATTGATGCCGACCATGCCCACTTCGATGCGCCGGCCGAACTCACGGGCCACATTGCCGTCCCGCGTGAAGCAGCTCACGCCATTGGCAAACTCGTGCGCATTGACCAGGCGCACGGCTTCGGCGAAGTCAGCCACCCGCACGCAGCCCAGGACCGGCCCGAAGATCTCCTCCCGATAGATGCGCATGTCGGGCGTGACGTTGTCGAACAGCGTCGCGCCTGTCCAGAAGCCCTGCTCGCACCCATCGCCGGCAGAGGCCGCATCGAAGGTACGGCCGTCCACCAGGAGGGTCGCCCCCTCCTCCACGCCGAGGTCCACGTAGCCGGTGATCCGGTCCAGCGCTGCCTTCGTGACGATAGGTCCCATCTCGGCGTCGCCGGACGTGCCGTTCCGGACCTTGAGCGTGCGGGCGCGCTCGGCGAGCTTGGGAATGAGCCTGTCGGCGACATCCCCAACCAGCACGGCCACCGAGATCGCCATGCAGCGCTCGCCGGCGGAACCGAAAGCGGCGCCAATCAATGCGTCGACGGCCTGGTCGATATCGGCATCCGGCATGACGACCATGTGGTTCTTCGCACCCCCGAGCGCCTGCACGCGCTTGCCCAGTGCCGCCCCGGTCGCGTAGATATGGTTGGCGATCGGCGTGGATCCCACGAACGAGATCGCCTTGACGTCGGGATGGGCAATCAGTGCCTCCACGGCCGTCTTGTCGCCCTGCACCACATTGAAGACGCCATCCGGAAGTCCTGCGCGCCTGAGCAGCTCGGCCATGAAGAGCGAGGGGCTGGGATCGATGGGGCTGGGCTTCAGGACGAAGCAGTTGCCCGTGGCGAGCGCCACCGGGAACATCCACATGGGAACCATCACCGGGAAGTTGAAGGGAGTAATTCCCGCCACCACGCCCAGCGGCTGGCGCAGGGTCCAGTTGTCGATGCCGTTGGAGACCTGGTCGGTGAAGTCGCCCTTCAGCAGCTGGGGAATGCCGCAGGCAAACTCCACGATGTCGATGCCACGCGCGATCTCCCCGTCCGCATCCGACAGCACCTTGCCATGCTCGGCGGTGATCAGGGCGGCCAGTTCGGCGCGATGCGTCTTGAGCAGTTCGAGGAAATTGAACAGGATGCGGGCGCGCCGGATCGGCGGGGTATTGGACCAGCCGGGAAACGCGGCCACTGCACTCGCAACAGCGGCGTCCACGTCGCCCGCATCGCCGAGCACGGTGCG
>Ga0182742_1003173_pt1 | contig 16607 bp, 13 predicted proteins | sample eDN5th37CBELigMG_FD_128880 | JGI IMG/M metagenome (GOLD analysis project Ga0182742, IMG submission 128880) | Enriched Miracle-Growth compost microbial communities from Emeryville, California, USA - eDNA 5th pass 37_C BE-Lig MG (version 2)... ...
AAAATATATAGCAAAGAAAGGGTGAATGTACACGATGGCTATGATCGAAAAGTCTATTCCTGTACCAGAGTTAAAACAAGCAACCGATTATATGAACAAAGTATATGAGGAGGTTAAGAAGAGAAATCCTCATGAACCAGAGTTCCACCAAGCAGTGAAAGAAATTTTCCTTTCTCTTGTACCTGTGTTTGCTAAAAATCCAAAATACATGAAACACGCGATTTTGGAAAGACTCGTTGAACCGGAAAGAATGATTACATTCCGAGTACCTTGGGTTGATGACCAAGGTCAAATCCATGTAAATCGTGGCTATCGTGTTCAGTTTAACAGTGCACTCGGCCCTTATAAAGGTGGTTTGCGTTTCCACCCTTCCGTTAACTCAAGTATTATTAAGTTCCTAGGTTTTGAACAAATTCTTAAAAACTCTTTAACTGGCCTTCCAATTGGTGGAGGTAAGGGCGGATCTGACTTTGATCCGAAAGGAAAATCAGATAACGAGGTTATGCGATTTACCCAAAGCTTTATGACAGAATTAGCTAGACATATTGGCCCCGATATCGATGTACCAGCTGGAGATATCGGCGTTGGAGCAAGAGAAGTCGGCTACATGTTTGGCCAATACAAAAGACTTCAAGGTCGCTTTGAAGCAGGCGTTCTAACTGGCAAAGGCCTTGGCTATGGCGGAAGCTTGGTTCGTACAGAAGCAACAGGCTATGGTACTGTCTACTTTGTTGAGGAAATGCTGAAGGAACAAGGTCTTTCTTTTGAAGGGAGCACAGTTGTCGTTTCTGGTTCCGGGAATGTTTCTATTTATGCGATTGAAAAAGCCCAACAGCTTGGTGCAAAAGTAGTTGCATGTAGTGATTCAAACGGCTATATCTATGATGAAAATGGGTTAGACCTTGAAACTATCAAACGTATCAAAGAAGTTGAACGTAAACGTATTAAAGAATATGTATTAGAACACCCAGAGGCAGAATATATTGAAGGCTGCTCAGGTATCTGGTCAATTCCTTGCGATATTGCATTACCTTGCGCAACCCAAAATGAAATTGACTGTGAATCAGCTCAAACACTTATTTCAAATGGTGTAAAGGCAATTGGTGAGGGTGCAAACATGCCTTCTACTTTAGAAGCAATTGATTTATTTATTGAAAGTAATGTCCTATTCGGGCCAGCGAAAGCAGTTAATGCGGGTGGTGTTGCCGTTTCTGCACTTGAAATGTCACAAAACAGCATGAGACTTTCATGGTCATTTGAAGAAGTCGACAGCAAGCTTCAGGACATCATGGCTTCAATTTATCGCAACAGCATGGATGCTGCTGAAGAATATGGCCATCCTGGTAACCTTGTATATGGAGCTAACATCGCCGGCTTCCTAAAAGTAGCTGACGCAATGATCGCTCACGGTGTCATTTAATAAGTCATTCAAAAGCTGTTTCCTCTTTAGGAAGCAGCTTTTTTTCATACACATAAACAACAAACATAAAAGGCACATGCTCCATTGTGAGAGCATGTGCCTTCTGATTCTATGTCTAGCTCCTGCGCCTAGCCTCTCTCAAAGTCTAGCCAATCCGTCAAGAAGGATTCTCTTATGCTTGTCTGGGCTGGCAAGTCGCTTGCGCTTTTCTTACAATCAACCTTCTAATAATAGGTCTTCTGGATCTTCTAATAGTTCTTTTACTTTTACTAGGAATCCTACAGCGTCTCTACCATCGATGATTCTGTGGTCATAAGATAACGCTACATACATCATTGGGCGTACTTCCACCGTATCATTTTTATCAACTACAACAGGACGTCTTTGGATTTTGTGCATTCCTAAAATACCAACCTGTGGTGCGTTAATAATAGGTGTTGAGTTTAGAGAACCGAATGTTCCACCGTTAGTAATTGTGAAAGTTCCGCCTTGAAGGTCGCCTAAACCTAATTGGTTGTTTCTTGCTTTTTCAGCTAAGCGGCCGATTTCAGACTCAATTCCTGCAAAGCTTAGTGTATCTGCATTACGTACAACTGGTACAACTAAGCCTTCATCTGTAGATACGGCAACACCGATGTCATAGAAATTCTTAAGAAGGATTTCATTTCCTTGGATTTCAGCATTCACATATGGATATGCCTTTAATGCTCCAATAACCGCCTTTGTAAAGAATGACATGAAACCAAGTTTTACACCATGCTTTTTGAAGAAAGCGTCTTTACGGCGATTTCTTACGTCCATAACAGCAGTCATATCAACTTCATTAAATGTTGTTAGCATTGCTGCTGTGTGCTGTGCTTCAACAAGACGTTTTGCAATTGTTTGACGACGTCTAGACATTTTAATGCGTTCTACGCGTGGGTCGTCATTTACCACTGGTGCTGCTGCAGGTTGTTTTGCAGCTGGTGCTGGAGTTGCAGCTGGTGCTGTTTGAGCTTGCTTATAAGCCTCTACTCCTTCAACACGAACACGTCCAAGTGGATCTTTAAATGGTACTTCATTTAAGTCAATACCTAGTTCTCTTGCTCTTTTTCTCGCTGCAGGTGAAGCAATGGCTGGCTTGCCTTTTTCTTCAGTAGATGCTTCTGCAACTGGTTCTGTTTTAGCTTCTTCAGCAGGTGGTGCTGCTTCAGCTTTAGGTTCTTCAGCAGGTGCTGGTGCGCTTGACTCTGAACCATTTTCATCAAGCTTTGCAATCACTTGACCAACTTCTACATTATCACCTGGTTGGAATAAGAATTCCTTAATAACACCTGTATGTTCACTGTTGATTTCAACGTTTACTTTATCTGTTTCAAGTTCAGCGATTGACTCACCTTTATTCACGAGTTCGCCTTCTTTTTTTAACCATTCAACAATTGTTCCTTCTGTAATGGACTCAGCTAATTCTGGTACTTTAATTTCGATCATTGCTGATTCCCTCCTTTGTCTGTAAGCAATGCATCTTGCATAATCCACGCTTGTTCTTGTTTGTGAATATCTGGGTCACCCGTAGCAGGACTTGAACGCTTCGGTCTACCAATATAATCTAGTTTAATTTCATCAGATAATATATCCATTAATACCGATTGTAGAGCTGGCCATGCGCCCATGTTTTTCGGTTCTTCTTGAACCCAAACAACCTCTTGTAGGTTCGGATACTGGCTAACTAGTTCTTCTAGCTCTTTCTTAGGGAATGGATACATTTGCTCCACCCTTGCAATATGCAGAGTATCTGCCGTTTCTGCCGGTAAATTCGCAGCTTCTGTTGCTAAATCAATCGCTACTTTACCTGTACATAAGATTAGGCGAGTTACTTTCTCTTTGTTCGTTCCCATTCCTGGTTGCTCCAGCAGTGGCTTAAAGCTTCCATTCGTTAGATCATCTAGTGATGACGCTGTTTGTGGGTGACGAAGAAGACTCTTAGGAGTCATCACAATCAATGGTCTTGCTTCATCAGTTGAAGTAAGCAATGATTGTCTTCTTAATAAATGGAAGTATTGAGAAGCGCTTGTTACGTTCGCAACAATCCAGTTATATTCCCCAGCTGCATTTAAGAAACGTTCCACTCTTCCACTTGAGTGCTCCGGACCTTGTCCTTCATAACCATGTGGTAATAGCATGACTAGACCTGATTTTTGACCCCATTTTGCATGACCTGAAGAAATGAATTGGTCAATAATTGGCTGTGCCACGTTCACAAAGTCCCCAAATTGCGCTTCCCAAAGGACAAGTGCATTTTCATCTTGAACACTATAACCATATTCAAATCCTAAAACAGCCGTTTCAGACAATGGACTGTTATAGATGGAGAAGGATGCCTTCGCCTCTTGAATATTGTGCAATGGGATATATTTTTCATTTGTTTCATAGTCATTTAAAGCAACATGACGATGAGCGAATGTTCCTCTTTCACTATCCTGACCTGTTAAACGAACTGTTTTTCCTTCTGCAAGAACTGATCCGAATGCAAGTGTTTCAGCTAATGCCCAATCCACTTTGTTTTCCTCATCTAAAGCTGTTTCACGTCGCTTTAAAATACGTTCAAGCTTCGGATAAACTGTAAGTGATTGAGGCCACTGTAATAGTCCTCTGTTGATACTCTTTAATAGGTCAGCAGGTACTGTTGTATCAAATTCTGGAATAGCAGACAAAGCTTTTGGCTTCTTCGGTTTCACGCGCTCTTCATTTTCCACAAAGTCATCAAAAATAGATTGTAAACTTTGCATGAATTCCTCACGTTTATTAGTTAGTTCTTCTGTTGTTATTACATTTTCAGCAACAAGCTGATTTCCGTACTTATCTGCAATAACAGGGTGATTCGCAACCTTCTTGTACAATAATGGTTGTGTTACGCTTGGATCATCCATTTCGTTGTGACCAAATCGTCTGTAACCAACTAAATCAATTAAGATATCTTTTTCAAAACGCTTACGATACTCATACGAAAAGTGAATTGCTGCAAGACAAGCTTCAGGGTCATCAGCATTCACACGTAAGATTGGAATCTCATACCCCTTCGCAAGGTCACTCGCAAAACGAGTTGAACGAGAGTCTGTATTATTTGTTGTAAAACCAACCATATTGTTTGCAATAATATGAACGGTTCCCCCAGTTTCGTAGCCTTTCAATCTACTTAAGTTTAGAGTTTCAGCTACTACTCCTTCACCAGGGAATGCCGCGTCACCATGAATTAGTACACTTATTGCACTTTGCTTATCCTGAACAGGATAACCAGCTTTACTAGTATTGTCCTGAGCCGCTCTAGTAATCCCTAACACTACAGGGTTTACAAACTCCAAGTGACTTGGGTTGTTCGCAAGATTAATACGAGTTACGTGCTCTTTAGGACCTTTAACGGCACGGTCAGCTCCTAAGTGATATTTCACATCACCGGACCAACCATAGTTAATCCCTCTTGAACCTTCCGAAGGAATTAAATCCTTGTTTGGTGCATGGTGGAATTCAGAGAAAATGAGTTCGTATGGCTTATGCAAAACATGTGCAAGCACATTCAAACGGCCACGGTGAGCCATACCGATCATAATATTGTCGGTACCGTCACTATTGCCTTCTTGAATTAAACGCTCAAGCATTGGAACGAGCATGTCTAATCCTTCGATTGAGAAACGCTTTTGCCCAACGAATGTTTTGTGTAAGAATTTTTCAAATCCATCGACATTCATTAGACGCTCTGCTAATTGTTTCTTTTCATCTGCAGTTAGCTTTAATTTAATTCCATTGATTTCAACTTGTTGTCGTAACCATTGTCTTTCATCTTCGGAATCAACATGTCCAAATTCATAAGCAATTGATTGTGTATAAACAGATTTTAAATGTTTATACGCATCCCAACCAGTTTGAACGGAAGGAGGTGCTTCCTCCCAAATATATGTCGCTGGAATATCCATTAAATCTTCTTTTGTAAGATTATAGTAACCAGGCTCTAAAAAGCTGGTGTCTGGCATTGGTCTAGTGCGAATTGGGTAAATATCTGCCGCTATATGGCCGTACGCACGAATGCTCTTAATTAATTTGCCTCCAGATGTGATCGTCTTGATTGTCTTCGGTGAGATACCCCCACTTACTAGCTCTGCTGTTGCTGCTTGCTCATCTGCCGGTGGTGGCCCAAGTTCTTCGAAAAGCGCTTTCACGGAAGGGTCTACTGAACTTGGATCATTCTTGTAATTTTCATACATGTCAAAGACATAACCCATGTTCGGGCCATAGAATGACTCCCACACATTTTTCCTTTGTTGATTATCCATTTGTGTTTAGCCTCCATATTACATTCACAGTAAATACTTGTAATAGATGTTTAAAAAGTGCGGTGAATATGACACTTCGAATTTCTGCGGTCTTTGCCCCGGAAAAAATCATGAACAACGAGGTTATGCGCTTGCGTCTTCTAGTTTATTCTAGGAAGTTAATTCCTCAGCGCAAGGCTGCAAGGAAGTAAACTCAAGCAGTTGCCTCGTTTCGGTACTCAAAGCTGCACCGCCTTGAACTTCTTGGTCCTCTTCATCCTCCTTTTTAAACTTGCACTTGTAATACTTAATAGACAAAATTTGTATTTTATAGAAATATGACGTCTACACTTACTATACCCCATTTTCCACAGATTTCTAGTAAAATGCTTACATTGGAAAACTCCTGAAAAAAGCTGAAAAAACAGGCAAAATAGTGTCATTATATCGTCATAATTCATAATAAATATGTTATTCTTATCTTATAGTCGAAAACAGAAAGTTTCCTTGATATAAATCAAGTTTTACAAGTAATTTTTTAAAATAATAAGTTTTGGAATAACATAAAGTGAAACTCTATTGTAGTACATCAATCCTCTTGAAGTAAAGGGACCGAAAAAAGTAAGTTATACTCTTACACTTTCGAAACGATAAATCGTTTAGACTTCGGCAAGATAGGTAAACTATAGTACAACAAGAGTCCGCATTTTATGGGCATTTGAAAGGAGAAAAAGTGTTCTGTATGATTAGCAGTCCACATGATCCAAGCTCTATTCGACAGGTACCTATTTTTCATGGTTTAAATGAGCAAGAAATGAACCTTTTACAAAAGGTCACGCAAATTCGCGATTATCGAAAAGGGGAAGTGATTTTTAGAGAAGGTGACCCTTCCGATACCCTCTATATTATCGGTGAGGGGATCATTAAAATTACAAAAGTGGCTGAGGACGGAAAAGAACAAATCGTTCGTCTCTTATTCCCTGATGATTTTTTCGGCCAATCCGTGATGCTTCAATCAGAAAATCATTATGCCAACGCAGTAGCAATCAACGATACGGTTATTTATACGATTCAAAAACAGGATTTTGTTAATACGTTAGAACGAAATCACAAAATGGCTCTCCGCTTCATGCGGGCATTAAATGAGCGGATTTATCAAGCCGACGAGTGGATGAGTTTACTGAGCCTAATGGAGGTTGAACAACGATTAGCAAGTGTTCTCCTCTTGTTCAATGACAGGGTTCGCTCTAAGGATGGCCGCTTTAAGCTCCCTATTACTAAAAAGATTCTAGCGTCTCTCATTGGTACAACACCTGAAACCATTAGCCGGAAGTTTGTAAAATTTATTTCTGAAAACCTAATTGAGGTAAATGGACAAAGGGATATCCATATCCTCGATTTTGAAGGCTTAAAAAAGAAGGCAAAAACTTTATAAGCTGTTAAACCCACATGTGATGTGGGTTTTTGTTTTGTCGGAAAAAGGTGATGTCTTTTTTTCCAATAAAGTAAAAAAGCCCGACCATACTCGGTCGGGCGCGTTAATCCTTAAAAGGAAACATATTGACGTGGGTTCACTGCGTTTGAGTGTCCGCCACTGTATTGTGTTGGACTATATGGTCCGTTATAAATTTCAAAATGAAGGTGCGGACCGGTCGAGTCACCTGTAGTCCCCATATAGCCGATCAAATCGCCTTGTTCCACTCGGTCATATTGACCAACGAAACGTTCCTGTAAGTGTGCATATACGGTGGTCATTTGACGTCCATTGATATAGTGGGTGATCATGATGACATTACCGTAGCTACTTTCAAGTCGTGAGCGCGTAACCGTACCGCCTGCAGCCGCGTAAATTGGAATATTTCCTGGTCGTCCACCTTTTCCAATATCAATCCCAAAGTGCATACTTCCCCAGCGCATTCCAAATTCGGATGTGACTCGGCCTGTTGTTGGTTTAATAAACCCACTATTGTTCACAACAGGTGGAGGTGCTGGTGGTAGTGGTGGCGGTGTAGTACCAGCCTCTTCGGCCTTTTTCCGTTCCTCTTCAGCTTTTTTCCGTTCTTCTTCAGCTTTTCTTTGTTGCTCTTCAAGTTCCTTTTGCCTTTGGTTCCATGCATTGATTTCCATTTGAATTGCCTTTTCCTGCGCAGCTAATAATTCTCCAACATCCTCTAGCGCATGGAGCTCTTTATGCATTTTCTGTTCTTGGGCCTCTAATTGCTTCATAACTTTATTTTGTTCTTGAATTTGTGATTGGAGCTGAACCTCTAACCGATCAAGTTCTTTTAATTGGTCTTCCTGCTGTGCAAGTAAGGTCTTTACCTCTGCTTTATTTTCCTCAAGTAATTTAATATCCGCTTCATGTTCTTTCATAATTTCGCGATCAGCATGTACAAATGTAGATACCGCACTTACCCGGTTGATAAAATCATTAAAGCTTTTTGCACCGAGTAACACGTCTACATAACTAACAACTCCACCACTTTGTTGAAGACTACGCATCCGCTCCTTGATAAGCTCGTCCCGTTTTTGAATACGTTCCTCGAGCACTTTCATTTCCGCCTCAAGACGCGCAATTTCTTCTTTCGTTTCCTGAATCTTTGCTTTTATGCTCTCAATTTTACCTCTCGTTTCACTTACAGCAAAATCAAGCCTTTTAATCTCCTGCTCGACACTAACCTGTTGTTGTTTGACTTCATTTAGAGCTCCCTTCTTTTGGGAGATTTCAGACTCTACTTCTGTCTTTTTATCCAGAACTTCCTTCTTTTCATTTTCTAGCTCTTCATTCTTTTGAATCGCTAATACAGTATTAGGCATAGATGTCAATAAACTTCCAAGTCCTATTGATATACCCATTCCAATCATAAGAAGTTTTCTTTTCAACCGGCACATCTCCTTCTACCAAACTAGCAACCTATAAAAAGATGAAAAATCTTCATTTTTCACCATAAGTATCATATTTTGCTATATATTCTCACGTTTTGTATTATAACATAAAAAATTGTAATAAAACGCCAAAGTAATATTACAATTATATTTCATAAACACTTGAAAATACTGGGTTTCCCAAAGATTATTCGACAAACTATAGGAACGATGAATCCCAAAAAATTCGACAAGCATCTTGAATTATACTATAAAAAAACTCACCCTTTTTAGGTGAGTTTAATTTCCAGTTTGATCTAACCGGTTCATTATCATTTTTTGGTGTAACAATCTTATTTCAGACGCTTGCCTGAACGTAAGATTGATCTTTCAACAAGTACATTCATCGCATCAATGCTGCTTTTAACAGCCTCATCACTTAATTTAATACAGGACAATTCTGTACAAGCCAATATCACAATTTTACAATGCTCTTTTTCAACAAGATGCCTGATTAGCTGCTCAAGTTCACTAGAATCAACATCGAGATCACTTTTTACATTGTTATAAATAATATCCATGACCTTTTCTTGTAAGCTATCATTTGGGGCTAAGAGCTCAAGATTATATTTCTTACAAACATCTGCATAGATTCCGCTGCGAATCGTACCGTTTGTTGCAAGAATTCCGACCTTCGTTCCTTCACCATGCCGATGATGAATTTCTTTAATTGTTTCTTCGACCATGTTGATGATAGGGATATTCGTTAGCTTCTGAAGCTCATCGTAAAAATAATGAGATGTGTTACAAGGTATTGCAATATTAGCAACGCCCGCAGCTTCTAGCAACTTGAAATCATCTTTTACAGCATCTAAGAAAGTCTCGCCTGTGTTTGTAAGGATTGCATTTGTTCGGTCTGGAAGGGTAGCATGATTTAGAATAATCATATTTAGATGGTCCTGGTCCTTATGTGCCTCTGTTTTATTAACAATTTTGTCAAAAAAAACAGAAGTAGCCTTCGGACCCATGCCACCGATAACACCTAATTTTTTTTGTTCCATGTTTAAACACCTAGTTTCATTTAAGAGGTTGTTTAAAAAGTGCGGTGAATATGACGCAGGACGTGGCATTTTTGTCGGCCCGGTCATTTTCATCCTCCTTTTTGAAACATATATTTTATTTAACCGTCATTGCATGACTCCCTAAGTCAACATAGCTCGCAAAAAACGCATCTGCATCGTATGTGACTTGCCCTTGCAATGGATTCATGACATGCACCTTATCACCTATATAACCATTTAAAACCACGGCATGTAGGTTAGTAGGAGCATTAAACTTTGTTTTTGAGTCACGAATATTCCAAGAATAGTTGACCTTTTTCTTACTTAAGTCAAGAGTTACCCAAACTACCACAGGGTTCCCCTCTTCAAGCTCCATTATGATTTCCTCACGAGTGCTTCCAGTCAGGTCAACAGGTTCTAATTGAGCACCTTCTTTTCCTAAATATGCATTCGCTGCTTGTATAATTGGAGGCGCATAAGAGAAGAATCCGCTCCATTCCCTTGGGTTTCCTGCGTATGCCTTATTTGGATCTGGTCCGTATAAAACATTGTTGATTGTTGTAAAAGGCTCCTTCGGTAAATAATGATCAGCCATATCCACTTTTGAAACATTATAGCCATAAAAATTCAACACGGAAGTAAGTGATGTAATTTCACAGCCGTTTGGAAGCTCCGGTAATTGTAGAACCTTTTCGACTGGTATGAATACTTCTACTTTACCGTTTGATACTTCCCGATATGGGTTATTTTCCTGAGCGTACACAATTGTGAGCCCAGATGTAATCCCGTCTGCCCCTGAAATCAGATTTCTAGCAATGCCTTTAACCGTTTCAACATTCAGCAATAAATAAATGACACAAACGAAATTCAAAAATAATAGTCCTCTTACTATTTTTTTCACTTCTATCTGCCCCTTTACTCTGTAAGACAATCTTTAGACAATTACTAGAAACCATATATATGTGAAGAAAACAAACTTTATAACTCAATAAAGAATTTCTTGTACCATACAAGGAATACATAGACCGTATAGATGTATCTTGCGTAGTTATGTCTTCCGTGGAAATGGTCATCAAGATATTTAACGAGTTCTTCTGTATGGAAGAATTCTTTCGCGATATCGGATTCAAACATTTCTTTTACAATGTTGTAGTATTTCTCTTCACGAAGCCAGTGTCTCATTGGAACTGGGAATCCAACTTTTTCTCGATTCGACCACTCTTCTGGTAACACCTTTTTCGATGCAGCACGAAGAGCATATTTTGTATCGATTTGATTCACACGCAAATTACTTGGGATATGTGACGCCATTGACATCACTTCTTTATCTAAGAACGGAACCCGTAATTCAATCGAGTGGGCCATACTCATTTTGTCTGCTTTTAAAAGAATATCCCCTGGTAACCAAAGTTTGAGGTCAAGATACTGCATTTTCGTAACATCGTCTTTTCCCTTTACATCATCATACACTTTTTTCGTAATACTTTGAATAGACGGGCCAGTTTGGTATTCCTCTTTCAAGACTTTACGAGCATCTTCTTCCTCGAATACTTTTGCTTGGCCGATGAACTTTTCCTCAACAGGTTGTCCACCTTTCACAAGGAAGTTTGTGATTGTATTTTTCGGAAATGCACCACTAATTGCAGATATCGCGCGACGAATCCCAAATGGAATCTTTTCGTATTTTTCTAGCTTCGCAGACTTCTGGTACCAGACATAGCCTCCGAAAATCTCATCTGCGCCTTCACCAGAAAGGACAACTGTAACATGCTCACTGGCTAGTTTTGATAAAAAGTATAACGGAACAGAGGATAAATTTGATTGAGGTTCATCCATGTGATACTGGATTGTCGGTAGCATTTCAAATGCCTGATCTGCCGTCATCAATTCTTTATAGTTTTCTATTTCAAGTATGTCAGATAAATCCTTAGCCAAATTGGTTTCATTGAAGATTCCTTCATAATCCTGGAATCCAACAGAAAATGTTTTGTTTGGCATTAATAACGCCGTAATATAACTAGAGTCAACCCCGCCGGATAAGAAAGAACCTACTTTTACATCACTGATTTTGTGATAGTTAACCGATTCTTTTAATGTATTATTAATTTCTTCTATATAGTGGTCAAGACCTTTATTATCTGCATCAAAATTAACGTCCCAATATGGCTTAATTTCAAGATTTCCTTTTTTATAAATCATGTAGTGACCAGGCTTTAATTTATAGACACCTTTGAAGAAAGTCTCATCAAGCACTGAATATTGGAAAGTTAAATATGGTTTTAACGCGTCTTTATTTAACTCTTTCTTAAATGCTGGCTGCTTTAAAAATGCTTTGATTTCAGAGCCGAAAATAAGTGAGTTGTCTGCTGTATTTTGTGTATAGTATAAAGGCTTAATTCCAAAGAAGTCACGCGCTAAAAACATGGATTCATTGTTTTTATCCCAAATGGCAAATGCAAACATCCCGCGTACTTTTTGTAAAAGGTCTACTCCATATTCCTCATAAGCATGGATAACGACTTCGCTATCTGCGTCACATTTGAAAATATGGCCTTTTTGGATTAGGTCCTCACGAAGTTCTTGATAGTTGTAGATTTCGCCATTGAAGACTAAAACGCAGCTTCCGTCTTCATTGAACATCGGCTGACTTCCTTCTTCAGATAAGTCAATGATACTTAGGCGACGAAAGCCTAATGTTGCATGTTCGTCCGAATAGTGATTACCACTATCTGGACCTCTATGAATTATTGTATCCATCATTTCATTTATTACTTGTACTTTATCTATTTCAAGCTTTGAATCAGCAAAACCAACGAAGCCACACATAGTTTAATCACCTTTACATCTTAGATTTTTACAGTTCGCTTTCCTCTGTTGTTTTACCCGTCACTACGTCCTAACATTTGGCGTTGTTCCTTTGTTAGTCCGGCCACACGGTTGCGTAATGGGAAAAATAATTTCTCACGCGATACATTAGGTCTCATTTTTGCGATTTGCTGTAGGGCAACACCTGCACCGTAGTCCATGCCTTGTGCACCTGCAAGGATTACAACATCCCCCGGCTCGGCATGAGTTAAGGCTTGCGCAATGGCGTCATCCAGCTCGTCATAAAGAGAAACCTGAACTCCCGCTTCTGCCATGACTTCCTTGAACACAGCTGTTTCTTCATCTGTTACATAGTCCTTTGAAGTGACATGGGAGACACTCTTTGTCGCAATAATTTCATTGAACCCTAGCGTTTTTGCCCACTTAACGATCGCCTCTGCATTTTCACGGTTAACCGTCGGACCACGCTCTCCTCGAATCGCATAGACTAAATGCAAATCCTTATATTCCATATATTTCAATGTCTGAAGAGTCACATCAATATTCCCAGCATTCGCAAAGTGGTCATCGATGATTTTAATGTCATCTTCAAAAATAAACTCAAAGCGACGTTCCACTCCACCAAAGTTTTTTAATCCCTTTTGAATGGAGGATACCGGCACTCCGCAAAGAAGACCAATTGTAATTGCCACCATCGCATTATACACAGAGTGCAAACCAGGAACTGATAGTTCAATCTCGAATTCACCTGGCTCAATCTTGTTTTCATAGCGAGAGAAAGGCTTTAAAATCTCAATTGTAAACTTCGCTCTACCCGTGGTCAAATCCAAATTTTTGCAAGCAATATGCCCCTCTTTGCTGTCTAAGCCAAATGTGATGACCTGTGCCTTCGTTTGTTCAATTAAGGAAGTCGAATACTCATCATCCAGATTTAAAATGGCAAAGCTCTTTTCACTTGCATGGCGGATTAAACCTGATTTCACTTCAAAATATCTTTCAAACGAGCCATGGGAATCAATATGCTCACGACTGATATTATTTAAAGTGACAATATCATAGTCTACTGCTTCAACACGATGTGTTTCTAATGCGTTTGATGAAACCTCCATTGTCACATGGGATACATCTTTATCTACCATTTGCCCCAAGTAAAACTGTAAATCAAGGGATTCAGGAGTTGTAAGCTCAGAAGGAATCGCAAAATCGTCAATCTTAATGGATACTGTACCAATAAGACCTGTTCTGTACCCTTCTTCCTCTAGAATTGCATTCGTCATAAACGATGTTGTGGTTTTCCCATTCGTAGCTGTAATCCCAATCATATTCATTTTTTCAGATGGCTTCCCATAAAATTCTGCTGCAAGTCGCGCTAGTGCAATACGGCTGTTTTTTACCACGATTTGAGGAATCTCTAATCCTTCTTGCACATCCTCAACAACACAAGCCACTGCACCATTTGAAATTGCCTGCGATAAGTATTTATGGCCATCCGTTTTATAGCCTTTTATACATACGAAAAGATGTCCGTCCTTCACCTTTCCAGAATGATATGATAGCCCACTAATTTCAATATCCTTATCATCAATGGTTTTTTGAACCTCAATTGCTGTTAGAAGCTCATGTAATTTAACCATTTTGTTCCCTCTTTTCTTAACGTTTCTTTTATATTTGGTGTTTTGGAAGTGCGGTAAACAACATTATTTACGTTTCTTCCCCGAAATCATTTTTACAAATGAGAAAAACGGTTTTGGATCATTCCAGTCCCAAATTGCGTAGGCCTTTGGTTTAAAATAAGAACGAATGACCTCGCCAAGTGAAAGCTGACCTGTTTTTAAATAGCCCTTCACGGCATAAAAATCCTCATAGGCATACCAAAATACTTGATTCGTATCATGCCTAAGGCCCTTTGGAGGAAGTGGATTACCCGTAAGCTCTCGATATGTAATGTACGGGAAGTTAAAACCAACCTTATTTAATAACACATTAAAATTGGTAATCCTCACATTTAATTCAATTAAATAATATTGTCCAGTTTCGGCATCCTTTTTAAACTCAATTTCTACAAACCCTTTATAGCCAATCGCTTCTAAAAAGCGTGAGCCTATTTCAAAGAGCTCAGGAACATAGCGTTGCCCCGTATACACAGAAGCCCCAAAATTGATCGGATATTGGCGAAACTTTTGAGCAGTCACCCAATGAGTAACCTTCGCGTCCTGATTTAAATATGCATCAAAGGTATACATATGATCATCAAATCCTGGAATGATTCGCTGAACAATTACCTCTTGTTTTGCTTCTTTTGCCTTTTTGAGCGCTTCGTCTAACTCCTCGCGATTGTTGACGATAAATAATTTTTTACGAAAGATCGAAACAAAGGTTGGTGAATCGGTTGGCTTCACCACACAAGGATATTTTAACGTCTCCTCAATTTTTTCATAGAAATTTTCTTCATTTACACGAACTGTCTCAGGAACAAGCATTCCATGTTCAGTTGCTAACTGATGAAGGAGTTGTTTATCCATTGTTTTCGTATAAAGACCCTGCTCCGTTTGCGGGATTAGATAATACTCTTTTAATTCATTTAAATATTGGTCAATGACTTCCACATAGTTGTCATGACAAGGAATAAGAACAGGCTTTGCTGTTTGCTTTCTTGCATATTCTTTTAAAAAGGAAATAAAGCCTTCTGTGTCTTTTCGGTAATGTGGTGCAATAATATGCTCCGTACAATATTTTGAATCTGCACCATACGTATTTTCATATGAATAATCGACTGCAACCGTATGTATACCTTGCCTGCCTAAACACCTTATTGTGCTTAACCCTATATAGTAATTGCAACCTAAAATGACTGCTTTATTAGTATTCATTTAATATCGATCTCCCTAGTATCTATATCACATTACATTTTATTAGCAAAAATTGTTTGAATAAGTTTTTTCGACAATTATCCCATTCTCCATATTGACACAGAATAATGGGTCTTTCAAGATGAAAAACACCTTTATCCCGCTTGTTATCGAGCTGTAACATAAATGAAAAAAAGAAACAAAAAATAGAGTACAATATATATGATTTCGTACTCTTTACCCATTTTTCGACTTTTTTCCCCATTCTTTATTTTTAATAGATTTATCATCTTTGTTCTATTATATACGATTGGCTAAATGAACTTTGTTATGACTTAATCGGAAAGCGAAATTCTCGGTCGCTCTGTCCCGAACTATCGTGAACCCGCTCAACATATTGAATTTCTGTATCCGACATTAATAATACGGTTGAACTTCTTGTCCCATACCCATTTGTTTGAATAAATAATGAAGAAAGAATCCGTTCCCACTCAAGGGACACACCAGTTTTGGGTAGAAGGTTGTCGTTTGGCCGGTCTGTGTTCTGAAGGAGCTGGAATAGATTTTCCACTAAATCTTCTCCCATAATAATCTTTGAAAGTTCCTCTTTTCCTTTTTGTACTTTTGGCCAATTTGTATCAAGCAAATGGTTGCTAAGCCCGTGGATACCTGGTTCTACCTTTTCCAATCTTTTTCCGACATTTGAGTAATAATATAAATGCTGTGGGTCACCTGCTAAAAGATTATAACCAGGATACTGAGAGTTCGTCTCTTCCAACTGCTTCATATACTCGGCAATATCGCCTTTATGGAGGAGAGCCTCTTTTACGATTGCTCCTCTAGACCTTTTACCTACTGAGACTTCACTTGGATCTCGATAATTCGTGATGGCTGCGAAACGCCCGGTTTTGGTGACCCCCATCCAGGTTCCCATTTTTTCAAGATCTCTTCCAGCCAACAGAGCAGGCTCATCCTCCCAAAAATGAATCGGAGCCGTTGGCCGTTGAAGAAACTCATCTCGGTTGGCCGCAACAATTAATTTATAAATCGGATGCGCCTGATAGGCAAACAAAATTAAACACAATTTACCCACCGCCCTTTTTCACAAATTATAACATTTATGTGGTCACCTTGTGCGATATCAGACTTTTATTCACAAAAAATGTTTCTACCTTTGTTTGACTGTTATCGTATAGGAAAGCGTAAGACTGAAGGGTAAATTGACATTTTCTTTTACACTCAATTCTTAGGATAAAACGCGATTTGAACTTATAGCTCAAATAAAAGTACTCGGTGTGTT
>Ga0182742_1003174_pt1 | contig 16600 bp, 14 predicted proteins | sample eDN5th37CBELigMG_FD_128880 | JGI IMG/M metagenome (GOLD analysis project Ga0182742, IMG submission 128880) | Enriched Miracle-Growth compost microbial communities from Emeryville, California, USA - eDNA 5th pass 37_C BE-Lig MG (version 2)... ...
GCGTGCGCTTTTCCAGCCAGGCGGAAAAGGCCGGATCGGCGACGAGCGCGGCATTGAGCGGCGTATCGAAATAGCCCGGCGCAATGGCGTTGCATTGCAGGCCATGTTTCGCCCAGTCCGTCGCCATGCCCTTGGTGAGGTTGCCGACGGCGCCCTTCGTCGCGGTATAGGGCGCGATGCCGGGGCGGGCGAGCGCGGTCTGGACGCTCGCGATATTGATGATCTTGCCGGCGCCGCGTACGATCATGTGGCGCGCGACGGCCTGGCCGACATTGAAGACCGTCGAGATATTGGTTCTCAGCAGCCGCTCGAAGGCATCGGCAGGAAAATCCTCCAGCGGAGTGCGGTGCTGCATGCCGGCATTGTTGACGAGGATGTCGATCGGGCCGATGTCCGCCTCGAAGGCGTCGATGGCGGCGCGCACGGCAGCGTGGTCAGTGGCATCGAAGGCGAGTGTGTGCCTTGCGCCGAGTTCCCTTGCGGCCGCGGCGAGCTTGGCCTCGTCACGGCCGTTGAGGACGACTTCGGCGCCGGCTGCGGCAAGCCCCTTTGCGAGTGCATAACCGATGCCCTGCGAGGAGCCTGTGACGAGGGCGCGCTTGCCCTTCAGGTCGAAGAGTTGAATGCTCATGGTGTCTCCTCAGGCAAAAGCGATCTGGGTCTTCATCGATTGCCCCTTGTCCGAGGCGATCTCGAAGGCCTTTTGGGCCTCGGCAAGCGGCAAGGTATGGGTGATCAGCGGCTTTACGTCGATCAGCCCGCCCTGCATCAGTTTCACCGCGACGGCGAATTCCTCATGGAAGCGGAAGGAGCCGCGCAGGTCCAGTTCCTTGGCGGTGATCGCCATCATGGGAAGGTTCATCTCGCCGCCGAGCCCAAGCTGGACGATGACGCCGCGCGGGCGCAGCGCCTGGATGCCGGCGACAAGCGCCGGCTGCGCGCCGGAGCATTCATAAAGGACGTCGAAATATCCCTTGTTCTCGCTGAAGGGGATAAGCCCGTCGCGGTCTTCCGACAGGTTGATCGTGCGATCCGCGCCAACCGTGCGGGCAAAGCCGAGGGCACGTTCGGAAAGATCGGCAGCGACGATCTCGGCGGCGCCGGCCCTTCGGGCGGCAAGGATCGACAGCGTTCCGATGGGGCCGCAACCGGTGACGAGCACGCGCTTGCCCAGCATCTCCCCGGCGCGGCGCGTGGCGTGCAGCGTCACGGACAGCGGTTCGGCCATTGCCGCTTCCCCGGCCGAAAGCCCGCCCGCCTTGACGCACTGGCTGGCCTTGGCGACCAGGCGCTCGCGGAAAGCGCCCTGGATATGCGGAAAAGGCATGGCCGAGCCGTAGAACCGCATGTTGAAGCAGTGGTTCGGCAGGCCTTTGAGGCAGTATTCGCAGGCGCCGCAGGGCCGCGAGGGCGAGACGGCGACGAGATCGCCGACGGCAAGGTGAGAGACGCCTTCGCCCAATGCCGCGACATGGCCGGAAACTTCGTGGCCGAGGATCATCGGTTCCTTGAGGCGCACGGTGCCGAAGCCGCCGTGGTTATAGTAATGCAGGTCCGAGCCGCAAATGCCGCCGCTTGCAAGGCGGATTTCCACCTCGCCGGGGCCGGGTTGCTCCGCGGCACTGTCCTCGATGCGCAGGTCTTTTGCCGCGTGGATGACGATCGCTTTCATGGTCTCACCCTCACAGAACGGGGGTCGGCAGCGGCCGGCCGTCGAAATGGGCCGACAGGTTGTCGAAGACGAGCTGGCCCATGGCCTTGCGCGTCTCGACCGTGCCGGAGGCCATGTGCGGCTGGAGGAGGACATTGTCGAGGGCGAGGAAGCGGGGATTGAGGTTCGGCTCGCCTTCGAAGACGTCGAGCGCCGCCGAGCCAAGTGCCCTGCTTTCGAGAGCACCGAGAAGCGCGTCCTCGTCTATGTTGGAGGCGCGCGAGATGTTGATCAGCACGCCCTCCGGCCCGAGCGCCTCGATGACCTTGCGGCCGACGATGTGGCGCGTCTCGGCCGATGCCGCGAGCGTGACGAAGAGGAAGTCGGACCGTTGGGCAAGCTCGACCGGATCCGCGATGAAGGTCCAGTCCTTTGCGAAATCCTTCGGTCCCGTATCGCTATAGGCGATATCCATGTCGAACCCGGTGAGGCGTTTGGCCACCTCGTAGCCGATGCGGCCGAGGCCGAGAATGCCGGCGCGCTTGCCGTGCACGCGGCGCTTCAGCGGATAAAGACCCTTCTTCGCCCAGTCGCCGCTCTTCACCCAGGCCTCGCCGCCGATGACGCCCCGCGCCTCGGCCAGCATCATCGCGATGCCGAGATCCGCGACATCCTTGGTGAGCACATCGGGCGTGTTGGTAACGCGAATGCCGCGCTCGCGGGCGGCGGCAAGATCCACCGCGTCATAGCCGACACCATAGACCGAGATCACTTCCAGCTTCGGCAGCGCCTCGATCATCGCCCGGTTGGCGCCAAGTTCGCCGCGCGTCGCGATGCCGCGGATGTTTGCCCCGTGCTCGGCCAGGAATGCCGTTTTGTCCGACGCCTCGAAATATCGGTGCATCGTGAAATGTGCATCAAGACGCTCCTGGTCCCATTCGGGGTAGGGGCCGACCTGCAACAGCTCGATCTTGGTCACGGAGTTCTCCTGGAGAATGATTTATGTTATCGATAACATATGCGGCTGCGGGAAATTGTCCAGCGTTTTTGCCGGACCGTGCCGCGCTTGCGAAAAAGAAAGACGGCGGGCTACTATCGATGGGAGCGAAGAGGCGGGGACATGCGCAACGACAGGCCACCGACAATGGCGGATATCGCCCGCAAGACAGGCGTCTCGCCGATGACGGTGTCCCGTGCCTTCAAGTCCGGCGGCCTGATCAGCCGGGAGACGCGCGAAGCCATTCTGAGGGCGGCAGAGGATCTCGGCTATGTCTTCGATTCCACTGCCTCGAACCTGCGCTCGCAGAAGACGGACTTCATCGCCGTCACCATCCCTTCCATCAACAACGCGAATTTCGCCGATACGGTGGGCGCGCTCTCCGAGACCCTGACGGCGCGCGATTTCCAGATTCTGCTCGGTTACACGAACTACGACATGCAGGAGGAGGAAAGGCTGATCGAGCAACTCTTGCGCCGCAAGCCCCAGGCCATCGTGGTGACGGGCGGCAAGCATACGCTGCGCGCGCGAAAACTGCTGGAGAACGCCAATGTGCCGGTGATCGAGACCTGGGACGCGCCGGCCGAGCCGATCGGCCATTTCGTCGGCTTCTCCAATGCGCAAGCGGTGCGCGGCATGGTCGATCATTTCGTCGCCGCCGGCTATCGGCGCATTGCCTTCATCGGCGGCGAGGCCAGCCGCGACACGCGTGGCAGCGACCGCCGCCTCGGCTTCATCGCGGCCGTTCGTGACCACGGGCTCGACGCCTCGCGGCTGATCGACGCCGGCGCGCCGCCAATTTCGATGCGGGAGGGCGCCAACGCGATGGCGCGCCTGCTGGCCGAACATCCGGACACCGAGGCGGTGATCTGCGTGTCGGACCTTTCGGCTTTCGGCGCGCTGACGGAATGCCAGCGCCGCGGCGTGGCGGTGCCCGAGCGCATGGCGATCGGCGGTTTTGGCGATTACGAGATCGGCGCCGTCAGCGTACCTGCGCTGACGACCATCGATGCGCAGGCGCGCGAGATCGGCCTGCGCACCGGTCGCCTGATCCTCGATCTTCTCGATGGCAAGGCCGATGTGGCCGATGTCACGCTCACGCCGCAGCTCGTCCTGCGCGACAGCAGCCGTTAGCTCCCCTTTATTCGGTCGCAAACGATGGTTTTGCGGGCGCAGGCGGCGGGATCGTTGTACCGGCACATCGATCCGGCTCCCCGAGCGTCGAAGAGCGGTGGACCGTTTCGCCATAGTGAAACGCTATGGCGGCAGAATGGAGTTGTGTTGGCCAAAGCCGAAGGCATGAACCTACTCTACGAAAGGGTCAGCGGCAGACTGACCGAAAAGAACCGCTGAATGCGGCGCCAGGTCGTCCGGTATGGGCCGGATGCAAACATGCAAACACTGGAGTGGGAACATGACACACAAACTGATCCGCAGAACGTTTTGCCTTTCGGTGGCGATGCTGTCGCTTCTCGGCATGGCCCCCGGCTTTTCCGGCGCTGCGCACGCCGACGACGCGTCGATCAAGCTCGGCCTCGTGGCCCCGATGAGCGGCCCCAACGCCCGCTACGGCTCGTTCGCCATGCGCGGCGCGGAGCTTGCCGTGAAGGAGATCAACGATGCCGGCGGCGTCGACGGCAAGATGCTCGAGCTTTCCAACGCCGATAGCCAGGGGACGCCGGTCGAGGGTGTATCCGCCACGCGCCGCCTGATCGACCAGGACGGTGTAAGCTACCTTATTGGCGACGTTTCCAGCTCCGTCACCTTGGCGATGCAGCCGGTGGCGGAGGATGCCGGCGTCCTGCTGCTGAACGCGGCCTCTTCCAACCCCAAGATCACCTACGGCGCCGGCGTCGGCGGCTTCAAGTGGACCTTCCGCAACTATCCAACGGACGAGAACCGCGCGCTCGTCGTCGCCAAATACGCGGCCGAGCAACGCGGCTTCACCAAATATGCCGTGCTGTCCGTTGATACGGATTACGGCCGCTCGGCGATTCAGTTCACCAAGAAGTACCTGCCGCAGTTCAAGGGAGAAATCCTCAGCGAGGATTACTACAAGGAAGGTGAAGTCGACTTCCGCAGCGTCCTCGCCAAGATCCGCGACAACGGCGCCCAGGCGATCATCTACTACGGCCTCGTCGACACGACGCCGATCGTCGCCCGCCAGATGACGGAGCTGGGCCTTGCCGGCAAGGTCGTGCTGATGGGCAATGGCGAGTTCAACGCCGCCTCGGTCATCGCCGCGGCGCCGCAGGCCATGGAAGGCGCGATCGAGGCCGCCGCCTGGCTTCCCGCCTGGGATTCCCCGAAGAGCAAGTCCTTCGTGACCGCCTTCGAAGCCGCCTATAAAGAGGGCCCGAACAACCATGCCTACGTGCATTGGGAAGCGGTCCACCTGCTGGCGCAGGCTATCCGCGAGGCCGGCGCGGACGATCCGGAAAAGGTCCGCGAGGCTCTTTCGAAGATCAAGTATGACAGCGCGATGGGCCAGGTGACCTTCGACGATCACAACCAGGCCCGCCTGCCGATGATCCTGCTCGAGATCAAGGACGGCAAGCCGAGCATCAAGGGTGCCTACTCCGCGGAGATCGAGTACCCGGCGCAATAACGGCTTGGGGAGGGCGCAAACATGTTCTCGACAATTCTCGAGCAGGTCGTGAATGGCATCGTGACGGGGTCCATCTACGCGATCGTCGCGGTGGGCATGACGATGATCTTCGGCGTGCTGCGGGCCATCAACTTCGCGCATGGCGAATACTACATGCTCGGGACTTTCGGGGCATGGTTTGCGATCGACTATCTCGGCCTTTCCTATGAGGCGTCGATCGTGGTGGCGGTGCTCAGCACCGTCGTCGTGGCCTATGTCGTCGGGCGGCTCGTCATGCAGCGCATGGTCGGCGCTCCGGCGGAGGCGGGGGTGCTGGCCACGCTCGGCATCGCCCTCGTCCTGCAGAACACCGTCATCCTGGTGTTCGGCGGCGGCTACAAGTTCTTCGCCGGCGGCTATATCGCGCCGGTCGAGATCTTCGGATTCAGCCTCGCGCAGCAGCGTATCCTGATCCTCGTCGTCTGCCTCCTGGTCTTCATCGGCCTGGAGCTGATGGTCACCCACAGCCGCATGGGCAAGTCGATGCGGGCGGTCTCGCAGAACGTGGAATGCTGCGAAGTGGTCGGCATCGACGTGCCGCAGGTGGTGCTGCGCACCTTCATCCTCGGCGCGGCCCTGGCCGGCCTGTCCGGCGTGTTGACGGCTCCGGTGAATGTCAGCGTCTATGGCGGGATGGGCGAGCTCATCACCTTCAAGACCCTGCCGATCATCATCATGGGCGGCCTTGGCAATGTCCGCGGCACTTTCTTCGCCGCGATGATCCTCGGCATCGCCGAAAGCCTCGTTGCCACCTATGTCGGCCTGCAATATCGCGACACGGTCGGCTTTGCGACGCTGATCCTCATGCTCATGTGGCGCCCCTACGGCCTCTTCTCGACGCAGGCGCGCTTCTGAGCGCCGCAGGTCCCTTCTCGAACACCGAGGACACGGCATGTCTCTCACCGACACCACCTCGCAGGCGCGGCGGCGTGATCTGAGGATACCGCTTGCGATCGTCCTGCTGGCGATCGCCCTGGCGGTCCCGTTCCTGGCCGGACGCTATGTGACCCATGCGCTGATCATCGCGCTCATCTTCATGCTGCCGGCGCACGGGCTGAACCTTCTCGTCGGCTATACCGGGCTTCTCTCGCTCGCCCAGGCCGCCTTCTTCGGCATAGGAGCCTATGCCTCCGGCCTGCTCGCCGTGCACTACGGTACGCCGTTCTACGTCAACGTCACGGCTGCCGGCCTGATCGCCGGCGCGCTGGCATTGCCGCTCGGCATCCCGGCGTTGCGCCTGCGCTCGACGTCCTTCGTCATGTGCACGCTCGGCTTCGTGATCATCGGCCAGGCGATCGCCAAGAACTGGATATCGCTGACACGCGGCGACATGGGTCTCTCCAGCATCCCGAAGCCGGAATTCGCGCTTGGTCCGCTGTCCTTCGTCGTGTCGGGCACCACGAACTACTACTATCTCACCCTGGTCATCTGCCTGCTGGCGACGCTTGCCGTATGGGCGATCGTCCGTTCGCCCGCCGGGCGCAACATGGTGGCGATCCGTGAAAACGAGACGCTCGCCGAATCCCTCGGCGTGCCGACGTGGCGCTACAAGCTGATCGTCTTCATGATCAGCGCGGCCTTCGCCGGCGTCGGCGGCAGTCTCTACGCCCACTATCTGACGGTGGTCAGCCCGCTGACCTTCCAGATGTACTATTCGACCACCGTGCTCATCATCGTGCTCGGCGGCGGCGCGGGAACCATCTCCGGCACGGTCATCGGCAGCCTGCTGTTCGTCGGCCTGACGGAGGCGCTGCGCGTCGCGCCGGAACTGCGCATGATCGCCTACGGCCTCTGCCTGCTGGCCCTCGTCTTCTGGTTCAAGAAGGGGTTCGCGCCGCTCATCAACCGCGCCTGGGTCGCGATCGGAGGTTCCAGATGAGCACCCACCTTCCCATCCTCGAAATCAGGAACCTCAGCAAGTCCTACGGTGCGGTCCGGGCGGTGAACGACGTCAGCATGCATATCGAGCGCGGCGAGATCGCCGGTCTGATCGGCCCCAACGGTTCGGGCAAGTCGACCTTCTTCGACTGCTCGACCGGGCTCGCCCGGCCCGATACCGGCACCGTCATTCTCGATGGCCAGGACATCACCGGATGGTCGCTCAACCGCATCGCCCGCGAGGGCCGGATGCTGCGCTCCTTCCAGAAGACCGTGACCTTCAAGGCGCTCGACGTTGAGGAGAACCTCATCATCGCCGGTCAGATGTTCACCTTCCCTTCGCTGATCTCCACATTCGGCATCGGCGGCATGGCGCGCCGGCGCGTGGCGGGCCTGCGCGAGCGTGCCCGCGACCTCATCAAGATGGCGGGCCTATGGGAGGTCCGCCACCAGCCGGCCGGCAACCTTTCCGGCGGTCAGCAGAAGCTCATCCAGTTCGCCTCGATGCTGATGCCGGAGCCGAAGCTCATTCTCCTCGACGAGCCGATGGCGGGCATCAACCCGAAGATCATCGAGCGCGTCGTCGAGACCATCCGCTATGCGAACACGTCCCTTGGCGTCAGCTTCCTCGTGATCGAACACAATATCGACGTCGTCACCAGCATCTGCCAGCGCGTGATCGTGCTTGACCAGGGCGCCAAGCTCGTCGAGGGCCTGCCGCAGGATATCATTCAGGACCAGCGCGTAAGGGAGGCCTATCTTGGAGGCTAACGCTAACCTTTCCATCCGCGATCTCAGGGCCGGATACGGCAATCTGGACATCCTGAACGGCGTCGACCTGGAAGTACCGAAGGGCCAGTTCGTCGCGCTCATGGGTCCGAATGGCGCCGGCAAGTCCACCCTTCTCAAGACGATCTACGGCATGACCACCGTCAAGGGCGGCGTCATCGACTGGTGCGGCAGGAACATCGCCGGCGCGAAGCCGCGCGCCATTCTCGGCGAGGGCATATCCTTCGTGCCGCAGGGGCGTTGCAACTTTCCGCTGATGACGGTCGACGAGAACCTGCAGATGGCGGCCTATACGTTGCGCGACGCGAAGGTGAAGTCGGACAGGGACTATGTCTACGACCTCTTCCCGATACTGAAGACGCGGCGCGCCACGCTTGCCGGCAACATGTCCGGCGGCGAGCAGCAATTGCTGGAAGTGGCTATGGCCGTCCTGCAGCGGCCGAAGGTGCTGTTGGTCGACGAGCCCTCCGTCGGCCTGTCGCCGGCGGCGATCGGCATCGTCTTCGACGAGCTTTTGCGCCTCCACGCATCCGGGCTCACCATCCTTCTGGTCGAGCAGAACACCAAAAAGGCCATGGAGGTCGCCGAACGCGCCGTCATCCTTCGCCTTGGCAAGGTGATCTGGGACGGCCTGCCAAAGGATATCACCCATGACGAGCTGGGCGAGCTCTTCCTGACCGGCAAGATGCGCGGCGAGACGGAAGCCGTCCACTAGAGGCGTCCTGCGGGACCAGACAGATCGAGGAAGTTCCATGAGCAATTTTGTGCCGGCCCAGCGCGTGTCGCGCATCAAGGTATCCCCGAGCAGTGCCGCAGCGGCGCGGGCGCGGGAGCTGAAGGCCGCCGGCCGCGATATCGTCGACATGACGGTGGGCGAGCCTGATTTCGACACGCCCGAGACCATCAAGGCGGCCGCCCATGCGGCCATCGAGCGCGGCGAGACGAAATATACCGCGGTGAACGGCACACCGGCACTCCGCAAGGCGATCATCGGCGATTTCGAGCGGCGCCTCGGCCTCGGCTATGCCGACAACGAGATCTGCGTCGGCGGCGGGGCGAAGCAGATCCTGTTCCTGGCGCTGATGGCGAGCGTCGAGAACGGTGCGGAGGTCATCGTGCCGGCGCCCTATTGGGTCTCCTATCCCGACATGGTGATCGCCAACGACGGCAAGCCCGTCATCGTGCCGTGCCCGCAGGAGCAGGGTTTCAAGCTGACGCCGGAAGCACTGGAGGCGGCGATCACGCCGAAGACGCTCTGGCTGGTGTTGAACGCACCGTCCAACCCGACCGGCGCGGCCTATAGCCGGGCCGAGCTGGAGGCGCTCGGCGCGGTACTGTTGCGCCATCCCCATGTCTTCGTCCTGTCGGACGATATCTACGACCAGGTCTGGTATCGCGAGGAGGCGATGACGACGCTCGTGGCCGCCGTTCCCGCGCTGAAGGACCGCGTCCTGCTGGCAAACGGCGTCTCCAAATCCTATGCCATGACGGGCTGGCGCATCGGCTATGCGGCCGGTCCCGCGCCGCTTGTGGCGGCGATCAACAAACTCCAGTCGCAGATGTCGTCCTGCCCGTCGTCCATCAGCCAGGCCGCCGCCGCTTTCGCCCTTTCCGCCGACCAGTCCTTCGTCAGAGAGAGCGTGCAGGTCTACAAGGACCGCCGCGACTACGCCTGCGCGCGGCTGAACGCCATTGCCGGTCTTTCCTGCAGCGTCCCGGACGGGGCTTTCTACCTCTTCCCCAACTGCGCCGGGGTGATCGGAAGGACCACGCCGGACGGCAAGGTGATCGCGACCGACCTCGATTTCGTGCTCTATCTGCTGGACGGCGTCGGCGTCGCGGCGCTACAGGGCGCGGCCTATGGTCTGTCTCCGTACTTCCGCTTGTCGATCGCCACCTCCATGGAGGCGATCCGGGAAGCCTGCGACCGGATCGAGAGCGCGGTCGCCGCGCTGGCGTGAAACGGCGTTGGGCCCCGCGGGAAAAAGGGTTGCCTCCCTCCCGCGCGAACGCTTAGGCTTCCCGCGAGGGGCGACAGACCATGAGCGTTGATTTCCGGAAGTTGAAAAGCTTCGTCAAGATCGTCGATACCGGCAGCATGTCGCGCGCCGCCAGCATCCTGCGCACCGCGCAGCCCGCGCTTTCGCAGCAGATCGCGGCGCTGGAGGCTCATTTCAAGCACAAGCTCCTCATCCGCAGCAACGTCGGCATCACGCCCACCGAGGCCGGGTTGATCCTCTACCGGCATGCGCAATTGATGCTGAAGCAGATCGATCAGACCCAGATCGACATGAACCTCGCCGCCCAGTCGATCGCCGGCCGCGTCTCCATCGGCCTTGCGACCTTTTCCGCCTCCAGCACGCTCGCGCTGCCGATCCTCAAGGCGATCAAGGAGCGCTATCCCGATATCGTCGTGCACATCAATGACAGCTTCGGCTACATCTTCAGCGAACTGATCATGACCGGCACGATGGACATGGCGCTCATCTATGCGCCCGAGCCGATCAAGGGCGTGACGCTGCAGCCGATGTTCCGGGAGGAACTGTTCCTGCTGTCCTCTCCCGAGCACGAACTGCCGGGCGATGGAAGCGGACCCATTTCATTCGCAGCGCTCAAGGACACGCCGCTTCTCCTGCCGAGCAAGCGTCATTTCCTGCGGCGGGTGATCGACGATGCCTTTGCGCGTGCGAGAACGGTGCCGCAGCTTGTTTCCGAAATCGAATCCGTGCCGCTGATCGGCGCGGCTGTCATGGACGGCCTGGGAGCGACCATCCTTCCCGCGTCCATCCAGCTTTCGTCGAGCTTCAGCGGCGCGGTGATAAAACCGCTGACCCACCCGGCGATCGGTGTCCCGGTCTGCCTTGCCGTTTCCGATCATCTGCCGCTGTCGGAGCCGGCGCTCGCCGCGCGCTCCGTGGTGCTGAAGGTCGTTGAGGAGTTCATGAGCGAGCAGCACCGCGGCATCGGCAGCGCGTGAACCGCCATAAGCAAACCATATGGCGGCAGATGGTAGTTGTGTTGGCCAACGCATTTTGTCGCGCCTAACCTTCCTTCAGCAAGCAATACCGGTCGCGGGTCAGCAGACCCTTCCGGCAGGCGGTTTGAGGGAAACATGGCAAAACTCGCATTCGACACCGGTGGTACCTTCACCGATTTCGCGCTTCTGGACGATAAAGGCGACCTGCACCTTCACAAGGTGCTCAGCACTCCGAAAAACCCGGCGGAAGCCGTCGTGCAGGGTGTGACGGAGCTTCTGGAGCGGTTCTCCGCCTCCGTCGCGATCGAGAACCTCCAGGTCCTCGGCGCGACGACCGTCGTGACCAACGCGGTGCTGGAGCGCAAGGGTGTCGAAACGGGCTTCGTCACCACCGATGGTTTCCAGGACATGCTGCGCATCCGCAACGAAGGCCGCTACGACCTCTACGACCTGAACATCAAGTATCCCGATCCGCTCGTCGCCCGCGCCAACAGCTTCGGCGCGAAGGAGCGCATCGCCGCCGATGGCACCGTGGTCACACAGCTGGAGGAGGGTGCGGTTCGCGAGATCGCCGGGCGGCTGAAGGCGCGCGGTATCCGTTCCGTCGCCGTCTGCCTGCTGCATGCTTACAAGTATCCGCAACACGAGCAGCGTCTCGCCGCCCTCCTGCGCGAGGAGGACCCGGATATCTTCGTCTCGCTTTCCTCCGAGGTCTGCCCCGAGGTTCGCGAGTTCGACCGCGCCTCGACCACGGTGGTCAACGCCTATACGCGACCGCAGATGGCAGGCCACGTCGCTCATCTGCAGAAGGAGTTCGCCGCCAAGGGCATCGACCGGCAGGTTCTCTGGATGACCTCCTCCGGCGGGCTCGTTCCCAGCAGCCGCGCGGCGGAACTGCCCGTGCGCCTGATCGAGTCCGGGCCGGCGGCCGGCGCGGTGGCGGCGGCCGAATTCGGCCGTATCGCCGGCGAGGGCAGCGTGCTTTCCTTCGATATGGGCGGCACGACCGCCAAGCTCTGCCTGATCCCCGACGGCGAACCGACGGTCGGCACCGACCTTGAGGTTGCCCACTACCAGCGTTTCCGCAGAGGCTCCGGCTATCCGCTCAAGATCCAGTCGATCCAGATGATCGAGATCGGCGCGGGCGGCGGCTCCATCGCGGCGAAGAACCAGCTCGGCCTGCTCAATGTCGGCCCGCGTTCGGCAGGCGCCGCTCCTGGCCCGGCCGCCTACCAGCGCGGCGGCACGGAACCGACCGTGACCGATGCCGATATCCTGCTCGGCTACATGGGAACCGGCTCCTTCGTCGGCGGCTCCTTCAAGGTCTCGCGCGAGGCCGCCCATGAGGCGATGGCGAAGCTCGCCAGTTCCCTCGACGTCAGCGTCGAGCGCTGCGCCTGGGGCATCCACGATCTCGTCAACGAGTCGATGAGCAAGGCCGCGGCCATGCATGCCACCGATCTCGGCGTCGATCCGCGCTCGCTGCCCATGGTCGCCTTCGGCGGCGCCGGCCCGGTGCATGCCTACGGGATCGCCCGCAAGCTCGGCATCACGCGCATCATCTGCCCGACCGGCGCGGGCGTCACCTCCGCGATCGGTCTGCTGATCGCGCCGGTCTCCGTCGATCTTGCCGCGAGCCACCCCATGGCGATCGACGACTGGAACATGGAAGAGATGAACAGCCTCCTTGACGGCCTCTCCGCCCAGGGCTCCGAGGTGGTCGCGGCCGCCGGCGTCGGCAGGGAGGCGATCACCAACCGGTTCACCGTCGACATGCGCCATATCGGCCAGGGACACGAGATCACCGTCCTGCTGCCGGACCGCGATCTTCCGGCGGAGGTCTTCCTGCAACAATTGCAGGACAATTTCTTCAAGCTCTATCGCGAGCTTTTCGGCCGTACGGTGGATGCGCCGCTCGAGGTCATCACCTGGCGCCTGCGCGCCAGCGGCGAGAAGGACCAGGTGACGCGTCCGCACCGCACCGAGCTTGCCGATGCGAGGAAGGGCAGCCGCCAGGTCTATTTCAACGAGCTGGGTAGCTATGTCGAGACCTCGGTCTACGATCACTACCGGCTTCCCGTCGGCGAGGCGGTGAAGGGCCCGGCTATCGTGGAGCAACGTGAGTCCACCGCCGTGGTCGGGCCGAGCGGCGTCTTCCACGTCGATGCCAACGGCAACCTGATCATCAACATCCGCTAAGGGGAAGCGCCATGGCAAAGCCCGCGATCGACTTCAACGACCCGATCAATCTCCAGGTGATGTGGAACCGGCTGATCTTCATCGCCGACCAGGCCGATACCGTTCTCGGCAAGACCGCCTTCTCGCCGATCGTGCGGGAAAACCACGACTATGTCACGGTGTTGATGGACAGCCGCGGCCGGGCGCTTGCCCAGTGCACCTGGTCGATCCCCGTCTTCATCAGCTCGCTTCCGGCGGCAGCGCAGGGCTATTTCCTGCCGAAGTTCCCGCCGCACCTGCTTCAGGACGGCGACGTGCTGGCCACCAACGACCCGGAGATCGGCACGGGCCACCTGCCGGACGTGACGATGATCACGCCGATCTTCAAGGACGGCAAGGTCGTGGCCTATGCCGGCTCCATCGCCCATCTGCCGGATATCGGCGGCGCGCCGCTCCATTCCGGCGCGAGCGACATTTTCGAGGAGGGCATCCGCTTCCCCATCGTCAAGCTCCTGAAGGCAGGCGTGGCGAACCAGGACGTCTTCGACATCATCGCCGCCTCGGTGCGCATGCCGACGGAAGTGCTGGGCGACCTGGAATCCATGATCGCGGCCAACGGCGTCATGGGGCGCGAGCTCGTCAAGTTCATGGAGGAATACGGACTCGAAGAGATCGACGGGCTTGCCGACGCGATCCAGTCCCGCTCCGAGGCACTGACGCGCAAGGCGATCAGCGCCTGGCCGGACGGCGCCTATGGCGCCGAGGCCCTGCTCGACGGTAACGGTGACGACGTACGGCTGAAGGTGACGGTGATCGTCAAGGGTGACTCGGTTCATGTGGACTATGCCGGCACTTCCGACCAGGTGGCAGACGCGTCCTTCAACTGCCGCACCAACTATCGCTACGCCCATTCGGCCTATGCGCTGAAATGCCTGCTCGATCCGGACACGCCGAACAACGAGGGTTGCATCGCGCCGATCACCGACGAGGCGCCGAAGGGCTGTGTGCTCAACCCGCATCCCTGGGCGGCAGGCAATTCACGCAACGTCATCGGCCACGTCATTCCTTCGCTGATCTTCAAGGCGCTTGAAGGCGTGGTGCCGGACAAGGTGATGGGCGACAGCGGCGGTGCGCCGATCTGGTGCACCAATTGCGTCGGCCAGCGCGACGACGGCTCGCAATATTCCGCCGTGCAGAATTTTCACGGCGGGCAGGGCGCGCGCGCCGAACTCGACGGACTGGATACGTTGAGCTTCCCGTCGAACTGCAAGGTCACGGCCATCGAGATGTTCGAGCTCGCCGTTCCGGTGCTGACCGAATGCAAGGAGCTGATCCCGGATTCGGGCGGCGCGGGCAAGTTCCGCGGCGGCCTCGGCCAGCGTTCGGTTCTACGCAACCGTGGAAAGGCGCCGATGCGTGTCTATCTCGCCTCCGAGCGGACCCGGCATGCCTGCTTCGGTGTGGTCGACGGGCAGGACGGGCGGCGCGGCGCGGTGTTGAAGAACGGCGAGCCGCATTTCCCCAAAGGCAAGGCCGTGCTTCAGCCCGGTGACCGCATCACCATGGAAACGCCCGGTGGCGGTGGCTGGGGACGCGCCAGCGAACGGTCCCGCGAACTTATCGAGCAGGATCTGGCCGAGGGCCTGATCACGCCGGCGGCGGCGCGGGATGTCTATGGCTATCACGGCCCGCTGGAAACGGCGGCGGAATAGGAGAGACGGATGGGTCTGCTCGATGGAAAGGTCGCGCTCGTTACGGGCGCGGGAACGGGGATCGGCAAGGAGGCCGCGTTGCTTCTTTCCGGCGAGGGCGCGAGCGTTGTGCTCACCGGCCGGCGAGCCGCTCCTCTCGAAGAGGTTGCGGCGGCCATCCGGGAGGCAGGCGGCCGCGCACATGTCCGCGTCCTCGATATCGCTTCGCGCGCGGAGATTTTCGCTGCGGTCGAATGGGCGCGTGCGACGGCCGGTCCGGTCGACATCCTGGTGAACAATGCCGGCAGCGCCAGCAAGGTGTTGAACGCGCGCTTCCTCAGCGAGGAGGAGTGGAACGCCACGGTCAACGTGAACCTTACGGCTGTCTTCAACCTCACCCAGGCGGTCCTGCCGGAGATGCTTGCTAAGGGAGAGGGAACCGTCATCACCGTTTCCTCGCTCGCGGTCGTCAATCCGAACCTGCTCGGCGGCGCGGCCTATGGCGCGGCGAAGGCGGGCGTCAAGAATTTCATGACGTTCCTGCACAACACCTACCGTAACCAGGGCATCCGGGCGACGACGGTCCTGCCCGGCGAGACCAACACGCCGATCATGGACAACCGGGCACGCCCGCCGCTGGAAGGCGAGCGGGCCGTGATGCTCGACCCGCACGACGTGGCACGGGCGATCCTGCTCTGCGCCAGCCTGCAGAAGGGCGCGGTCATCCCGGAGCTGCATATCTGCCCGACCTACATGCGCGACACCTCGGCAGATATCGAGGCGGCGCGTTGGGTGGGCGCGCCGGCCGATACGCCGGATCTGCCAAAGAAAAGCCGATAGGAGGAATGGCATGAACGGAGCGAAACTGCGGGCCCGGCTTCAGGCCGGTGAAGCGATCACCATGTACGCGCCCCATCACGCGTCTTCAGGCCTTGCCGCGCGTATCGTGGAACTGGGCGGAGATTCCGTCTTCGTCGATTGCGAGCACGGCACCTGGAGCTTCGAGGACGTGCGCATGACGGCGCAGATCGTGCGGTCGGTCGGCGGCGCGGCCATCGTCCGGCCCCATTCGCACGAGCGCCCGGTCCTCATCCGCTACCTGAACGCCGGCGCCGACGGGCTGATGGTGCCGATGGTCGAGACGGCGGATCAGGCCCGTGCCATCGTCGATGCCGTGCGCTACGCCCTGCCGGCCGATCACGAGAAGCGGCTGGTTGTCGTCATGATCGAGACGCAAAGCGCCATCGACAGTTTGGAGGACATGCTGGAAGTCGAGGGCGTCGATGTCTTCTTCATCGGTCCGGGCGATCTTTCGCAGGACATGGGCTACTTGCCCGCTCCACCCTTCGGCGAGCCGCGCCCCGCGCCCGTCATGGACAAGGTCGCCGAGGCGGTGGCGAAGATCCGCGCCGCCGGCAAGGTCGCGGGCACCCTTGTGACCGCCGACGAACTGCCGCACTGGCAGGCGAACGGCGTCCAGTATTTCTACGTCCATACCGATCCGTTCCTGCGCCGGGGCATTGCCGGCATCCGCCAACAGTTGACGCATCGATAAGTGGGTAATGACAGCATAGGTGCCGCTTTTGGCATAGAATCTTGTCATTCTGCCTGCCGCTAGGAACCACAATGAGTTCCATAAGATAGATTATGCGAGCGTTATATGTAGTGAGGGTGGGTTCAAGTTTGAAGTGCGACTTGCGAATGATGCCAATGGGTTATCAGTCGCAAGGAAACAGCAATGAAACGCACCTACTCCCATATCGATCTGGATGAACGGCGCAAGATAGCACGC
>Ga0182742_1003175_pt1 | contig 16596 bp, 12 predicted proteins | sample eDN5th37CBELigMG_FD_128880 | JGI IMG/M metagenome (GOLD analysis project Ga0182742, IMG submission 128880) | Enriched Miracle-Growth compost microbial communities from Emeryville, California, USA - eDNA 5th pass 37_C BE-Lig MG (version 2)... ...
CAAAGCCTTCCTCCTCGTCGCGCGTACCGGCAGTTTCTCGGGCGCCGCGCGAGAGCTCGGCGTCGCGCCTTCCGTCGTCACGAAGCGCATCACCCGCCTCGAAGACGAGATGGGCGCCCAGCTCTTCATCCGATCCACCCGCTCCCTCGCGCTCACCGCCGCGGGCGAACGGCTCCTGCCTCAGTACCAGCGCCTGGTGGCGGAGCTGGACGAGATCATCGGCGGCGCCGCCGCCGCCGAGCAGGGCATCGAGGGTCACGTGCGCATCAAGGGGCCGACGACGCTCACGTCCACCTTCCTCTCGCCGATCTTCGCGGACTTCCACGCCAAGAATCCCGGCATCACCATGGAGATCGTCCTGCTGGACCGGTCGGTGAACCCGCTGGAGGAAGGCTTCGATATCGTCGTCGGCGCGCTGCCGGCTTCGTATCCGAACGTCGTCGACTTTCCGCTCGGCCCCTACTCCATCGCACTCTGCGCCTCCCCGGCGTACGTCGACGTGAAGGGCGCTCCGGAGTCACCGGGCGAGCTCATCGACCACGACTGTCTCACCTCGGTGCTCATGGGTACGACGTGGGTGTTCGAAAGCCCGCCGAGCACGGTGAGCATCGAGATCCGTTCCAAATTCCACGCGAACGACAATCGCGTCGTGCGGGACGCCGCGCGCAAGGGCGTCGGGATCGCGGTGCTGCCGCGCTTCCTGGTGCGTGAGGACCTCGCGGCCGGCAGGCTCGTGGAACTGATGCCGGCACATCCCGTTGTCACGTTCTGGATGAAAGCGCTCGTTCCTCGCATCAAGATGAACAAGCCGGTCGTGAACCATCTGATCGAGCACCTGAAGGCACAAATGCAGCCCACGCCGCCGTGGGAAACCGGCAGCGTGCCTTGACGACCGACCGTGGCCGGTAAGCTGATCCCGACTCGCAACGTCCGCCGCCCGGAAGAGCGGCCTGTGAAAACGGTGCGCGCGGATGTCTGCGTGCTCGGTGCGGGCATCGCTGGCGTCTCGGCTGCGCTGGAGTCCGCGAAGCTCGGGCGACGAGTCGTGATCGTCGACGGCGCTCCGGCGCTTGGCGGGCAGGCGATCGGGTCGATCATCGGCACGATCATCGGGCTCTTCAGTCACGGCCCGAATCCCTACCAGCTCACGCACGGGATCGCGGACGACCTGCTTCGCGACCTTTCCGCCGAAGGCTCGCTCCTGCGAATGCATCGCTCGACCGTCACTTTCCAGTACGACGAAGTGCGGCTCGCTCGCTGGATGGAGCGCAAGGTCGAGGAAGCCGGCGTGCAAGCCGTACTCGGCGCGGTGCTTACGGGCGTGAAGTTCGAAGAACGCCGCGTGCGGTATCTGGAGCTCGCCACACGATACGGAACCGTGCGCATCGAAGCGGACGGATACGTGGATGCTTCGGGTGACGCGTCACTCTCCTACGAATCCGGCCTCGAGGTGCGCGAACCCGACGCGCCCGTGTACGGCTCCCTGAATTTCCTCATCGAGGGGTATGACCTCGATGCCGTCAGGGACATGAATATTGAAGAGGTACGCGAGCGGCTGGCTCGCAAAGGCAAGGATTACGGCCTTGTCCGTCACGACGGCTGGCTGATGCACTTCCCCGGCAAGAACTTCATGCTGGCGAACATCAACCATTTCGAAACGCCGCTCGATCCGCTCGCCAGCGCCCACATGGTGTTCGAAGGGCGGCGGCAGGCGGACAACGTCGTGCGCTTCCTGCGCGCCGAATACCCCGGGATCTTCGCGAATGCGCGCGTTCGCGCGTACGGCAATCCCGGCATCCGCCAGACGCGATGGATCCAGAGCGCGCGGCAGCTCACGCTTGAGGATATCCGGAGCGGTCATCGGCCTGCCGATGCGGCAGCTCGTTGTGCCTGGTGGGTCGAGCTTCACGACACAGCCGAGCTCGTGCACTGGGAGCGATTCGAAGACGGCCACATCTACTACATCCCGCTGAGCTGCATGATTCCGAAGGATGCGGACAACATCGTGGCCGCCGGCCGTTGCGTCGATGGTGACTCTCATGCGCTCTCGGCCATCCGCGTAATGGGGCCGTGCATCGCCATGGGAACGGCTGCGGCTCATGCGCTGGATCTTGCCGGCACGGGCTCCGTGCATCACATCGCTCTCGACCGCTTCCGCGAGCGCCTGCGGGACAATCTGGAACGCACCGACTGAGGAATTCCTCCGTGATACTCACCGATGCCGAAAAAGCCATGCTGGACGGCCATCGCGGCAAGGCGCACCAGAAGGCGATGGAGCTTCTCGTCCGCTACGGTGAGGCGCTCGGTGCCGAGCGCTTTGTCGACACGACCAACGTGGCCGGCGTACCAGGAACGTCCAATCCCTTCCTGGAAAAGTACTACACGCATCCCGGGGATCGTTACGATGTCGTGTACTCGCTATACGACCTCGATAGCGACGAAGTCGTACAAGTGCCGCGCGTCAGCGTGAACTCCTGCCACCTTCAGGGGGGCACGGATCCCGAGAACTGGCAGACGCTGGGCATGAAGCCCGAGCAGCTCCGCATCAGCCAGGCCGGAGAAGCCGGCGCGGAGCGACTGGGCATCAAGGTTTTGAAGACGTGCACGCCCTATCTCGCCGGCAACGTTCCGAAGTTCGGCGAGCACTGCGCGTGGATGGAGTCCTCCGCCGTCGTGTACTGCAATTCGGTGCTTGGGGCGCGCACGAACACCGAAGGGCGCGAAAGCACCAGCGCAGCGATGATCACGGGGAAGATCCCGGACTGGGGCTTCCATCGCGACGAGTATCGGTTCGCGAGTCATCGCATCGATGTCGAGGTGCCCGTGGAGAGCCTCATGGACTGGGGGATGCTCGGGTACTTCGTGGGCGAGTCCGTCGGCGAGCGCATTCCTGTCCTTGTGGGCAACTTCGCGCGACCGGATCTCATTCGGCACAAGCATTTCGGTGCTGCCGCAGCCTCTTCCGGCGGCGTCGAGATGTATCACATGGTGGGTGTCACGCCCGAAGCGCCGACGTACGAAGCGGCGCTCGGCCCGAATCGCAAGGTGGAGACCTTCACATACGGTGCGGCGGAACGGCGGCGGACGTACGAAACGCTGAACGCCCGCGGCAAGGATACGGATGTCGACTACGTGATGCTCGGGTGCCCGCACGCGGCGCTTGAGCAGATTCAGGAGATCTGCGGATTGCTCGAAGGCCGCAAGATCAACAGCGGCGTGCGGCTGTGGGTGTTCACGTCGCGCGCCGTGCGAGCGATTTCGGATCGAGAGGGATACAGCAAGATCATCCGGGATGCGGGCGGAGTTGTGCTCACCGACACGTGCTCTGCCATCGGACAGGCACTTCCTCCCAACACGAAGGTCGCGGCGCTGGACTCCGCGAAGCAGGTTCACTACCTGCCGGCCATCATGGGAATCCAGGCGTGGTTCGGGTCTACAGCAGACTGCATTAATGCCGCGCTTACCGGAAAGTGGAACGGAGTCGCGCCATGAGCGAGGCCGCTACTGCTGCCGAGATCATCCGCCTTCGCGGCCGCAAGGTCGTGGGCGGAGTCGCGGAAGGCGAAGCGCTCGTCACACGCCAGACCATCTCCGGCTGGGGCGGCGTGAATTTCATGACGGGAACGATCATCGAAACGCGTCACGAGCTGCGCGGCGTGAGCTTCGCGAACAAGGTACTCGTATGCCCCGGCGCGAAAGGCTCTTCCGGCTGGTCCTCCGTCTTCCATCAGGCGCGGCTTGCGGGGACCGCGCCGCTCGCGATGATCTTCAACGAGATGACCACGAAGATCGCGCTCGGCTGCGTGGTGATGCGCGTCCCCTCGATCACGGATCTGGATCGCGATCCGCTCGACGTCATCGAGACCGGCGACTGGGTTCGCGTCGACGCCGACAACGGCATCGTCGAGATCCGCAAGTCGCCGCGTCGTTCTAGATAGCGACGGCGTCCGGGATTTCCCGCTCGCTCACCATCGTCAGCACGTCGTACTGCGCGACGGGCTCGGCGTTCTGGTTCACGATCTCCGCGTCCCAGCGCACTTCGCCGTAGCCCTTGTCCGCTCGCAGCGACTTCTCCTTGCACGTGAGGCGCACCTTGATCCGGTCCCCCGGCTTCACGGGCTTCGTGAAGCGGAGATTGTCGATGCCGTAGTTGGCGAGCACGGGGCCGAACTCCGGCTCCACGAACAGCCCGGCTGCGGCAGAAATCAGGAAGTAGCCGTGAGCCACGCGGCCTCCGAAGAACGGATTCCGGGCCGCGGTGGCTTCGTCCATGTGCGCGTAGAAGCGATCGCCGCTGAGATCGGCGAATCGCTCGATGTCCTCGACGGTGACCGTGCGCTCGTTCGATGTGAACGTGTCGCCGATGGCGAGCTCATGGAACGGCTTGCGGAACGGATGAACGCCGGGATCCCTTGGTCGCGCTCCCCGCACCCAGCGACCGGTGACGGCGGCGATCGTATCCGGCGTGCCCTGCACGGCCGTGCGCTGCATGTAATGCAGCACGCCTCGAATCCCGCCCATCTCCTCGCCTCCGCCCGCGCGACCCGGGCCGCCGTGAACGAGGTGCGGAAGCGGTGAGCCGTGACCGGTCGACTCCTTCGCGCAGTTCCGGTTCACCACCAGGATGCGCCCGTGATACGGCGCGAGGCCCAGCACGAGGCGCGCGGCGACCGAGTCATCGCCTGTGAAAACCGAGCTCACGAGGCTGCCACCGCCGCGCCGTGCCAGCTCCACCGCGTCATCGAGGTCGCGATAGGGAACCACGGTGCACACGGGCCCGAACGCCTCGACTTCATGCACGGCAGCCGCGTTCCCCGCATCCGGGCAGAACAGCAGTGTCGGGGGAATGAATGCGCCCTTCTCCGCGTCCGCGCCAACGATCTGGGGGCCGCTGCCGGACACGACGCGACATTCCTTCTGCAGCTTCGCGAGCTGCTCACGCACCTCTCGCCGCTGGCCGAGGGACGCGACCGGCCCCATCTTCACCTGCTCCAGCCGCGGGTCGCCGATGACGACGCGATCCAGTGCCGCACGCAGGGCTTCAACGACGGCATCCGCGGCGCTCGCCGGTACGAGAGCCTTGCGGATGGCCGTGCATTTCTGGCCGGCCTTCACCGTCATTTCGCGCACCACTTCGCGCACGAACAGATCCAGCTCCGGCGCGCCCGCAACCGCATCCGGCCCGAGCACCGACGAGTTCAGCGAATCCGTTTCTGCCGTGAACCGCACGGCGCGCGCGATGACGTTCGGATGGCTTCGAAGCGAGGCCGCGGTGCTGGCCGAGCCTGTGAAGGCAACCGCATCCTGACATTGCAGATGATCGAACAGATCGCCCGCGCTCCCGCAGATGAGCTGGATCGCGCCCTCCGGCAGCAGCCCGGACCCCACGATGCGCCGAACGACAAGCTCGGTCAGGTACGACGTCGCCGTCGCCGGCTTCACGATCGCCGGCATGCCTGCAAGCAGTGTGGGAGCCAGTTTCTCAAGCATTCCCCACACCGGGAAATTGAAGGCATTGATGTGAACGGCTGCGCCTTCCAGCGACGTGAAGATGTGCTGCCCGATGAAGCCGCCCGTCTTCGACAGCATCTCAGGCGCACCGTCCACGTACACACGACTGTCCGGCAACTCGCGCGCGCCTTTGCTCGCAAAGACGAAGAGCGTGCTGATGCCGCCGTCGATATCGATCCACGAATCCGAGCGCGTCGCGCCAGTCGACGCCGAGAGCGCGTAGAACTCCTCCTTGCGATCCGTCAGGAACTTCGCGAGCTTCTTGAGCATCGCGGCCCGCTCGTGGAACGTGAGCCGACGGAGCGCGGGCCCTCCGACCTTGCGCGCGTGCTCAAGCACAGCGCGAAAATCGATGCCCGAAGAAGATGCTTCGGCAACGACCGCACCCGTGGTCGCATCCCGCAGCAACGCTCCCTCGCGTTCGCCAGTGCGCCAGCCACCGCAGACATAACTTTGAAGTTTCATACTCATGCTCCCCGAGCACAGAGTGAGGCGAAGGAATCCCCCGTGGAGGCGAGGTCCTCCAGCAAGGGTGCCGGCGTCCAGTACCGCGGCCCCACGGTTTCAGCGAGCCGGCGCATGGATTCGACGACCTGCGGCAACCCCACCGTGTCCGCGTAGAACATCGGGCCACCGCGAGAGCGCGGGAATCCGTAGCCGTTCACCCAGATGACGTCGATATCGGCGGCGCAGCTCGCCGCGCCTTCCTGGAGGATGTACGCGCCTTCATTCACGAGCGCATAGATGCAACGCTCGACGATTTCCTGATCCGTGATCTCGCGTGGCGTGACGCCCAGGCGCTGCGCTTCCGCGCGCGCGAGGGCGGCTACTTCCGGATCGGGCGTTCGACCGTCGCCATCGTAGCGGTAGAATCCGCGCCCGGTTTTCTGGCCGAAGCGGCCCATCTCCGCGAGCATGTCGGCCACTCGCCAGTAGCGCGGGTCCGTTGGCGGATCTTTCCGTTCCCTGCGCGCGCGATAGCCCACATCGAGGCCCGCCAGGTCGCCTACGGCATTCGGGCCCATCGCCATGCCCCACTCTTCGAGCACGCGATCGATGCGATCCGCCGTCGCGCCTTCGAGCTGCATGAGCTGGTTTTCGCGCCCATACGCATAGAGCATCCGGTTGCCGACGAAACCGAAGCAGTTGCCGACGACCACGCCGATCTTGCCGAGCCGCTTCGTGATGGCCAGCGTCGTTTCCACCGTGGCGGGCGCGGTCTGCCGGCCGCGCACGACCTCGACCAGCTTCATGATGTGGGCCGGGCTGAAGAAGTGCATTCCGAGCACGCGCTGAGGTGTACGCGTGGCCGAAGCGATGGCGTCGATATCCAGCGTCGACGTGTTGGTCGCGAGCACGGCTGTCGGCTTGCAGACGGCATCGAGCTTGCGAAAAACGTCCTGCTTGACGGCCAGGTTTTCGAACACCGCCTCGACAACGAAGTCCGCATCCGCCGCCGCTTCGAGCGCCGATCCTTTGCGAATCCTGCCGCGCGCGAGCTCAGCGAGGTCCGGGCTCAGCTTGCCTTTGCGCACCGAAGCGTCGATCGCCCCCATCGCCTTCGAAACGCCGGCATCGAGCGCGCGCGCATCCAGGTCGATCAGCGAGACCTCATAGCCGCTGGTGGCGCAGCTCACCGCGATGCCCGACCCCATCGTCCCCGCACCGACCACGGCGATGCGTTTGACCTGCACGACCGAGTTCCCGCCGGCGCCGCGCGCGCCGCGCTCGGCGAAGAACAGATGTCGAAGCGCGGCGGACTCCGCGGACATGCGAGCCTGTTCGAAGAGCTCCCGCGATCGCGCGAGCGCCGCCGGAAACGGCATCGCCACCGCTGCTTCGACGCACTGAATGATCCGCTCCGGCGCCTGCAGCTTGCGAGCTGCCCTCGGCAACGACTTGCGATAGGCAGCGAAGAACTCCGCATCCGCCGCCTCCACCTGCGGGATCGGCCGCTCGCGAAGCCGGCGCGGCTCCGCTTTCGAGGCGGTGAGGCCACGCGCATATTCGAGCGCCGACTCGACGATGTCCGGCCCGGACAGCGCGCCATCCAGAATCCCGAGCTCCAGACCGCGCGTCCGTCCGATGGGCTCGCCGGAAATCATCATGTCCAGCGCGTTCTGCACACCGATGAGGCGAGGCAGGCGCTGCGTCCCGCCCGACCCCGGCAGCAATCCGAGCTTCACCTCGGGGAAGCCCAGCTGCACATCCTCCATCGCGCATCGGTAATGACTCGCGAGCGCCGTCTCGAGCCCTCCGCCCAGCACGGCTCCATGCAACGCTGCGATGACCGGCTTCGAGCAACTCTCGACCCGAAGCAGCACGTCGTTCAGCAACGGCGGTTTCGCCGGCTGATCCAGCTCGCGAATGTCCGCGCCGGCGATGAAGTTGTGACCTGCGCCGTGAAGAACGATCGCACGGATCGTCTTGTCTTCATCCGCTTCGACGATCGCCTCCAGCAACGCCGACCTGACAGCATGCGAGATCGCGTTGACCGGTGGATTGCGGATGGTGACGAGCGCAATGTCACCGTGCCGCTCGATCGTAACTGGCGAACCAGCGTTCATCGGCCGGTGAACCGTGGCGAGCGTTTCTCAGTGAACGCAGCGACGCCTTCCGCGTAATCGCTGCTGTATCCCAGCTCCCGCTGGAAATCGCGCTCGAGATCGAGCTGCTGTTCGAGAGCGCGGCTGCCGGAGGTGCGAATGGCTTCCTTCGTTCGCGCAAGCCCTCGCGTTGGCGCAACGGCGAGCTGGCGGGCGAACTGATCGACCGTCTGCGCAAACTCCGCATCTTCCACGCAGCGCCAGATCATTCCCCAGGCCGCCGCCTGTTCCGCGGTCAGCTTGTCGCCGAAGAAGGAAAGTCCGATCGCCCGCGCCGGCCCGACTAGCCGCGGAAGCGTCCACGTACCGCCGGAGTCCGGCACCAGTCCGAGCTTCGCAAACGACTGGATGAAACTCGCCGACCTCGCGGCAATCACGATGTCGCACGCGAGCGCGATGTTCGCGCCCGCTCCCGCCGCCACGCCGTTCACAGCCGCGATCACAGGCTTCGGCATCGTGTGAAGAGCGAGAACGAGCGGCTTGTATCGAAGCTCGATCGACTCGCCGAGATCCGGCGCCGTTGCGCCGGGAGCGACGGCGCGGTCGCCGAGGTCCTGCCCCGCGCAGAACGCGCGCCCGGCGCCCGTGAGCACGAGCACGCGGCACTCCGCATCTTCCCGAACACTCTCCAGAACGCTGCGCACTTCCTCGTGCATGCGCACGTTGAAGCTGTTCAGGCGGTCCGGACGATTGAGCGTGAGGCGGGCGATCCCGTCCGCCTTCTCGAACTGGATGGTTTCCCAGGCGGCCATGGCTATTTCTCGTCGTAGGTGAGCTCGATTTCCGGCGTGCGGGCCCTTGCCTGGCAGGCCAGGATGAAGCCCTGCTCCAGCTCCCAGTCCTCCAGCGCGCTGTTCTCCAGGAGATCGACCTTGCCCTTCACGAGCTTCGTGCGGCACGTGGCGCACACGCCCGCCTTGCATGAGAAAGGCAGCTCGATGCCCGCGCGATCCGCGGCATCGAGGATGGATTCTTCGTCCGTACGCATCGTGAAAGAACGGCGGCGTCCGTCCATCACGAACGTCACTTGAGTCTCGCGCTCAGCGGAGGCGGCAGGCTTTGACGTTTCGCCGGTCTCGCGCGAATGCGTGCTGTCCACTGCATGCTCGCCGTGTGCATGCTCGATGTGAACGCGCTCCGCTGCCACACCTGCGGCCACGAGCGCGGACTTCACTTCCCCGGCGAAGGTCTCCGGCCCCCACACGAAGTACTCGTCCGCAGGCGCGTCCCGGAGAAGTTGCCCAGCCAGCGCGCGGACCTTCTCTGAATCGAGGCGTCCCGAAAGCAAGGCAGCCTCTTCCGGCTCGCGCTCCATGACGATGCCCAGCGATAGCCGCGCCATGTTCCGGTCCTTCAGCAGCAGCAAGCCCTCAAGCGCGTCGGAAACCGACGGCGATTCCGCCGCGCCATTGCGCTCGCAGAAGAGCGAGACGCCGCGCGTTTCCGCGTTCGCCAGCAGCCTGTTCACGGCCGACAAAGCCGGAACGATGCCTTGCCCTGATGCGAAGCCGACCCAGTGCTTCATATGCATTTGAAGTAGTCGAAGGGTTCCAGGCACTCCGTGCATCGGTAGTGCGCCTTGCAGGGCGTGGAGCCAAACTCGCTGATTCGCTCCGTGGCTTCCGACCCGCAACGGGGACAGTGCACGGTTGTTTCGCCAAAAAGTCTGCGCGGACTGCTGACGGGCTCCTGCGGTGGGGCAATGCCAAACGCAAGCAGCTTTCGACGACCCTCAGCCGTCACCCACTCGCTCGTCCAGGGCGGCGAAAGCACGTTCTCGATCTTCACACGAGCAAAGCCGGCGCGGGCCAAGGCACGCTCGACGCTGCCCCGGATCACCTCCGTTGCAGGGCATCCGCTGTACGTGGGCGCCAGCCCGACGTGAAGCGTCGCCTCAGAATCCTCCCCGGAACGCTCCTCACGCACGAAGCGAACGATTCCGAGGTCCACGATGCTCAACACCGGAATCTCCGGGTCCATCACATCGCGAAGCACGCGCCACGCGGCGGCCACGCGGTCAGACGCAACGGTTGCCTCTGCCACTACCACGTTGCCCCCGGGTAAGCCCGATGCAGGAACTGCATCTCCGCGAGCAGATAACCCAGATGCTCGGTGTGGTCGCCCCGCTTGCCGTGCCAGGAATACGGCGTGTCGACCGGCCGTTGGAGAGTTGCCTCCCGAAGCACCTCATCGACACGCGCCGACCAGCGCGGCGCCAGTTCCGCAAGCACCGGCGCGATGCCGGCACGCGCCATCTCCTCGTCCACCGCGTCCGCCGCGAAGAACTCCTGCGTGTACCGCCACAAGTTGTTGAGCGCTTCCTGCGTGCGGCGATGGCTCTCTTCCGTGCCATCCCCCAGACGCACCATCCAGCTCGCGCTGTACCGGACGTGATAACGCGTTTCCTTGAGTGCCTTCGCCGCGATCTCCGCCAGGCGCGCATCCTTCGACTGCTGAAGCGCTTCGTACAGCTCCAGCTGGAAAGCATCGATCAGGAACTGCCGCACGATCGTGCACGCGAAGTCGCCGTTCGGCTGCTCCGCCATCGCCAGGTTGAGATAGTCGGACTGGTCCCGGGACATCGCGAGGTCGTCCTCCGTCCGCCCACGCCCCTCGATTTCCCCGGCGTACGTGAGGAGCAGGCGCGCCTGCCCGATGAGATCCAGCGACACGTTCGCGAGCCCCAGGTCTTCTTCCAGCGCCGGCGCATGCCCCACCCACTCCGCCAGCCGCTGGCCGAGCACGAGGCTCGTATCCGCGAGCCGCAACACGTACTGGAGGCGCGCGTCGCTCACAGGTTCTTCACCTCTTCCGGGATCGCATAGAAAGTCGGATGCCGATACACCTTGTCCTTCGCGGGCTCGAACAACGCCTCAGCATCGGAAGGATCGGATGCGGTGATGTCGCTGGACCGGACGACCCAGATGCTCACGCCCTCCTGCCGGCGCGTGTACACGTCCCGCGCGTGCTCGATGGCCTGGCGCGCATCCGCCGCGTGCACGCTTCCAACATGTTTGTGTTCAAGCCCCGACCGTGCGCGGATGAACACTTCGAACAACGGCCACTCGGATTCTGGAACGCGAGTCATCGGTCGTACCTCAGGCTGCGCGCGACGACTCGCGCCGCTTTCGCTTCTCCGCGTGAGCCAGCGCAGCTTCCCGCACCCAGCGGCCCTCGTCCCACGCACGACGGCGCGCTTCGAGACGCTCGCGATTGCAGGGACCATTGCCCTTCAGCACGCGGTTGAATTCATCCCAGTCGATCGCCCCGAAGCGGTAGTGCTGGGTAGCCTCGTCCCAGCGCAGCTCCGGGTCCGGAACCTCGAGGCCGAGGAAGTCGGCCTGCGGAACCGTCACGTCGACGAAGTGCTGGCGCAGCTCGTCGTTCGTGAAACGCTTGATCTTCCACCGCATGGATTGCGCGGTGTGCTTCGACTCCGCGTCGCTCGGCCCGAACATCATGAGGGACGGCCACCACCAGCGATTCAGCGCATCCTGCGCCATGCGCCGCTGCTCGGGCGTGCCGCGGGCGAGCGTCATCATGATCTCGAAGCCCTGCCGCTGGTGAAAACTCTCCTCGCGGCAGATGCGCACCATCGCTCGAGCGTACGGCCCATACGAACAGCGGCAGATGGGGATCTGATTCATGATGGCCGCGCCATCGACCAGCCAGCCGATCGCACCGACATCCGCCCACGTCGGCGTCGGATAATTGAAGATGCTGGAGTACTTCGCGGTGCCCGCGAGCAACTGCGCCATCATCTGATCGCGCGAGATGCCCAGCGTTTCGGCAGCGCTGTACAGGTACATGCCGTGCCCGCCCTCGTCCTGCACCTTGGCGACGAGCACCGCCTTGCGCTTCAGCGAGGGAGCACGAGTGATCCAGTTTCCCTCGGGCAGCATCCCGACGATTTCGGAATGCGCGTGCTGGGAGATCTGCCGGATCAGCGTGTGGCGGTAGGCATCCGGCATCCAGTCCTTGGGCTCGATCTTCTCGTCCGCGTCCACGCGCGCCTGGAATCGGGCCTCGAGCGCCGCCGTATCGGTGGAAGCGACATGCAGGGCTTCCTTGCCAAGCGAATCCAGCCCTTGTGTGTACACGCACGTCTCCAGTGTGAGAGGGCCGTGCCCAATGTGACACACGACGCCATCGATGACAACAATTTTTGTGTCACAATGTTCCCATGACCGACCGGCTGACCCAGGCCACACAGGCCCTTCTCGCTCGCTTCCACCGTCAGCGGCCGGTGCGGTCGGGGTCGCTGCTCGTCACGGTTCTCGGGGACTCCATCGCGCCTCGCGGTGGGATCGTCACGCTGGGAAGCCTCATACGGCTCGGAGAGCCCTTCGGACTGCCGGAACGGCTTGTCAGGACCTCCGTCGGGCGGCTCGCGAAGGAAGGCTGGCTGTCCTGGAACCGCGAAGGGCGGCAAAGCGAGTACTTCCTCACGGAGCACGGCAGGAACCGTTTCGCGGAGGCCACGAACCGTATTTATCGAGAGGCACCCCAAAGCTGGGACAAGAGCTGGACCCTGCTGCTTCTGCCTCAGGGACCGCGCCAGAAGGCGGTTCGCGAGGAAATGCTCTGGCTCGGGTTCGGCCAGATCAGCCCTGGCGTGCTTGCGCATCCGAGTCGCACGGTCGAAGACACGCGAAGCCAGTTGCAGGAGCTGAAGCTGGAGAAAGGCGTCGTGTTGATGCGCGCAGCGAGCACCGGCCCCGAGGCCGACCTCGCACTGCTGAAGGCCGGATGGGACCTCGCGGAGCTCGGCGCCTACTACCAGAAGTTCGTCACTGCCTTCGCGCCGATCCGTGAGCAGGTCGAGACCCGCGCGAAAGTGCCGCCGGAAGCGGCCTTCGTCATCCGCACGCTCCTGATTCACGAGTATCGCAAGATCCACCTGCGGGACCCGCTGCTGCCTCCCTCGCTCCTGCCGAAGGACTGGATCGGCACGCAGGCCTACGAGCTTTGTCGCTCGCTCTATCGCCTGGTGTTCCATGCCGCCGAAGAGCATGTCTCGGCGGTCGCCGAAACCCTCTCCGGAAAGCTTGAACGCGCGTCGCGCCAGACGTACCGTCGCTTCGGTGGTCTCGAAGAAGACAGCTAGAAGCGAACGGTCAGAGGGCAAGTGCGAAATTGGCAGTTCTGGATCGACCGCGGCGGAACGTTCACGGACATCGTCGCGAGGCGTCCGGACGGCGCGCTGATCACCCATAAGCTCCTTTCGGAGAATCCCCGCAGATACGAGGACGCGGCCCTTCAGGGCATTCGCGACGTGCTGGGCATTGCTGACGGCGAGCCCCTGCCCTCGCATCTGGTCGATGCGGTGAAGATGGGGACCACGGTAGCGACCAACGCGCTGCTGGAGCGGAAGGGCGATCGCACGCTTCTCGCCATCACGCGCGGATTCGCGGATGCGCTTCGCATTGGAGATCAGAAGCGTCCTCGGCTCTTCGACCGCCACATCGTTCTGCCTTCGCAGCTGTATGAGCGGGTCGTTGAGATCGACGAACGAGTCAGCGCCCACGGTGATGTGCGAATTCCGCTGGACGAAGCCCGCGCGCTCGCCCTCTTCCGCGAGGCTTTCGACGCCGGCATCACGTCCGTCGCCATCGTGCTGATGCACGGATATCGCTACCCCGAACACGAGCAACGGCTAGCGGAGCTGGCCCGCGAGGTTGGCTTCAGCCGCGTGTCGACGAGCCACGAAACCAGCCGGCTGATGAAGCTCATCGGGCGCGGGGATACGACCGTCGTGGACGCATACGTCTCGCCCATCCTCCGTCGTCGCGTCGAGGCGCTCGCACGGCAACTCGGGCCGAGCGTGCGGCTCTCGTTCATGCAGTCGAACGGTGGGCTTGCGGCGGCGAGCGCCTTCCAGGGCAAAGACGCCATTCTCTCCGGGCCCGCTGGCGGCATCGTCGGCATGGCGCGTGCCGCGGCGGAAGCCGGGCTGGATCGAGTCATCGGCTTCGACATGGGCGGCACGTCCACCGATGTGTCGCATTACGCCGGCGAGTACGAGCGCTGCGTGGAGACGGTCGTCGCGGGCGTGCGGCTTCGCGCGCCGATGATGAACATCCACACAATCGCTGCGGGCGGCGGCTCCATCTGCCGCTTCGATGGAGCCCGTTTCCGTGTGGGCCCGGAGTCGGCCGGCGCGGCACCGGGGCCTGCCAGCTATGGCGCCGGCGGTCCGCTCACGATCACCGATTGCAACGTGATGGTGGGCAAGCTCCAGCCCGCCTTCTTTCCAGCCGTATTCGGCGCGTCCGGAAAAGAGCCGCTCGATGTCGAGGTGGTGACTCGCAAGTTCCGGGAGCTGTCCGCCGAGGTCGCCAGTGCGACGGGCACATCGCTCGATCCCCGCCAGATCGCCCACGGCTTCCTCACCATCGCCGTCGACAATGTCGCCAACGCCATCAAGCAGATTTCGATTGCGCGCGGTCACGACGTGACGACGTACGCGCTCGTGTGCTTCGGCGGCGCCGGTGGCCAGCATGCGTGCATGGTTGCCGATGCGCTCGGGATGAAGCGCGTGCTCATTCATCCGCTGGCGGGCGTGCTGTCGGCCTATGGCATCGGATTGGCGGAAGAGCGACTCATCCGCCAGCGTGCGGTGGAAGCACCGCTCTGCGCAGCGCTCGTTAACGAGCTGCAAGCCACGGCGGCGGAGCTTGAGTCCGAAGGCCGCAAGGCGCTGGAAGCGCACGGTGTCGCGTCGGACGCGCTGCGCATCGAGACGCGAGTCAGTTTGAAGTACAGGGGCACGGACACCGCGCTCGAAATTCCCTTTGGCACCGAAGCGGTGTTACAGCGGGAGTTCGAAGCGGCGTACCGGAAACGCTTTGCCTTCACGATGCCGGGCACACCGCTCGTCGTCGAATCCATCGCGGTCGAGCTGATCGCCGCGAGCTCCGCGCTGCCTCCGCATACGGCGGAAAGGGACCTCACGCCGACGCGAGCACCAACCGCGGCAGCCCGGGTTTCGACTTACATGGCGGGAGCAGAGCGAGACACGCCCGTTTACCACCGGCGCGATCTGTCCGGAGGCACTCTTCTCCCAGGCCCCGCCATCATCTCCGACGACACGTCCACCACCATCGTGGAGCCCGGCTGGGTCGCGGAGGTGCGCTCCGACGGCGCCCTGTTACTGGAACGAACGGAACCTCCGGCTCCGCGCATCGCCGCCGGAACGCAGGCCGATCCGGTGCTGCTCGAGATCTTCAACAACCTCTTCATGTCCATCGCGGAGCAGATGGGCGTCGCGCTTCAGAGCACGGCCTACTCCGTGAACATCAAGGAGCGCCTGGACTTTTCGTGCGCGCTCTTCGACACCGAAGGCGCGCTGATCGCGAACGCGCCCCACATGCCGGTGCATCTCGGCTCCATGGGCGAGAGCGTGCGTTCGATCATCCGATCGCGAGGCGAGCGACGGGACGGGCGCGGCATCCTCCCCGGCGACGTGTACGCGTTGAACAATCCCTACGACGGCGGCACGCATCTGCCCGACGTCACCGTCGTCATGCCCGTGTTCGACGCCAGCCATCAGAACCTTCTGTTCTACGTGGCCGCTCGCGGGCATCACGCTGACATCGGCGGAATGACGCCGGGCTCCATGCCCCCGGACAGCACCACTCTCCAGGACGAAGGAATCCTCATCGACAACTTCCTGCTCGTGGAGAACGGCAGATTCCGGGAAGCGGAGTTCCGCGCCCTGCTCTCACAAAGCCCGTTCCCCGCTCGCAACGTCGACCAGAACGTCGGCGACATCAAGGCGCAGGTCGCCGCATGCGCGCGCGGCGCTCAGGAGTTGCATCGGGTCGTGAAGGAATACGGGCAGGACGTGGTGCTGTCGTACATGCATCACGTCCGTAACAACGCCGCGGAATCCGTGCGGCGAATGATCGGACGGCTGGAAAACGGCACGTTCGAATGCGAGTCCGACGACGGATCGAAAATCGCCGTTCGCATCGACGTGGACCGCGAATCCCGACGCGTGCGCATCGACTTCAGCGGCACCAGCCCGCAGCAGCCGACGAACTTCAATGCGCCCTCTTCGATCACGCGCGCGGCCGTGCTGTACACCATTCGCTCGCTGGTTGACGACGATATCCCGATGAACGAGGGCTGCCTTGAGCCGGTCGAGCTCGTCATCCCGGAAGGCTCGATGCTCGCGCCGCGGGCGCCGGCTGCCGTGGTGGCCGGGAATGTCGAGACGAGCCAGGTGGTCACGGATGCGCTCTTCGGCGCGACGGGGCAACTCGCCGCGGCCCAGGGGACGATGAACAACTTCACGTTCGGGAACGAGCGTCACCAGTATTACGAAACCGTGTGCGGCGGCTCGGGCGCCGGGCCGGGATTCGACGGCACGTCGGCCGTTCAGACGCACATGACGAACAGCCGCCTCACCGATCCGGAGGTGCTCGAGTGGCGCTTCCCCGTGCTCGTGGAGAGTTTCGCGATCCGGCGCGGATCA
>Ga0182742_1003176_pt1 | contig 16592 bp, 12 predicted proteins | sample eDN5th37CBELigMG_FD_128880 | JGI IMG/M metagenome (GOLD analysis project Ga0182742, IMG submission 128880) | Enriched Miracle-Growth compost microbial communities from Emeryville, California, USA - eDNA 5th pass 37_C BE-Lig MG (version 2)... ...
CCCTGTAAGTTATATTCAATCGCAGTGTCTTGTATGGAAAGGTTTAGCTTTGGGTCATAAAAGAAATACTGCAGCACTGCAATCATAGTTAAGAGAATGTAGATTGGGATCATTTTTCGATTGCCTTTTCTACTAGTCGTGTAGGAGATAGCAAAAAATAGAAAACAAAAATAAAAAAGGATTGTTCCGAAATTCAAAATTCGCAAAAGAAAATTCGGATTAAAATTATGCAATACAAGAGAGTTCCAAGAACCTGGTGTAAAATTAAAAAATTTATTAACAAATTCATAGGAAATATTGAACTTACTTAGGTAAAGCACCAATCCAATAAATGAAAGGGTATAGCCAACAGTTAATCCAAAAAGAAATATCGTTGAGTAACTTTTAATATTTCGATAGATTAACATAATTGAAATTGATAATAACAAAATTGCAATAAAGAACAATTTCTACCCTCCTATAGTCATTATTTTACTTAAAAGTATTGCAGAAGGGGAATGAAACTTTCACCTTTTACAAAAAAGTTCGAAAAGTTACAATAAGGTAAGCCTTTACAAAGTAATTATACAAAAAAATCTAAGTTAAAAAAGGGGGAAATATTTTGAAAAAGCTTTTTAGTTTTCTAATCTTCTTATCTCTTATCTTAGTTCTAGCAGCATGTGGTGGAAATTCAACATCTGGTGATGGAGATACTTCTAGTGATTCCTCTAGTAAAAAAAATTCAAGTGAGACATCACTAAAAGTAGCTGTATTCCCTGCGGATCTACCATCATTTGAAAGCGCATACGAAAAGTTTAAAGAAGAAAATCCAGATATCAACGTCGAGTTTGAAACGTTCCCACAAGAACAGTACTACGAAAAAATTAGAATGCAACTTTCTAGTGGTATAGGTTATGACGTATTTGCTGGTCAAATCGATACGATGATGGATACTGGGATTATAGAACCACTTGATTCTTATATTGAAAAAAGTGATTTAGATGTTGCAGGTTTTGCCTCTATGTATGATGCGATGAAGTATGAAGAGGGAGTTTTAGGTCTTCCTTATCGTAAATCAAATAATATGATGTTCTACAACAAAGATTTATTTGATCAAGCAGGAGTTGAATACCCAAGTGAGGATATGACGTGGGCAGAATTCCGTGAGGTAGCTAAAAAATTGACGAGCGGAAGCGGCGCTGACAAAACGTACGGGGCATTTATTCAACCTTGGCCACAACTATGGTATATGCAAGGGGTGCAAACAGGAGCTTCTATCATTGATAAAGATCTAAGTATTTTTGCAGATTCTCTACAATATCGTATAGATTTGGAAAAAGACGGTTCCATCATGAGTTGGTCCGAGCAAGTTTCTACTGGAGCGCATTACAATGCTGCGTTCCAAAAAGGAAATGTTGCAATGAACATTATTGGTGACTGGCATGTTGCACAGCTCCGACAAGCTGAAGAAGAAGGAAAAATTTCCTTTGACTGGGACGTTGTTCCTGTGCCACACCCTGAAGGTGTAGAAGCAAATACAACACTTGCCTTACCAGTTGCATTAATGCTGAATTCAAAGTCTGAAAATAAAGATGCTGCCTTCAAATTTCTAAGTTATATGACTGGAAAACAAGGTGCTGAAATATTTGCTGGTGATGGATACCTGACAGGTTATGTTGATGAAGATATTAAATCGATCTATCTAGGAGATGGCGAATTAAAGCCAAAAAATGGACACTATTTCTTAGAAACAGTCGAATATCCAGAATATCCAATGTTACCTGGTGTGAAAAACATTGTCGTACAGCAAATCTATAAACAAGAAGGAGAACTTGCTCTAATTGGAGATCAAACCGTCGAGGAAACTATCAATAATATTGCTAAACGTGTTCAAGATGAATGGGCAAGTAAGTATGCAGAATAGGTAATATTAGTTGACATCAAACCATGGTAGGGATGAGCACTGTATTGGGCCACAATACGGTGCTCATTCATATCATAGAAGGGAAGAAAAACAATGAGTAAAAATAGCAAATATCAAACGTCATTTAAGAAGAGAAATCGCCTCATTGGTTATTCGTTTCTTCTACCAAACATTCTAGGTTTTCTAGCTTTTATTTTCCTGCCTGTCATCGCATCATTCTTTATGAGTTTTACTTCATGGAATGGGTTCGGGAAAATTGAATTTATTGGATTAGAAAATTACTTAAGATTGTTTGAGGACACGGATTTTAAGATTTCATTGATAAATACTATCTTGTTTACCCTCATTTCAGTACCAGTAACGTTATTCTTATCACTTTTAATTGCAGTAGCACTAAATAAAGGAATGCGACTAGTAAAAGTGTTCCGTACAGCTGTATTTTTACCGTATGTAACTTCAACCATTGCTGTTGCTGCTGTTTGGCAATTAATCTTCAATCCAACAGCTGGACCTGTTAATGGGTTTTTATCAAATCTTGGATTTGATAATCTACCAGGATGGTTTTCTTCTCCAGACTGGGCTCTTTTTTCTGTATCCATTGTGTACATATGGCATTCTGTTGGATACTACATGATTATATTTTTAGCAGGCTTACAAGGTATTCCAGAAGATGTATATGAAGCAGCAGATATTGATGGTGCGAGCTCCATTTCAAAATTCTTTAAAATAACAATGCCGATGTTATCACCTATTATGTTCTTTACTTCTATTATTGCGATTATCAATTCCTTCAAAGTCTTTGACTTTGTATACGCGTTAACTGGTGGAGGACCAGGTCGTTCTACTCAGGTGCTTGTGTACGATATATATACCACAGCATTTAAGGAGTATGAATATGGATACGCTTCTGCAATGGCCTATATCCTATTTTTACTAATCCTAATTTTTACGGCTTTAAATTATTTAGGTCAAAGAAGATCCCTCAATTCATAAGAGAGATGAAACCGTGCCATATATTAGACAAAGAGGGGAGAATCGATTCGTGGAATTAGTGACGAATTCAAAAAAGGTGGAATCGAAGAGAAATCAAAGAAAACCACTACCGAAAATAAAATTTAGTACATTCTTAAAATATTTATTTGTTATTACCTTGTCACTATTAATGGTTATTCCTTTTATTTGGATGCTCTCTTCATCATTCAAAGCAGAGTCCGAAATATTTGGAATTCCAATTCAGTGGATTCCAGAAACGTTTTACTGGAGTAACTATGTGGAAGTGTGGACGAGGGTTCCATTTCATCTTTACTATTTAAATACATTGAAAATAACGGTTATCACTGTAATTTTGAACGTGTTAACAAGTTCGATGGCGGGATATGCATTTGCCAAAGTGAGATTCCCAGAAAGAGATAAATTATTTTTCCTATATATTGCGACCATGATGATCCCTTATCAAGTAATGATGATTCCGCAATTCATGCTGATGAGTGAATTAGGCCTTGTTAATAACCATCTATCGCTTATCTTACTTGGAGCCTTTAATCCATTTGGAGTATTCTTGTTCCGTCAATTTTTCTTATCAATCCCAGATGAATTACTAGAGGCAGCAAGAATTGACGGATTAAATGAATTTGGAATTTACTTAAAGATTATTTTGCCACTTTCAAAACCGGCAATAGCATCACTGGTTATTTTTTCTTTTATGCATACATGGAATGACTTCCTTGGACCTTTAATTTATCTTACATCAGATCATCTATACACAATCCAATTAGGAATCCAGCATTTTATTACTGAGTATAACACTGAATATGCCTTATTGATGGGAGCTGCAGTATCTGCGATTATCCCTACAATTATTGTCTTTTTCTTAGCACAAGACCATTTCGTTAAAGGAATCGCATCATCAGGGATTAAAGGTTAATAAAAATGAATCAGTGGTGGATCGAGTCGTGTCCCCACTGTTTCCTATTCACCAAGGAAATGACAGGAGTGGTAGTAAAGAAACCAATGTAGGAGTGGAGAAAATAAGTGAAATTAATGAGAAGAATAGGAATACTAACTATTATTTTCCTCTTAGTATTAACTAGTCTTACAGGAAATCAACTTTTTGCCAATGCCAATAATGCAAATTTATTAAACCCTGGGTTTGAAGACACGGTAGAAGCTAGTGGGGGTTGGGATGATTTAGGAGCAGCCGACTGGAATGTATGGGTACCTACTGGGAATCCTGTTGTTTCAATCTCAGAAGAAGCAAGCATGGAAGGAAAATATGGACTACTGATCAAAGCAAAAGAAACTGCACGAACTTCTGTGAATCAGGATATCTCTGTTACGGGAGGGGACCATTACCGAGTAAGCAGTTGGGTGAAGACCGATAACATAGTTAGTGGTCAGGGTGCTAGGATGCGAATAACCACCTTTCAAGGGAGTCAACAATTGGAGTTGATTTATTCAGATCGATTCACAGGAACCCATGACTGGACTAAAATCGAAAAGGATATACATCTGAATGAAAACGTCGATCGTATTCGAGTACAGCTTTTCTTTGAAACAGGAACAGGAACTGCGATGTTCGACAATGTAGCGGTGGAGCATATCAGTCCAGCACAAGAGATTTCAATAGATGAAGAAGAAATTACATTAGTAGAACAGGAAAGTATGGAACTAAATTTAATTGTAGAGCCTTCTAATACTAGCTCGACAATTTCATGGATGTCTATGGATGAAGAGGTTGTAACTGTAGAAAATGGTAAAGCACAAGCGGTTGGCGTAGGGGAAACTACGATTATCGCTTATGCAGATAATGGTTTATACGATACTGCTACGGTGAAAGTAAACCGTAATGAAGGAATAACAAGGCCAGCGTTAGAAGAAATAGGTTTAGAATCTACTGAACTTTCATTAACAACTGGTCAAGTTAGAGTATTAGAAGTAGCCCATGAACCACAAGATGCGGATACCGATACTCTCATTTGGTCATCCTCCAATCAAGAAGTCGTAAAAGTTAAAGATGGAGTAGTGGAAGCTATCGGTGCCGGTACAGCCATTGTTAATGTGAAGACTGATGATAGTGCTTTAGAAAGTGAAATGACCATTACAGTTACCGAGGCAGTAACGGATGAATATGACGAGCTCAGGAAAAGGTGGGAAAGCTCTCTAACTGGTCTTGAATATTATGATCCAGCCAATGAACGTATGAATGAAGTTATTCAAAATCAAACCAAAAGAGCGAATCAATTGTGGAAAAACATGAACAAAAATGAGGAAAGATCCTTTTTATGGATGGAGTATTCTTCTTTTGATAATTCCTCTGATATTCGGGATAGTTATCGTAATTTAACAACAATGGCGAAAGCATATGCAAATGAACATTCAACATTATATCAGAATCCAGCACTATTTAAGGATATTGCTTCCGGTTTAGAATGGCTCTATGAAAATCACTATAACGAGAGTATTAATCAATGGAGTAACTGGTGGCATTGGGAAATTGGAGTTCCAAAGGAATTAAATGATTTGATGGTTCTCCTATACGATTCATTAGATTTGGAAACGGTACAACGCTACTTAGCTGTAGTAGATCATTTTCAGCCTGATCCGACCAAATCTGGAGCTACAACACCTACTAATTACAGGGAAGCGGTTGGTGCAAACCGTATTGATGTAAGTAAAGTCGTTGCTGTACGTGGCGTTATTGTAAAGGATAGTCAGAAAATTGCTGCTGCACGGGATGCATTAAGTCAGACTTTCCTAAATGTTACTAACGGAGATGGTTTTTATGAGGATGGATCATTTATTCAGCACGAGGATGTGGCATATACTGGCTCTTACGGTAATGTCCTCTTAGAAGGGCTAACTGATATGTTAGAGCTATTAAGTGATTCCACTTGGAAAGTTACTGACAATAATGTAGAGAATGTGTATGAATGGGTGGATAAATCCTATGAACCCTTAATGTATAAAGGGGCATTAATGGATATGGTAAGAGGTAGAGCAATTTCCAGGTCCTTCTTACAAGACCATCAAGCGGGGCAAACGATCATTAAGACTGTTATACGGATGGCGGAATTTGCCCCAGAACCGTATGCGACAAAATATAAAGCAATGGCAAAGTTCTGGATCGAAGAGAATACATACTTCGATTACTTTAAAAACACTAGTAACTTCAAGGACTATAAACTTGCAAAGAATTTAATGAATGATTCATCTGTCATATCTAGAGGTGAACTAGATCTTCATGTAACCTATGCCAATATGGATCGGGTCATTCATAGAAAACTAGGTTATGCATTCGGAATTAGTATGTATTCCAATCGTGTTCAAAACTATGAAGATATGAATAACGAGAATAGAAAAGGTTGGTATACAGGAGAAGGAATGACGTATTTGTATACTGGCGACTTAGGCCAATACAGTGGTGATTTTTGGCCAACGGTCGACCCATACCGTATGCCTGGAACCACGATAGACACCATGCACAGAGCAGACGGCAGTGGAGAACATAATTCCACGCAATCATGGGTGGGAGGTTCTACATTAAACACGTATGGAACAGCTGGTATGTCTTACGATGCGTGGAATAGTTCATTAGTCGCGAAAAAGTCTTGGTTTATGTTTGATGATGAAATTGTTGCACTTGGCGCAGGAATTTCAAGCGGTGAAACGAGAAACATTGAAACGATTATAGAGAATCGAAAAATTCGGGATGATGGTTCCAATAAGTTAAGTGTTAATGGAGAAATTCAGAATGGAGAAGAAACAACGGTTACTGCGGAATGGGCATTCCTTGAAGGGAATGTAAAAGGGGCAGATATCGGTTATTACTTCCCTAAAAAAGAACAAATTACCGTGAAGAAGGAAGAACGAACTGGAACATGGTATGACATTAATTATACAGAACCAACAGATACAGTAAGCAGGTCCTATGCAACTATGTGGATAGATCATGGTTTAGCACCAAAGCAAGATAAGTATTCTTATGTCCTGCTTCCAAATAAGAATCAAGAACAAGTAAAACAATACGCTACTAACCCAGATATTAAAGTCTTAAAAAATGATGATTCCGTTCAGGCGGTTTATGAAGAAAAACAACATATCATAGGGGCGAATTTTTGGGTTAATGAAAAGCAGAAAGCTGGGCCTTTAACTGTTTATCAGCAAGCATCCATCACAATGCAGGCAAAAGACGGGATTCTCGAAATTGCAGTCTCTGATCCAACTATGGAAAACGATGGCTATATTGAAATTGATATTGATGGTAAAGCCTTTTCTGTGATAGAAGCAGATGAGAACGTTGAGGTAGTAACTACAAAACCTTCTATTAAATTAAAGGTCAATGTTCAAGGTGCAAAAGGTACTAGTTATAATGCAAAACTAAAACTTATTCCCAATCAATATAAGTATTAATTGTATTTGCCACCCATCCCCCCACTAAATAAGTGGGGGATAGGTGAAGGAAAGCAATCCAATTTTGTTCAAAACTAATGGAAAAAATGAAAACCACATGATGGAGAGTGAGTTAGATGGAGAGCAACAATAGACCTAACCTTGTGTATATTTTTGCAGATCAATGGAGAAGACAGGCGGTGGGTTATGAAGAGGAGGATCAAGTAATCACACCAAATATAGATGCTTTTTCCAAAGAAGGTACAGTTTTTTCAAATGCGTTGACTGTTTCTCCATTGTGCTCGCCTCACAGAGCATCTTTACTGACAGGAAAATATCCTATTCATACGGGAGTATTTACAAACTGTAAAGTAGGTGCGGATGTCATGCTACAACCAGATGAAACTTGTATAAGTGATGTCTTAGCAGATTCAGGCTACGAAACCTGCTATATCGGAAAATGGCATCTGGACTTACCTGATCTAAACGTGACTGATAAGCCTGCTTCAGGTGCTAAAGGATGGGATGCTTACACCCCACCTGGTCCAAAGCGTCATGGATTTCAGCATTGGTACTCATACGGTGCCTGGGACGACCACTTATCTCCACATTACTGGGGGGATAGTCCGGAAAAGATAAAAGTCCAACAATGGTCCGTTGAACATGAAACAGATAAAGCAATTGAGTTTATTGAAAAACGGGATCAAGAGAAAGCTTTTGCACTCTTTATTTCGTGGAATCCACCACACAGCCCATTTGACCAAGTGCCGGATAAATACCGAAAAGTATATGAAGGAATGGATCTCAAGTTTCGTAAGAATGTAGAGATTCGTGATCCACTATTGGTTCATACCGGAGAACATGTTGATGGCGGAGAAGAGAAGTTAAAGGAAAATCAACTTAATTATTTTGCTGCTATAACTGGAATAGATGAGCAGTTTGGTAGAATTCTAGAATTATTAAAAGAAAAAAACTTAAATGAAAATACCATTGTGGTACTCACATCCGACCATGGAGAGATGATGGGTTCACATGGTCTAATGGCGAAGCATGTATGGTATGAAGAATCAATCGGAGTACCATTTATCATCCGCTGGCCTAATAAAATACCAAAGGCAAAATCAGAAGTGTTGTTAAATACGGTTGACATTATGCCAACGATTTTATCATTAATGAATTTGGTAGCACCAGATTCGGTTGAGGGAACAGATTTATCTGATTTTATCATTAAGCAAACGAATGAAGGCCCAGAATATGCGTATATTAGCTGCTATCCTGGAAGAAAAGAAGCCTTGGAGCAATTCCAAGAAGCAGGAGTAAGTAATCTCGCCTATGGATGGCGCGCAATAAGGTCGAAAGAATATTTGTATGTGATTCACAATGGATATTCTCCGGAAGATGTACAAAAAAGGTTGTTTTATAAGTTAATGGAGGATAAATTTCAACAACACCCAGAAGCAATTAGGGAGCCAGTCAAACACCCAATCGTATCGAAACTAGAGGGGAAATTATGTGACTGGTTAAATGAAATGAACGATCCATTTTTACTATATCATGTGAAAAAGGTGGTAGAACAATGACTGTAAGTGTAAATGAGGTACATACGGAAAAAATTTTAAATAAAGAAAGATTTGAACAGAAGTCTAACGTAAACAGAGCATTTGTTGAAAAAGCAATTGACCATGTATTAGCAAAAATCGATCAAAGCTTAGATGAGTTTACTGATTTCTTTCCCGATTCAAATAGTGAAAATCTGGTCTATAAACCAATCGAAAACGTAGAGTGGACGACAAGCTTCTGGACTGGAATGCTTTGGCTAGCTTATGAATGGACTGGTGATGAGAAATATCGAAAAGTTGCAGAAAAACAGCTTGATAGCTTTGTAGAACGATTAGAAAAGCGAATTGAAGTTGATCATCATGATTTAGGATTTCTATATTCGCTGTCATGTGTGAATGCATATCAATTAACTGGGAATGAAAAGGCAAAAGAAACAGCCATTAAAGCGGCTGACCTATTAATCACTAGGTATTACGACAAAGCGGGTATTATCCAAGCATGGGGAAATCTAAATGACCCTGCAGAGCGTGGCAGAATGATTATTGATTGCAATATGAATCTACCATTACTCTATTGGGCATCAGAAGTTACTGGTGATAAAAAATACCATCAGATTGCCGAAACACATGTCAAACAAGCAGCTAAATATATTGTGAGGGAAGATGCATCAACATTCCACACTTATTATATGGATCCAGAAACTGGTAAGCCGTTGTATGGAAATACAAGACAAGGATATTCAGATGATTCTTGTTGGGCCCGTGGCCAAGCATGGGGTATTTATGGTTTTCCTTTAAGTTACTCCTATACAAATGATTGGAGTTTAATTGAACTAACGAAAAAACTCACAAACTACTATTTAAACAGAATCCCTAAAGACTACATTTGCTATTGGGATTTGATATTTACTGATGGTGAAGAAGAAAGAGATAGTTCTGCTGCAGCTATAACAGTTTGTGGATTACTAGAATTAACAAAGTATTTACCACTAACTGATGAAGATAAGAAGTTATATGAAAATGCAGCGTTATTGATGGTTGAATCACTTTATGAAAATTATCGAACTGAAATTGACAGTGAAGCAAATGGAATTCTCAAACACGCTGTCTATTATAAAGGGGGAGGCCGCGGAATCGATGAAAGCTGTATTTGGGGAGATTATTATTATTTCGAAGCCCTCATTCGATTAGCAAAAGATTGGAAAAAGTACTGGTAAGAATAAATTAGTTGGTTAAATATAATGCCTACCACATGTAGAAAAGGAGACAAAGGATATGGGAATATACGACAGTAAATTATATAGGGCAATGGATTTTATCATGAATACCTTCTTATTAAATTTAATTTGGATTCTTATGTGTATTCCCATTATCACGATTTTCCCAGCAACAGCAGCTATGTTTGGTGTCATTCGTAAGTGGAAAAGAGAAGGCGAAATCAAAATATTCGCCTCCTTTTTCCGTTTTTTTAAAGAAAATGTAAAACAGGGAATCGTCCTCGAGTTAATCTGGTTATTTATCGCCTTTCTTTTTATAGTTAACTTTAATTTTACAAACCAAATTCCTTCAAATGTGAAGTATGTGTTATTTGCAGTTTACTTTCTGGTCTTAATCCAATTTATCTTTATCACTCTGTATATATTCCCAGTCATGGTTCAATACAAAGTATCTTGGATCCAGACGATTAAAAACTCACTTATTCTCTCGATTCGTAACCTACCTAATACAATTTTATTACTCCTAATTCTGAGTGCAGGTATAGCGATTATTTACTTTTTTGCAGGGGCTACAATGATTATCTTTAGTCTAATTGCATATTTCATTTATAGTGTTGTGGATTGTACTTTCAATAAGATGACAGAAGAAAGTATCTAATTATTATAGGTATGATAATATTAAGCAGAATTATTCGAAAATAAAATTGGACCCAACAACCCATCAATTGTATAATGAAAATACAGTCTAATAAATTATTAATCTAACTGTAATTAACATTTAAGTATTGTGGTGAGGTGATATATACATGAAACGATCAATAGGAGTCGATATTGGAGGAACGAAGATTGCCGCAGCAATCATTGATGAAGATGCAAACATTCTGTTTCGTTCAGAGGTACCAAGTGACCCAAGTGATAAAGAAAAAATGTTTCAACAAGTAGTGAAGGTAATTAACAATGTTTTGGATGAATCGCATTTGAACATGCAACAACTTGAAGGCATTGGGTTAGGGGTACCAGGAATTTTAGATCGAGAATCAGGTATCGCTGTTTTTCAAAATAATTTGCCGTGGAGAGGTTTTCCGGTTATTCAACGGATCAAGGAAGCCTTTCCTGCAGATAAAGTTGTAATTGATAACGATGTTTATATGGCAGCCTTTGCAGAGTGGCAAAAATATGGAGCAAATCCACATGAGACCTTTGTATATTTTACAATCAGTACTGGCATTGCGGTTTCAATTATTCATAACGGAGATTTTATTCGAGGAATGGGATTTGCTGGTGAACTGGGGTTATTGCCTGTGAAATCTGCCAATGGAATCGAAAGACTGGAACAAGCGGCAGCTGGCCCTGCGATTCAAAAATTAACGAACAATTCAATGACAACTAAAGAGGTCTTCGAAAAGTATCAGCAAGATGATGAATTTGCACACTCTTTAATTCCGAAAGTAGTTGAATCACTTGTACATGGCTGTTATGCCATAACTTGTTTATTAGACCCCGAAAAAATTGTCTTTGGGGGAGGAGTTATTAATAACAATCCTTTTTTGCTTCCATTAATCAAGGAGAAAATGGAGGAGTACTGTATTCCAGACCAGAAAGCAGCTGTCAGCCGATTGCATTTAAGTCAATCGAAGGGTGATGCTGGTGTTCTTGGAGCTGGACTGAGAGTTTTTGATGGGATGCGAGGAGATACCAGTGAAGAAACCAAATATCTTATTAATCACGAGTGATCAGCAGCATTTTGACACGATTGGAGCTTTTAATTCTGAAATTCAAACCCCCAATCTAGATCGTCTAGTGAAGGAAGGTATTACGTTTCAACGAGCGTATTGTCCCAATCCAACCTGTACGCCATCACGAGCATCAATCATAACAGGAATGTATCCGAGTCAGCATGGTGCATGGACTTTAGGAACCAAATTATTAGAAGACCGCCATACAATTGGAGAATACTTACAGGAAAACAATTATCGTACTGCTTTAATAGGGAAGGCTCATTTACAACCAACCAAAACAACAGATGAATACGAGTCCGTTGAATCCTATCCACTATTAGCAGATTTGGAGTATTGGAAGAGCTTTGATAAAGAATTTTATGGGTTTGAACATGTTGAACTAGCACGAAACCATACGAATGAACATCTTGTAGGACAACATTATGCTTTATGGATGGAAGAAAAGGGATGTGAAAATTGGCGTGACTACTTTCTTTCACCAACAGGTAACATGGACCCAAATATAAAGTATAAATGGGATATTCCGGAAGAGTACCATTATGATACGTGGATAGCAGAGAGGTCAAATGCTCTACTAGAAGATTACGTAAAAAATGGTGAGAATTTCTTCTTGTGGTCTAGCTTTTTTGATCCACACCCACCATACCTTGTACCAGAACCGTGGGATACAATGTATGACCCGGAACAATTGACCATACCGACAGGAAAAGAAGGGGAGCATCAGCAAAATCCCCCACATTTCCAAATGACCCAAGAATTAAACCCTGATTTCAGCTCTTACATGGAGACAGGCTTTGGAATTCATGGCTACCATACTCATCGTGACATTGACGAAGAAAACCATAAAAAGCTTACAGCTACCTACTACGGCATGATAAGTATGATGGATAAATATATTGGAAAAATTCTTGATAAGCTTGATGAACTAAATATCGCTGACAATACGATTATTGTCTTTACAAGCGATCATGGTCATTTCTTTGGGCAGCATGGGCTCCAGTATAAAGGCGGGTTTCATTACGAAGATTTGATTAAAGTACCTTTTATTGTTCGCTATCCAGGGAAGATTCCTGCTGGAGTTGTTTCAAATGCTTTGCAATCATTGGTAGACCTCACACCTACATTTATGGATTTTGCAGGTTTAAAGATTCCTAGCGAAATGACTGGTGTTAGTCAAAAGGAAGTTTGGAAAGGAAATCTAAGTAGTGTTCGTGACCATATCATCTGTGAATTTCGTCATGAACCAACGACTATTCATCAAAAAACATACGTAGATGAGAGGTATAAACTTACAGTCTACTATAACCAAACATATGGGGAGTTATTTGATTTACAAGAAGACCCCAATGAATATAACAATCTTTGGAATCATCCAGATTACACTACTTTGAAAATGGAACTGTTATTGAAATACATTTGGGCTGAATTGGGCAATGAACCACTTCCTATGCCACGAATATCACATGCATAACAATGAATATAGTTGGGAGATGTACTTATGTTGAAATTAGAAGGCGCTACACATACCGCTTCTGAAATTTTCCAGCAACCGGTTGTTTGGAAAAAGTCAATTTCACTTTTTGCTCAAAAAAAGGATGAATATAAAGGTTTTCTACAGGACATATATTCAAAACACGAAGTTGTTAAGGTAATCCTAACTGGGGCAGGTACTTCAGCGTTCATCGGTGATATACTTGCACCAATATTTAAACGAGAAGGTAAAAATAAGGTCTTTTTTGAAGCTGTAGCTACAACAGAAATTGTATCTAATCCAAGCGAATATTTAGTTTCAGAAATACCGACCATTCTCGTTTCGTTTGCGCGTTCTGGAAATAGTCCAGAAAGTGTAGCGACTGTTAATCTAGGTCAACAATTAATTAACGATTTTTATCAAGTCGTTATTACTTGTAACAAAGACGGACAGCTTGCTCAAAACGTAAAGGATGACAAGGATAGTCTCGTTATCTTACTTCCTGAAGAAGCGAACGACAAATCATTAGCGATGACGAGTAGTTTTTCTTGCATGCTGTTAATGGCTTACGCCTTGTTTACAAACAATCCATCTTTTGAACAAGAAATGGATCTTGTGATTGAAAATGGAAAACAATTAATTCAATCAGTGGAAGCATCAGTAGACAGTGTGTTGGAATCTGAGTTTAATCGTATCATCTATCTTGGTTCTGGATTACTTGGCCAATTAGCTCATGAAGCTTCATTAAAGATGCTAGAGCTAACCGCAGGAAAAGTAGTCGCAACATTTGAATCTTCATTAGGTTTTCGTCATGGTCCCAAATCAATTCTTAATGATCAATCAGTTGTTGCATTATTCCTATCAAGTGATCCTTATACAAGAAAATATGATCTTGATATTCTTAAGGAAATTGCAGGAATTCCAGGGGTTAAAGTCATCGTATTAACAGAAAAAATAGATGAAACAGTAGAACAATATGCAGATTGGAAGTTCTCGGTGAATACATCTCGAGAATTACTGAGTAACGACTTTTACTTAGCTTTATTATATATCGTCTTTGCCCAAACATTAGCCATGAAAAAGTCTATCAATCTAGGCATTTCACCTGATAATCCAAGTCCAAATGGAGTCATTAGCCGTGTTGTTCAGGGTGTAACAATCTACGATTATGAGTGAGCTGTAAAGGAAGAATGACAATGACATACTATTTAAAAGCTGAAAAATATCTGCTAGAAAATGAGGAAAAAAAGGGTGGCTACTTGGTAATTGATGACGGGAAGTTTGGGTCTATTGTGAGCCAGGTTCCGGAGGATGCAGAAATCATTGATTACAGTGGTTACACGATTGCTCCAGGGCTATTTGATACTCATATTCACGGTATTAAAGGAAATGACATTATGGATGGAAAGGTAGAAGTAGTCAAAGAAATCTCAAAGACACTCCTTTCTCTAGGAGTGACTCGCTTCTTACCGACTACATTAACGTCATCAAAAGATGACTTGGACCGTGCAATAATTGCAATTCGAGAAGCGGTAGAAGAAGGTCTTCCAGGTGCCCAATCGGAAGGAATTTTTTTAGAAGGCCCATATTTCACTGAACTTCACAAAGGAGCGCAAAATGCTAGCTACTTCCGAGATCCAGATATTAAAGAGTTTGAATATTGGCAAGTATTAGCGAATGGATCTATTAAAAAAATAGCAATTGCACCAGAAAGAGAAGGGGCTTTTGAGTTTATTCGAAAAGTGAGTAAAGAAGGTGTATTAGTGAGTATTGCTCACACTGATGCAACTTATGGATGCTGTATGGAAGCTGTGGATGCGGGGGCAAGGAATTATGTCCATTTATTTAATGGAATGACTGGATTACATCATCGAGAACCAGGTGTCGTTGGGGCAGCTTTAATAGACGACAGAGCTTATGCTGAACTAATATGCGATAGCTTTCACGTGCACCCGGATGTTTCCTCGTTAGCATTACGAATCAAAGGGGAAAAATTACAACTGATTACAGACTGTATGCAAGCAGGATTAATGCCGGACGGCAATTACCAACTTGGTGAATTTCCAGTAGTCATGAAAGATGGAATAGCCCAACTTGAAGGCGGTTCCCTAGCAGGGAGTACGTTGAAGTTAATTAATGGAGTAAAAAACCTACAAGAGTGGAGTAACGAGCCTTTATATAAAATCTGGCATCTAGGCTCATTAACTCCGGCTGTGAGTGTAGGGAGAGATATGATTCTGGGTAGCATTTCATCAGGTAAGGTTGCTGATTATGTTGTTATAGATGAACAATTTGAGGTTCAGGCTACAGCAGTTGCGGGCGAAGTAAAGTATCAGAAATAAAGGGTTAAAAAATCTAATAAAGGGTGATGAAAATTGGTATCTGTTCAACCAAAGAGTTTAATACAAAATACAAAAGAAATGTTGTTAAAAGCAAGTCGTGAGAATTATGCAGTACCAGCATTTAATATTCATAACCTCGAAACGATTCAAACGGTTGTTGAAGCTGCTGTGGAATTAAGGTCTCCTATCATTCTAGCAGCGACTCCAGGAACGATGAACTATGCTGGACGATCTTATATTCAAGCGATTGTAGAAGTAGCTGCAAGAGAAAATGACATACCAATTGCGCTGCACCTTGATCACCATGAAACTTATGAATCTATTGTAGAGTCCTTAGAATTAGGAACAAAATCAGTGATGATTGATGGCTCACATTTATCATTTGAAGAAAATATTGCGCTTGCAAAAAAAGTGGCTGAGAAGGCTCATGAATATGGTGCTACTGTTGAAGCTGAGCTTGGGAAATTAGTGGGACAAGAGGACGATCTTATTGTTGAAGCAAAAGATGCAGTTTATACTGATCCGGATACTGTCGAAGAATTTGTAGCACGAACAGGTATTGACTCACTTGCAGTTGCAATTGGAACAGGCCACGGATTATACGAAACAAAACCAAATCTTGATTTTGCCCGCCTTGCTAAAATTAAGAGTTTGACCGATGTACCAATTGTGCTCCATGGTGCATCAGGAATTTCTAAAGAAGATGTTCAAAAGTGTATTTCCTTAGGCTGTGCTAAGGTAAATATCTCAACAGAACTAAAAATTCCTTTCTCAGCTGGTTTGCGAGAACATTTGATTGCAAACCCACAAGAAACAGATCCAAGAAAATATTTTGGACCAGCAAAAGCGAAAATGAAAGAAGCAGCAATTGAAAAAATCTTAATCTGCATGAGTAACGGAAAAGCATAACTTTTTTCAGCAGAATTCCTTTAACTATTAAAGGAGTCGTACTTTGCGTGTGGGTTCAAACCCA
>Ga0182742_1003177_pt1 | contig 16586 bp, 12 predicted proteins | sample eDN5th37CBELigMG_FD_128880 | JGI IMG/M metagenome (GOLD analysis project Ga0182742, IMG submission 128880) | Enriched Miracle-Growth compost microbial communities from Emeryville, California, USA - eDNA 5th pass 37_C BE-Lig MG (version 2)... ...
GGGCGCGGAGCGCGTCCTGCACGTCAGCACCGAGAGCATTCTCACCAAGGCGAACGCGACCGGCCCGATCGACGAGAACGTCGAGGTCGACGAGAGCGACGCCGTGGGCCCCTATTGTCTCTCGAAGCTCCGGGCGGAAAAGGCGGCGATGCGGCTGGCCGCGGAGGGTCGGCCGGTGGTCGTGGCCAACCCCACCATGCCGGTCGGCCCCGGAGATCGCGGAGGATCGCCCCCCACCCGACTCATTCGCGACTTCCTCGACGGCCGGCTCCCGGCGGTCATGGATTGCCAGCTCAACCTCATCGACGTCCGCGACGTCGCCGAGGGCCTGGTCCGAACCATGGAGGTCGGCCGCCCGGGACGCCGCCACCTGCTGGGCGGAACCAACCTCAGCCTGCTCGAACTGCTGGGGATCCTCTCGGAAATGACCGGCGCGGCGGTTCCCCGCTGGCGCGTGCCCTACGCCGTGGGCCTGGGCTTCGCCCACCTGAGCGAATTTTGGGCCGATTACGTGACCGGACGGGCCCCCAAGGCGACGACGACCGGCCTTCGCCTGACGCGCCGAATCATGCATTTCGACCCTTCGCGAACCCTCGACGAGTTGGGCCTTTCGCTTCGCCCAATTCGGGAATCCTTGGCCGACGCCGTGGGCTGGTTGCAAACCAACACGTTCCCAGCATCGCGCCGACCCGAATGAGATGGGGTTTCGATCCAACTTAGGTTGAAAACAACGAAAGTTCGGGTCGGGAAACGCTTTTTGTTTGAACCCGGCGATCATCCATGTTACAAGACAAAAGCGCAACGCCGATTTGTTGGACAATGCGGTATCATCGAACGAAGCGTCGCGCGGCTCACGCCCGCCACGGGCCGTCGTGGAAGCTTGCGGGTGATTCGAGGTGGTGAATCCGGAGCCTTATCGGATATAGTGTTGCGTCGCGAGTCCGGGGCGAGAAGTCGCCGCTCGATCTTCCGCTCCGACACCGGTCGAGGACTTTCTTCCATGTCTTCCCGTCTTGTGGCCCTCGACGAAGGCCCCGACATCATGCTTGACCGAGGCATGATGGTTGTTGGACGACATCCTGGATGCGACGCGCGGTTGGACTCCCTGCGCGTCTCGCGACATCATTGCTGCGTGATGGCCCAGAACGGCGAGGTGGTTGTCCGCGACCTTGGCAGCACCAACGGCGTTCGGATCAACGGCCAGCGCGTCGAGTCGGGCCGGCTGAAATCGGGCGACGAGCTTTCGATCGCCCACATTCGGTATCGCTTGGAGCATGGAGAGAATCCGGATCAGCCGCCGGCCGAGTCGCTCTTGTCGCCCGCGAGCCCGCGACCAGAGGGTTCCCACGGCGAAATCCCCCCGTCCACCGACGAGGACGTTCTGGCCGCCGCGGTGCGCAAGGTTCTTCCCGCGTCGATCGCCGAGAAGTGCCGCATCCAGGTCATCGTCCAAATGACCGAAAGCTCCACGCGCTCGCCCGACGCGACGCCCCCGCCGCCCATGGAGGAACCGTCGGAATGTCCCTCAAGCTGACTCCGCTCATCAAGGGAGGCGGGTCCTCGGTCGTCCTGCAACGGCCGGTCCTGCTGGTCGGCCGCCACCCGGAATGCGACTGGCGGCTCAACACGCCCAAGATCTCCCGCCGGCATTGCTGCTTCGCCTTGGCGAACGATCGCGTCATCCTCCGCGACCTGGGAAGCCGCAACGGGGTTCGCGTCAACGGCCGGGAGATCGACGAAACGCAATTGCATCGGGGCGACGAGGTGGCGATCGGCCCTTTGCTGTTCCGGGTCGAGGAGGATCCGAACGCCGCGCCGGCCTCCCCCCGCGCGGAGCGAGCCCCGACGCCGTCCGGACGCTCCGACCCCCGGGCCTCGGCCGACGACGCTCCGGAAATCGAACTGATCCCGCTCGACGAAGTCTAACGGCCGCCGATTCGCGACGACCGGCGCGGAATTCGCGACCTTTCCGAGTGAGGCCGAATATACCGAAAGAGCATGGCGACTCGCGTTCGAATTGGAGAATTCATTCAATGTCCGGCGGGCGAACGCGGCGTATGATGTCAATGTGGAGCCGCGCCGCGTCGTAAAATATAAACGGCGCGTCGACGCGCCGGACTTGATCGGATCGGCGGGGTCGCCCCCGCCTCGGGAGCGACTCTTTTCCGCCCCGCGAGCCAGACGACACCGAGAGAGAGGAACACGATGAGACGAACTTTCCCCGCGATGCTGGGGTTGGCGGTCGCCCTAACGGCTTTCTCGGGTTCGGCCCGAGCCCAGTGGGGCTATGGGATGTATGGGCATGGCTGGGGCGGATATGGCTGGGGCGGCTGGGGCGCCGGCAGCACCTTCCAGGGAAGCGTCGCCCAGGGCCTCGGCATGTTCAACATCGGCGCCGGCATCTACAACGAAAAGACCGCCATCGCCAACTCGATCAACACCGACACGGTGATGCGCTGGAACCAGTACGTCTACGAGGCGCAGAAAGAAGCCACGCGCCAATATTACGGCCGCATGGACGCCCAACTGGCCAGAAACCAGAAGGCCTACGAGGACCGGCTGACCCGGATCGCGACGAACCCCGAACCGCGCGACATCCGACAGGGCGACGCCCTCAACGCGATCTACGACCAACTCGCCGACCCGAGAATCCAGCCCTCGAGCCTACGCTCCGCCGACGACACAGTCGACGCCGATCTGGTTCGGCAGATCCCCTTCGTCAACGCCTCGGAGGCGATCACCATCAGCCTCGCCAAAATCAAGGACGCGGCCGAGTGGCCCAGGCAGCTCAGCGACCCCCGATTCGCCGAGGCGCGCAAGCAGTTCGAAACCCTCGTCGACCAGGCCCGCCAGGAGGACGCGGCGGGAGAGATCAACCCCGAGACCCTGGCCCAAATCCGCGGGGTCGCCAATCGAATCAACGACGCGCTGCACGAATCGCCCATCGATGACGAGCAAGAGGGGATTCAGGCCCGCAACTTCGCCACCACGTTGATCGCGCTGACCCGGATGCTTGAGAAGCCCAACGTCGAGAAGATCGTCGACGAACTGCGCTCGTACGACGAGGCGAGCCTCAGCAACCTGCTCGGGTTCATGCGCACGTTCAACCTGCGCTTCGGCCCGGCCACCACGCCCGAACAGAGCCAGGCGTACGCCGAGCTGTTCCCCAAGATGGCCCAGATGCGCGACCGGATCTACGCGGCGGCGAAACTGGACGAAGCGGGACCCATCAGGAGCACCCCCACCGCCGCGCGCGACTTCTTCTCGGCCATGAGGGTGGAGCACGCCCGAGCCCAGTGGGAGAAGGCCAACCAAGACAAAAACGGTCAGGCCGAGACGCCGGCCCCGCCGACGCCCCAGCCCTGACGCCGGGCCTGGGCTCGATCTCCTTCGATTCTCAACACCCCGCTCGTCCGGCGATCGTCCGGGCGAGCGGGGATTTTTCCCCGCCCACTTCATCTCGGCGCGCCCACGAAAGCGCCGATCCAATTCGGGCGTCGATGCTCGCCGCGTGGTCAACCGGGGGGGCTTGCCGATTCAAGGCTCAAGACCAAGCCGGGTCCTCGTTAGGCTGGGAAGGTGCTTCACCGGCGGCGTTCCTTCGGACAGCGCCGCCTCGTGAAACTTGGCCAGGTCGAACCGCTCGCCCATCTCGCGCTGGATGGATTGCCGGAGCCGTCGGAAGGCCTCGACCCCCACGAAATAGGTGGAAAGCTGGCACGACGACTGCTTCGACCGGATGATTTTCCCCTCGGCTTCTCCCTCGGTCTGAAACGCCCGGTTCATCAGCAGGTCGCGGGCCTCGTCGTCGGTCATCCCGCCGCAGTGCATCCGGTTGTCGAGGATCGCGTTGACCACGGCCCGGAGGCGGAATTTGAGCTGTTGAAGCCGAAGAGGAAGGCTTCCGTCTCCGAACCCCTGGTCGAGCATCACCCCATCGACGTACATGGCCCAACCCTCGGCGAACGTCCCGGAGTAGAGGACTCGTCTGATGAGGCTGGGGCAGCGGTTGGAATATTCCAACTGGACGTAGTGGCCGGGGTAGGCCTCGTGAATCGTCAGAATTTTGAGCATCGCCCGGTTGTATTCCCGGAGGTAGCTCTCGGCTCGCTCGGGGCTCCAATGGGCCGGCGGGGGACTGATCGCGTACTCGCTGGTTCCGCGGGGGTCGAGCGGGGGCGCGGGGTTGAGATGGGCGACCGCGTTGCCCCGAAGGAACTCCGGCATCTCGATGATCCGGCATTGGTCGGGCTCGGGAAGCGTCAGGATCTTGCGCGCGTCGATGAAGTCTTTGACGTCGCGGACGGTCGCCTTGACATCCTCGACCAAGGTCTCGGCCGCGCCGTGGTCCTCGCCGATCCGCTCCAACACCCGCCGGGTCATCGCGCGGCGGCCCTCGGCGTCGTCGGGAGGAACAACCTCGCCCGGAAAAGACTCGGCCCAAAGCTGACGGGCCAAGACGGCCATCTCGGTCTCGATTCGAGCCGCCTCGCGCTCGGCTTCGGCCAAGACCTCGTCGGCCGAGATCCCCGAGTCGAGCTCGTAATCCAGCTTCTTGACGAACCGCTCGCGGCCGATCCGCCAGTCGTCGGTGCTTCGGGGTAGAACCTCTTCCTTCAGGAAGGCCAAATGCTCCGTCAGCGCGCCCACCAGATTCGCCGCGGCCTCGGCGAGCTCTCCCTCGCCGGGCCGATCGCCGGCGAGTTGAAACAGCTCCGTCGTGTAGAAGGCGATGGCCCCCTCGGTCTGGCGGATCGCCGTCTCAACCTTGACCCGAGGCGGTTGACCGATCGTCGCCTTGGCGATCTCCAGCGCCCGCGGCGCCGCCATCATCCGGCTCAGCGCGTTCTTTCGGTTCGTCTCGCGCGGAAGGCTCGATTGGGTTAATAGCAGATAGACGCTCTCGGTGACGTAGTCGCCATAGATTCGGGGATCATCGCGAAACGGCTGGAACGTCTCGTTCAACCAGATCCAACTCTCCAGATGCCGCCAAAGGATATCGTAGTCGACCTTGGCCGACGCCGAGAGCCGATCGAGGGCGACCTCGCGGGGCAACCGCTCCAACGTCCGCCGGCGAAATTCCAGGTTCGCCCGCCGCGCCTCGGGCGAGATGTCGTCGAGGCGATCGTCGAAACGATGCTCGCCGAGTCGAGTCGCCGAGAGGGGCTCGCGCTGAAACCACTCGTCCAGGTATTCCTTGAAGAACGCCTCCAACCGCGCGTCCTCGGTCGGCTCCCTCTCCTCATCCGCCACGGCTCGAGCCTCCAACGCGCCCAAGAAACACGAGATCAGAAACGCCCAGCCGACCCAAACACCCCGCAAACCCATGATCGATCGCCCTCCACGTTGCGAAACCCGACCCGAAGCCGTCGTCCAACGTCCTCCGCGGAAAACGCCCGCGCCGAGCCGCCGAGGCCCCGGCGCGACTCCCCGCGCGAGACCGCTTGTCAAGCCGCCTCGAGAATGGTACAAGGAAACGATGCGACGCAGCGCAACTCAATCGTCAATTATGGCGCGCCGGCGTCGCGATCGGCTCCGCGCGCGAACCTCCGACGCTTAAGACCATCCCAAACCCTCGCGCCCCCCACCATGTGAAATTTCGAACCACTTCGCGACCGTCTGGACGTCTCCCCGGTCGCGGCTCATGGGCCGATGGCCTTCGTCCCCCCCCACGGGGACACGGATCGAAACCAACCAACAAACACTGGAAAGGGATAACGGGCCGACCACAACGAGCGGCTTCTCCTCTTTTCTCTATAAAGCGGAGAAAGCGCGACGCCGCGGGACGGCTCGGACAAGAACGATGGCCGCGTTGATGACATCGCAGGTCCTACTCATTCGTCCCGGGGCGACGCTCTACGACGAGCAAAACCGGGTGCAAGGCAATCTCGACATCCCACTCAGCGAACTGGGGAGGGCCGAGGCGGCCCGACTCGCCGAACGGTTGTCCCTCAGCGACCACCAGGCCCACCTCGCCGCGCTTTACTGCGGCCCGGGAGAGAACGTCGTCCAAACCGCCGAGATCATCGGCAAGGCGCTGGGGCTGCGTCCCAAGCGCGTCGACGAACTTCGAAACCTCGACCAAGGGCTCTGGCAGGGCCTTCAGATCGAGGAGATCCGCCGCCGCAACACCCGGCTCTTCCGCCAGTGGATCGACGACCCGCTGACCATCCGCCCCCCTTGCGGAGAGACCATCGAAGACGCGATGCAGCGCGTTCGGGCGGCCCTCAAGCCCCTGCTCCGCCGTCACCAGGACGAGGCCTTCGGCCTGATCGCCGGCGAGCCCGTGGGCCGGCTCATCGCCTGCTGCCTGAAGCGGACGCCGCGGGTGCAGCTCGACGAAGTCCTTCCCTGCTGCGGCTTCGAGCGCATCGAGGTCCCCTCGGACCTGCTCCGGGGCGCCGGCCGCTCTTGACAAGAACGACTTCCGACGGAACGGTGAAGACATGAGACGCCGCCAACCGCGCGACGGCGTCCCTTCAAATTTGAATCGAAACGACCAAGGAGCTAGCCCATGGCCGCCAAAGGAGGTCCCCTGCACGCCTGGCATGGGCACTTCGAAGCGAAGCGAGTCCCCGAAGGGGTCTGGATGCGGTGCGACGGTTGCGGGGCGACCCTCTTCCGCAAACAGGTTGAGCGAAACCTCGGTGTTTGCCCCGAGTGCAACCACCACATGCCCGTGACCGCCTCCGAGCGAATCCGGCAGCTTCTCGACCAAGACACCTTCGAGAGCTGGTTCTCCGACCTCCAGCCCGCCGACCCCCTGGGCTTCGACGACCGCCGCCCCTACCCCGAGCGGGTCAAGGCCGAGCAGGCGCGAACCGGACTCAACGAAGCCGCGCTCGTCGGCCAGGGCTTCATCAAAGGCCGTCGCATCGTCTTCGGCATCACCGACAGCAACTTCATCATGGGAAGCATGGGCTCGGTCGTCGGCGAGAAGCTCACCCGGGCCATCGAAGAGGCCACCCGCCAGAAGCTCCCCCTGGTGATCGTCTCCGGCTCGGGAGGCGGCGCCCGGATGCACGAGGGAATTTACTCGCTGATGCAGATGGCCAAAGTCTCCACGGCCTTGGGGCGCTACCGCTCCGCCGGGGGCCCGTTCATCAGCGTCCTGACCCACCCCACGATGGGAGGGGTCGCCGCCAGCTTCGCCTCGCTCGGCGACATCAACCTCGCCGAACCCAAGGCCCTGATCGGCTTCGCCGGCCCCCGCGTCATCGAACAGACCGTGCGGGTCCAGCTCCCCGAGGGGTTCCAAACCAGCGAGTTCCACCTCCAACACGGCTTCATCGACCGAATCGTCCACCGCCGCGACCTGAAGAGCATGATCGCGCAGTTGATCGACTACACCACGCCGTAACGCGCCGAGCCTCCCTCCCGATCGGCGCGTGGGCCAACAGCCGTTGGAATGAAGAGTCGATCGGGAGAGCGGCGTTCCCAGTTGAAAAACCTACCTCGGCCGCGGGGCCTGGGGGCTGGGCGACACGGCCTGGGGGCTGGGCAGCGGCCGGGGTTGTCGGGCGTCGAGCCAGTCGATGATGGAGGGGAACACCTCGTTGGGGGCGTGTTTGCTCCAGACCAAGTCGCAGTGCCCGTAGTCCCCCGCGCAGCCGTATTCCTTGCCAAAGATCATCAAGGTCTTGTCGGGGCTTCCCAGGGCCTCGTAGGTCATTCGGGTCGAGGGGACATCGGAGATCAGGTCGACGTCCCCGGCCACCATGAGCGTCGGCGTGAGCACCTCGGGAAGGTGCTCCACGTAGTCGAGCCGCTGATCGGCCGAAAGCAACCGCCCGTGGCGCAGATAAGGGGCGAACTGCCGGAGCGCGCCGGGGCCTGGGTCTTCGAGCGTGTAGCCGTAGAATCTTGAGACCGTTCGTCGGTCGACGTTCTCGGCCGTGTAATAGAAGCGGTCGATGTTCTCCATTCCGGGCATTCGAAAGAAGGTCAGGGGCCTTCCCAGCCTCCCCGCGCTGGCGACCGTCAGCAGCCCCCGGATTCCGGCGTTGGCCCGCAGCATCTCCTTCTGCGGCGTCGTGGCCTGGATGATCGTGCTTCCCATCCCCACGAAGTTGGCGATCCGGCTCGGGTCGTCGGCCAACTGGAGATACGGGAACATGAGCATCCCGCCGAGGCTGTGGCCGATCCAGTTGACCTGGCGTCGCCCCGAGTCGCGCTCCACGTGATCCAGGATCGCCGGCACGTCGTACCGAACGATGTCGTCGACCGACCAGTGCGACTCTCCGCGCTCGCGGAAGGGGGTCTCGCGAAGCAGGTTGTTGAACCGCTCGAACGAGCCGACTCGGGAGTTCTCGCCCGAGGCCCGCAGGTCGAAGACGTAGGCGTCGTACCCCCTGGCCGTCAGTTGCGAGGGCAGGTGGTTATCGGTGATCGTCCAGAACGTCGCGTTGAGTCCCAGACCGTGGCAGAGGATCACCGGAAGTTTGGACGGATCGGGGCGCGGCGACCGATAATGACGAATGCCCAGCCGCCAACCATCCGCGGTGTGGACGAAATCATCGGTGCAGGGGCGAAGATCGGGGGAGGGAGCATTGCGCCGCATCATGGCGCATCCCGATGAACCGGCGAGCCAAGCGGCCAGCGCCGCGGCCCCCCACCGCCTACGCGACAGACGATGCATTGCGTTTCGGAATCCTTCCAACGGACGTCGAAATCCCCAAGGGCCCTCCCGGCCCCAAGTTTCGGGATTCTAATCAAGAACCGGATGTTGGGGAATGCGAGGATGCGCGACTCCGCCGCGGCGACTCCCTTTTCCAACCAACGATGGCGCAACCCCCGGCTCCCAAGCTATTTCCGCATTCGAAGGCGCTACCGCCTTGCCCCCGGTCCTCCCGGATCGCAAGATCGGATCAAGGCGAGGCCCGCGCGGCGCCTCCCAAGCGCCCTCACCGATTGACAAGGAATTCAATCCATGTCCACGTGGATCATCATCATCGCGGTCGTCGTTCTCGCGGCGCTGGGCTGGATCGCCGGAGCGTACAACCGCCTGGTGGCCCTGCGCAACCGCTACAAAACGGCGTTCAGCCAGATCAACGTTCAGCTCAAGCGGCGGTACGACCTGATTCCCAACCTGGTCGAGACCGCCAAGGGCTACATGACCCACGAGCGCGAGACGCTCGAAGCGGTCATTCAGGCTCGCGGCTCGGCGCTAACGGCCAGCCAAAACGCGGCGGCCAATCTCAGCGATCCCGCGTCGATGGCCGGCCTGATCGCCGCCGAGACCCAGCTCAACGGCGTCTTGGGCCGCCTCTTCGCCGTCGCCGAAGCCTATCCCGACCTCAAGGCCAACCAAAACATGCTGGCCCTCCAAAACGAACTGAGCGGGACCGAGAACCAGATCGCCTCGTCGCGCCAGGTGTTCAACAACTCGGTGATGGAGTACAACACCGCCCGCGAAAGCTTCCCCGCCAACCTCGTCGCCAACGCCATGGGCTTCGCCCCCGCGCAACTCTTCGAGCTGGACTCCGACAAGGAACGCGCCACGCCGGCGGTGTCGTTCTAACCCACGCCGGGAACGCCCCTCTCCTGGGACCGCCGATCTCCCGATCGGCTCTTTTCTCCAACGGCTCGGCCGCCGATCGGGAGATCGGCGGCCCCGGCGGACGGCGCGCGCGGCTCGCGGCCTCATCCGAGCTTGTCGATTCGGGGGGTGGTTGATAGCCTTGGGCCGTTGGCCCTGGAGGGCCTGGGGAAATGGGCCGCTCCAAGGGAGTTGGAAGGCGAGACATTGAAAAACCAAGCCCATCGAAGGGTCATCGTTGTCGGTCTGGACGGCCTTGAGCCGAGCATCGTTGAGTCGATGTTGGCCGAAGGCGCCCTCCCCAACCTGACCCGACTGGTTGGCGGAGAGAACGGAGGCGTCGCGCGGGTGGCCACCACAAGCCCCGCGCAAACGCCGGTCGCCTGGTCGACGTTCGCCACCGGAACCAACCCCGGCGGCCACGGCGTCTTCGACTTCCTCCGACGCAACCCGAAAACCTACGGCCTCGACAGCGGCCTGAACCACTACGAGCAAAAGAACCCCCTGCTCCCCCCCAAAGCGGTCAACCAGCGCAGGGGAACCACGGTCTGGGAACTTCTTTCGGCCGCCGGGATCCCCTCGACGATCCTCCGATGCCCCTGCTCGTACCCTCCCGACCGCCTCCGGGGAACCCAGCTCGCCGGCATGGGCGTTCCCGACCTCCGGGGCGGGTTCGGAACCTCAACCTACTACACGGCCGATCCCGCGGCGGCCCCCCGCGAAAGCGAACACGTCGTCACGATCGCCGACGACGGCCAAGGCCCGGTCGACACCCACCTGATCGGCCCGCGCCACCCACGCGCCCGCGCCGATTGCCGCCTCGAAATCCAACTCGTCCGAACCGACGAGCCGGGCGTCCTGACGATCCGATCCAACGGCGAACCGCGCGAGATTCGCGTTCGAGAAGGCGAGTGGAGCGGCTGGCTCAAGGTCAAGTTCAAGCTTGGCCCCCTTCAGTCGGCCCATGGCATCGTCCGCTTCCATCTGATCCAGCGCGATCCGACGATCATCCTCTACGCCTCGCCGGTCAACTTCGACCCGGCCGCCCCCCTGTTCCCCATCAGCCATCCCCCCGAGTACGCCCGGCAACTCGCCGGGGACATCGGCAAATATTACACGGCGGGAATGGTCGAGGATCACAACGGACTCATCAACGAGCGAATCTCCGAAGAGGCGTTCCTGGCCCAGTGCGACGACGCCTGGCGGGAGCGCCGGGCGATGATGGAGGAGGAGCTTTCGCGGTTCGATTCGGGCCTGTTCTACTGCCTCTTCGACACCCCCGACCGCGTGCAACACATGCTCTGGCGGTTCCGCGAGCCCGAACACCCGGCCAATCAAGGCCGACCGGCGATCCCAAGCCTCGCAACGGCCATCGAAGACCACTACCGGCGCGGCGACGAGGTCGTCGGCCAGGCGCTCGACCACTGCGACGACCAGACGCTCTTGATCGTCCTCAGCGACCACGGCTTCAAAAGCTTTCAGCGCCAGTTTCACCTCAACTCGTGGCTGATGGAGCAAGGACTCTTGAAACTGCTCCCCGGGGTTTCGCCGGGGTCCGAGGCCGGCGAACTCCTCAAAGGCGTCGACTGGGATCAAACCCAGGCCTACGCGATGGGCCTCAGCGGCCTCTTCCTGAACCTCCGGGATCGCGAGGCGCGCGGGATTGTCCGCCCCGAGGACGCCGAGGCGCTGAAGCGCTCCATCGCCGAGAAGCTGACGGGCGTTCGCGATGAAGCCCGGGGAGAGGTCGCGGTTCGCTCCGCCCTGCCCCGCGAAGAGGTCTATTCGGGTCCGTTCGTCGACGAGGCCCCCGACGTGATCGTCAACTACGCCCCCGGCCATCGCGTGTCGTGGTCGTCGTCGATGGGGGGCGTGGCCGACGGCCCGCTCCATGAAGACAATCTCAAGAAGTGGTCCGGCGACCACTGCGTCGATCCGGCCGTGGCCCCCGGCGTCCTGTTCATGAACGAGACGTTTCAAGGTCAAGGGGCAAGCCTGGTCGACCTGGCGCCGACGATCCTCGACGCCCTGGGAGTCGCCAAGGGGCCCTTGATGGAAGGGAGATCGCTGCGAGCATGAAGACCCTGGTCATTGGACTCGACGGCGCCGCGCCCGAGTTGCTTTTGGACGACGACGGCCTCGCCACGATCCGAAGCCTCATGGAAATCGGCTGTTACGGTCGGCTGGAGAGCCTCGCCCCGCCCGCGGGCGTCCCCGGCTGGATGTGCCTGGCCACCGGCCAAAACCCCGGCTCCCTGGGGGTCTACGGAGCGACCCGCCGAACCGACCGCTCATACAAAACGCTCGCGCCCGTCGATTCGACGGCGTTCGAGGCGCCGACTCTGTGGGATCAAGCGACCCGCGAAGGGGGCAAGGCGATCCTGATCGGCGTCCCTCCCTCGGATCCCCCCATCGAAGTTTCCGACGACGACAAGGCCGAGTTCCACCGGCGCGTCCTGGAGGAGAGCCGACGGCAATTCCAGGACGCGCGGCGGCGCCTGGAAAACGAGCCCTGGGACTATTTCCAATTCGTCGAGACCGGCCTCGACCGCGTTCAGCGCGCGTTCTGGCGATGGCGCGATCCCGAGCACGCGCTCCACGAGCCGGACGGGCCGTTTCAAAACATCATCCGCGACTATTACCGGCATTTGGATGAGGAGTTGGCGGGACTCCTGGACCTTCTGGCCGAGGAAACCGTCGTCTTGGTCGTCTCCACCCACGGCGCCCAGCGGCTCGACGGCGGATTTTGCCTCAACGAGTGGCTGATCCGCGAGGGCTTGCTGACGCTCCGTTCGTACCCCGATCGAGTCAAGCCGTTCGATCCCCTCAACGTGGATTGGAGCCGGACCAAGGCGTGGGCCGAGGGAGGACCGCACGGCCGAATCTTCCTGAACGTCAAGGGACGCGAGCCCGAGGGAACCATCGATCCCCGCGACCAAGAGCGGGTCCGCGACGACTTGAAGGCCCACCTCAAAACCGTCGTCGACCCCGAAGGCGCGCCGCTTGGGATGCTCGCGTACAAGCCGGAGGAGGTGTATCGGGAGGTCCGGGGCGTCGCCCCCGACCTCATCGTCCATTTCGACGGCCTGCGATGGAGGGCGATCGGCGACATCGGCCATCGAGCGGTCCACGTTCGCGGCAAGGACGCCGGACTCGACGACAGCGCCCCGGCCCAACACGGCGCGTTCGCGCTGGCGAGCCCGCAACTTCCCCCGATGGGAGAGATTCAAGGCGCCGGCCTGCTCGACATCGCGCCAACGCTTCTGGACGTCACGGGTCGCGACCGACTTCCCAACCTCCTCGGCCGCTCCCTGATCGAAGGCCGGAACATCCAGCCGCCGGACGGCGGAACCACGCCCGATGATGAAGACCTAATCCGCGAGCGGCTCCGCGGCCTCGGCTACATCGGCTGACCGCCGCCCGTTTCGCCGCCTCCGGTGGCCTTTGCTCCAATGGCCATTGGCCCGGACGCCAATCGGGAGATTGGCGTTCCCGGGATGGGTTCTCCCCTGGGAAGGCCGATTCGCATCGGCCTTCCATCAACATGGCCGATGGCCGACGCGTCCCGCCTCGATTCAGGACAAGAGTTCGTCGATGCAAAATCGCGACCAGGTCTCGAACTCGTCGCGCGCCTTGGGTAGCTCGGCGATCGGCGCGAATCCGGCGTTGGCGATTCCCTCCTCGCGGGGGGCGGCCAGGGGATTTTCCAGGTCGTAGACGTGGACAACTCCCATATGGACCGAGCCGACGGGCGTGGAGTCGTCGTTGATGAGGCCGGCGAGGCTCAGGACGCCCCGGCTCCGAACCTCGACCTCCTCGTCAAGCTCTCGGCGCATGGCCGCGTCGTAGGCGTCGAGCCCGCGACGGCCGTTGGAGTCGGCTTCGGCGACGTGGCCGCCGACCCCCAGAGAGCGGAGCCGATGAAGCCTCGCCTCCCCTTGCGACGAGCCCCGGGTGTAACAGAAGACCGAGCCCCGCGAGCGGATCACCACATAGGGGATGATCTGCTTCCAGCTCGGGTCCTCCTCCACCTCCGACCGCGGCCGGAAGGCCATCAGCTCGGGGGCGAGCAGGACCGACAAATACCGCTCGGCGTCGGCCCGAAACCCCTGAAACCGCCCAAGACGGTCCAGCTCGGACGCGGGGACGACCAAGACGCGCTCGCTCGAAGACGGACTCTCACTCACGTTCGGGGCCTCGCAAACGATCCTCGGAACCGGTTACGAGTCCAGTGTACCACCTCGCCGCGGAAAGCGCGGCGAGGCGGCGGAATTGATTCCTTCGTCCGTCCGGCTCGGCGGATCAATGCCGGAACAGGAACTCCTTGGAGTTGATCAAGACCCAGCCCAGGTCTTCGACGGCGGGGCGCAACTCCTTGGCGTCCTGAAGGTGCTTGACGGCCGCCTCCATCTCGGACTCGCTGGGAGCGCGGCCGAGGGCGACGAGGTACAGCTCTTCGGCGATCTCCTGGGGCGACTTGCCGCTCGCGGCCAGTTGAGCCATCCGGCCGTTGTCGTCGTGGAGCTTGCCGTTGACCGTCGAGCCGCCGATGAGCTGAAGGGCCTGAGACAAGTTCGAGTCGGTCTCGCGCTCGCATTCGCAGGCGAGCTCGCGGGCCGGTCGGCCGAACGTCTTGAGGAACGGATTCTCCATCCGGCCGTCGGGGATCTGGGTCGCCCGCGCGCCCGCCGGGAGGCCGGGGAAGGCCGTCGGGGCGCCGGTGACCGCCGAGATGGCGTCGAGCAGCACCTCGGCCGGCAAGAGTTTGGTCGTCGCTCGCGAGAAATAGATCTCGTCGTCGGCGTTCAGCTCGTTGGGGGTCGCCGAAAGCTGGTAGGTCCGGCTCCCAACGATCGTCCGAATCAAGTCCTTCAGGTTGTATCCGTTGGCGACGAACCGGTCGGTCAGGCCGTCGAGCAGCTCGTCGTTGGAGGCGGGGTTGGAGTCTCGGAAGTCGTCGACCGGCTCAACGATTCCCCGCCCCATCAGGTGATACCAGACGCGGTTGACCAGGCTCTTGGCGAAGAACGGGTTGTCCTTCGACGTCAGCCATGAGGCGAGCTGGGCGCGGCGGTCGACCGACGGGTCGTCGAACACGGGCCCGCCGAGCGCCTTGGGAGGCATCGCCTGGCCGGTGCGGGGCTGACGGACTTCGCCCGATCCGGTCGAGAAAATCACCTCCTCCTCGGGCTGGCTTCCCGGCTTGCGGCCCACTTGGGCGAAGAAGGCCGCGAGACCGTAATAGTCATCCTGCGTCCACTTCTCGGAGGGGTGGTTGTGGCACTTGGCGCACTGGAGCCGAACGCCCAGGAAGAGTTGGGCGGTCGTCTCGACGGCGTTCTCGGGATCGCGGCTGATCCGGTAGTAGTTGGCCGCCGGGTTGGAATAGGTCGAGCCGTCGGAGGCCAAGAGCTCCCGGACGAACTCGTCCATCGGCATCTCTTGCGCGAGGGCCGAGCGGATCCAGCGATGGAAGACGTGGGCGCCCTTGGGCTGGATCAACCGGCCGTTGGATCGCAGGACGTCGGCGAACTTCAGGGCCCAAAAGTCGTAAAACTCGGGACGCTCCAGCAGTTGGTCGATCGTCTTCTCGCGGCGGTCGGCCGGGTCGGCCGCGTTGAACGCGGTCACCTCCTCGGGGGTCGGCAGGACGCCGATCAAGTCGAGGTAAACGCGGCGGAGGAACTCGGCGTCGGTCGCGGGTTCGGAGGGGGCGATTCGGATGTAGTTGAGCTTCGAGAAAACCGCGTGGTCGACGAGGTTGTCTTGCGGAACCTCGGCGGCGACGAAGCCGGGGACCTCGATCAGATGCGTCAGCCGGACGATGGCCACCAGGTTCAAGTAGTGGGCGATGATGGCGACCTCGCCCCGGTTCTTGAAGACGACGTGGCCGTCGACGTCGACCTCGGCGATGTCGGGGCTCGACGAGCTGTAGTAGCAGATCGGCGTCACGTCGCGCTGGGTGCCGTCGGCCAGGGTCAGAAGGACGGCCACTTGCTGAGTCTTGGCGGGCGCGTTGAGCACGCGGTCGCCGGGAACGATCTCAAGCTTGACCGCTTCGGGGGCGTCGGGATCGTCGTGGGCGCCCTCGGCGATCCAGTCGTGGATATACTCAAGGCTCTTGGAGTGCCGGGTGAACCGGATCCCCCCCTCGTGCGGGACCTCTCCCAGCGCCTTGTGGAGGATGAGGCTTTCGTCGGCGGCCATGGTGTTGATCCGCCGCCCCCCCGACTCGCGCGTCAGGACCATCATGTCCTCGTCGGGAAGGTAGCCCCGGAGGCTGAGCTTGAAGCCCCCCTTGCCCGTCGGAGTGCCGTGGCAGGCCCCGGTGTTGCACCCGGCCTGGCTGAGCGCCGGAATCACGTCGCGGCGGAAGCTCACCGGAGGCGTGGCCTCCATCTCCCGAACCCGAACCGTGGTCGACGCCTCCACGCTCCCCTTGCGCGCCGTGATGACGACCTCGCCGTCCCCCCGGGGAACGACCAGGCCGGTCCGGGAGACCTCGGCGATCTCCGGGTCGTGGCTCGTCCACTCCAGGACGCGGGTCAGGTCGCGCAGGGTTCCGTCGGCGTAGGTCGCCGTCGCGATCAGTTGCCGGGAGGCGCGGCGGCCGACCATGACCGAATCGTTCGGCCCGATCTCCACCGAGGTCGGCTCGCCAATCAGCGCCGAGGGGCCCTCTCCGCCCCGAGCGACGATGGAGAACGCCGACAGCATCCCAGCCGTCAGCAAGACCATTCTTCCCCAAACGCTCCGATCGTGGATTCCCGGCATGATGTCCTTCCTTCTGACCGGATTACGGCGAGCAAGGGCCGTCTCGGGCGGAAAAGGCGGGGGGGGACGCGGGTCGCTTCGCCGTCTCCCCGCGCGAGGCGCGACGGCGACGAGGTTTTGGCAATTGTTGAACAATCTAACGTCTTCGCCCCCTACTTTCAAGCGTCGTTCACGATTTTCCCCGCGGCCTTCCCTATTCCAGCGCCCGCGCGGATCACGCCGGTCGCATCGCCTCCACCATAAATTAGGTGGGAGCGCGCCCCCCGTGAACACC